>PJTS01000603.1_pt1 | contig 20330 bp, 18 predicted proteins | sample 1512251 | NCBI WGS metagenome assembly PJTS01 (sample SAMN08177686, study PRJNA422409) | Soil metagenome, whole genome shotgun sequencing project. | isolation source: Soil (2) enriched on wood chips: alkali lignin treatment | place: USA: Madison | collected 2015-01-15 | reverse complement strand
GCCGGTACTGACAAAGCCTGTCTGTTGCTTGTGCCGGCCTCTTCGCAGCACAAGGCTGCTCCTACAAAGGACGCGTCAAACGAGCGATATTTGTTCTCTGCGCGACAGCGCAGCCCAAAAGGGTTGGGCGATCTCCCACAGGTACGGCGCAGACCTCAAGATTTTCGCGGTCCCTGTGGGAGCCCGGCTTGCCGGCGATGGGCTGCGCAGCAGCTCCAATGAGAGACCGCGCAAGCAGGATGTTTCTGTAGGGGCTTTCTGAGCCCAACGTGCCGGCAAATTCCTGAAAAAACTCAGCAAGAAGCGGCATCTAGTCACTGGCGTATGCTTGCCCCTCCGCTAACTGTCGAGGAGTGTTCGCACCATGCGTCATGTCATTCTCGCCGCGCTGTTGTTGGCCATGGGGCCTGCTGCCATGGCAGCCGATCTCATGGCTTTCTGGAACACTCCCCGCCATGGCGGCAACAGCTTCAACCGGCTGCCACCTGACCAAGCCTACTTCGACGCCTTGAGCGGTTATGGCGCGACCTGGGTGCGGCTGTCCTACGATAAATGGCAGCCGGCGGAACGCGATTTCCTCCTCGGCGATGCCGATGCCTACCAAGGCCTGCCTGCCGCCGACCTAGCCACGCTGCGAGCCACCCTCGACCGTGCCCATCAGGCCGGCCTCAAGGTGGTCATCGCACCGCTTTCGCTGCCCGGCATGCGCTGGTCGCAAAACAACCACGGCCAGTTCGACGACCGTCTCTGGCAAGACAAGCGCTACTGGGTGCAGGCTGCGGCCTTCTGGCGGGATCTGGCGCGTGAGCTGAAAGGCCACCCGGCCATCGCCGCCTACAACCTGGTCAATGAGCCCGCCCCGGAGAAGCAAGGTGGCCTGGCCGAGCATGCCGACCTTGGGCAAATGCAGCAGTGGTATGCACGGCAGCAGGGCGGTGCGCGTGATCTGCCCGCCCTGTATCGGCAACTGATAGCGGCCATTCGCGAGCAGGACGCGGATACGCCGATCATGCTCGATGCCGGCTGGTTCGCCGCCGCTGACGCTTTCGGTTACTGGCCGGCACCTCTGGAAGACCAGCGGGTGCTATACAGCGTGCATATGTACGAACCCTATCTGGTGACCAGTGCACCGAACATGACGCGCAAGCAACCCATCGCCTATCCCGGCCCGGCACCGTTCGCAGGGCAGACACAGCGGTGGGATGGCCAGCGTGTGGCGCAATACCTGCGTCAGCCGCTGGACTGGGCCGAGGCCATGAAGGTTCCCCGCTCGCGCCTGGTGGTGGGCGAGTTTGGCTGCATGCGCAGATTGCCGGGGTGCCGGCAATACCTGGAAGACGTGCTCAGCGTGCTCGATCGCCACCGGTTGCACTGGGCCTTCTACAGCTTTCGTGAAGATAGCTGGGATGGCATGGACTACGAACTGGGCTCGGCCAAGGTGCCGTGGCGCTACTGGCAGGCCATCGAGCAGGGCGCTGCAGACCCGCTGCCGCGCAAGGCTACGATGGAGTTCGAGCCGATTCGCAGGCGCTTGAACCCGGGCTGACGTGGTGGGCAGTCGTGAAATCTCTTGCAACACACATGAAGCGGGTATATACACGTATCCATGTTGACCAGTGAATGCATCTGCACCCATCTGCGTCGGGCCGCCCGTGGGGTGAGCCGGCATTACGACGAGGCCCTTGCCGGCTTTGGGGTCAATGTCGCCCAGTTTTCCTTGTTGCGTCATCTGCAGCGGCTCGACCGCCCCAGTATCACCACGCTGGCAGAGGCCATGGGCCTGGAGCGCAGCACCTTGGGCCGCAACCTGCGGGTGCTGGAGGCTGAAGGGCTGGTGGCCTTGGTCGATGGCGACGACCAGCGCAACCGCGTGGTGCTGCTGACCGAGGCCGGTACGCAGCTGCTACGCGCTGCTCATCCTGCCTGGGAACAGGCCCAGGCCGAACTGGTGGAACGGCTGGGGGCAGGGCAGCGGGATGAACTGGTGCGTTTGCTGGATCAACTGGCTTGAATTGATACGACGATATGCGGGTATATACCCGTAAAACCTTGCGATGTGCTGGAGATAACGACAATGACTTCGGTGTGGCGAACCAGCGGGTGGGTATTGGTGGGGGCAGCGTTGATCCTGGCGCTATCCTTGGGGGTGCGGCACGGCTTCGGCCTGTTCCTGGCGCCGATGAGCGCCGACTTCGGCTGGGGGCGTGAGGTGTTCGCCTTTGCCATTGCCTTGCAGAACCTGATCTGGGGGCTTGCGCAGCCGTTCGCCGGCGCCCTGGCTGACCGCCTGGGCGCGGCGCGGGTGGTGATCATTGGCGGTATTCTCTACGCTGCCGGGTTGATGCTGATGGGCATGGCCGACTCGGCCTGGTCGTTGTCGCTGAGTGCCGGCTTGCTGATCGGCATCGGTCTGTCCGGTACCTCGTTCTCGGTCATCCTCGGTGTGGTCGGGCGTGCCGTGCCGGCGGAGAAGCGCAGCATGGCCATGGGCATTGCCAGCGCTGCCGGGTCTTTCGGCCAGTTCGCCATGTTGCCGGGCACCCTCGGCCTGATCCAGTGGTTGGGCTGGTCCGCAGCGTTGCTGGTGCTGGGGCTGATGGTGGCGCTGATCGTGCCTTTCGTGGGCCTGCTGCGCGACCGCCCGTTGCCCAGTCATGGTGCCGAACAGACCTTGGGCCAGGCCCTGCGCGAGGCGTGCTCGCATTCCGGCTTCTGGTTGCTGGCGCTGGGCTTCTTCGTTTGTGGTTTCCAGGTGGTGTTCATTGGCGTGCACCTGCCGGCCTACCTGGTCGACCAGCACTTGGCTGCGACCACCGGCACTACGGTGCTGGCGTTGGTAGGTCTGTTCAATATCGTCGGTACCTTCACCGCCGGCTGGCTGGGCGGGCGCATGTCCAAGCCGCGCCTGCTGACCGGGTTGTACCTGCTGCGTGCGGTAGTGATCGTGCTGTTCCTCTGGGCGCCGGTGACTGAATTCAGTGCTTACCTGTTCGGCATCGCCATGGGCCTGCTGTGGCTGTCCACGGTGCCACTGACCAACGGCACCGTGGCCACGGTGTTCGGCGTGCGCAACCTGTCCATGCTTGGCGGTATCGTCTTCCTGTTCCACCAGCTGGGCGCCTTCCTGGGTGGCTGGTTGGGCGGGGTAGTGTATGACCGTACCGGCAGCTACGACCTGGTCTGGCAGATTTCCATCCTGCTCAGCCTGCTGGCCGCCGCCCTCAGCTGGCCCGTGCGCGAACGCCCGGTCGCCCGCCTGCAGGCCCAGGCCGCATGAACCGCTATCTGGCTCGGGGGCTACTGGCCGTCGCCGCCTTGTTACTGCTGGCGCTGGTGTGGTGGGGCTGGCACAAGGGCGGGATGGCGTTGATGCAGCTGGGCATGAGTGTTTGTTAGGCGCTACCCTGCAAGTTCGAGGATTGTCTTGCAGGAGAAACGAGTCATGCGTGCACATTGGTTGACGGTGCCGGTGCTGGCCCTGCTTGCCAGCGCATCGAGCTGGGCTGCTGATTGCCCAGCGTTGTTGCAGGGCAGCCTGCCGGAGCTGCGTGGCAAGGGGCAGGTTGACCTGTGCGAGCGCTTTGCCGGCAAGCCGCTGGTGGTGGTGAACACGGCCAGCTATTGCGGTTTTGCGCCGCAGTTCGAGGGGTTGGAGGCGACGTACAAGGAATATCACGAACAAGGCCTGGAAATGCTTGGCGTGCCGTCCAACGACTTCAAGCAGGAAGATGCGGACAGCGAGAAGACCGCCAAGGTCTGCTATGCCAACTACGGTGTCACTTTCACCATGACCAAGACGCAGCCGGTGCGGGGCACGGATGCGATACCGCTGTTCGCTGAACTGGCCAGCCAGAGCAGTGCGCCGAAGTGGAACTTCTACAAGTACGTGGTGGATCGCAAGGGCAAGGTGATCGGCAACTTCTCCAGCCTGACCAAGCCGGATGATCCTGCGTTCCGGGCGGCGATCGAAAAGGCCATTGCCTCGCAGCCATAACCTGGCTGCTCTTGCTCTTGCTCTTGCTTCGGCTTTTGCTTCTAAGCGCGCGATAGTTCAGGCGCCGCAGATTGCGACTTCAGGAGGCCGAGCGAAGGGACTGCGTAGGGAGGTGACGGGCATGGATGCCCGTCAAGCGCTGAGGCCCCATGGATGGGGCCTGCAGCGCGTACTCCCGGGAGCAGGCCCGTAGCGAGGGAACCCCGGAGCGCAGCGTAGGGGCCGGATGATGGGAGCCAGCGTTTTTTGGTTACTTTTTGTCGCGTTTGACAAAAAGTGACCCGCCGTAAGGGCGGAAAGGTGAATAAGCGCCACCTTCGAAAATGAATGTTGACCCCGTTGTTGATGCCCACGCTTGAAAGCGAAGAGCGAAGAGCGAAGAGCGGAAAAGTACTGGTCTTGATATCGCGTATAGTCCATTTACGATGGCGACGCTTACTCACCTTTTCGCCCTTACGGCGAGTCACTTTTTGTCAAACGCGACAAAAAGTAACCAAAAAACGCTGCGCTCCCATCATCCGGCCCCTGCGCTGCGCTCCGGGGTTCCCTCACTCCGGCCTTGCTCCCGGGAGGACCGCGCTGCAGGCCCCATCCTGGGGCCCAGCGCTTGACGGGCATCCATGCCCGTCACCTCCCTCCGCAAGGCCTGCGTTCGGCCTCCTGAAGTCGCGAAGATCAAGATCAAGATCAAGATCAAGATCAAGGTCAAGATCAAGGTCAAGAGCCGAAGCAGGGGGCTTGGCTTGGTTTCGGGTTACTTCACTTTGCATGCACCGTAATCGCCACCAACCGCACTACCACCGGCCTGACCATCAACACACATACGAACGCCACAGGCATCGCCAACTGGTACGCCTTCAGCACATTGTCGAGGTATTCGGGGTTGACCCCCGCATTCGCTGCAGTGATCACGAAACACATCAACAGTGCCATGATCGACGACATGTAGAAGGCAAAAACGTAGGGCGTGGCGCCCGGGTGCAATTTGCGTCGGCTGCGTGCCTGGGGCAGGTTGCTCATGCGAACTCCTGAAAGGTGAGTAGAGGCGCAGGTTAGCAACGCACCTGGCAGCAGCTGTAGACCAGTCGTATTGAGTTCTTTATAAAGAGATTCTTACGAATCCAAGGGCTCAGCATGGACCTGCTCAATGCCATTCGCAGCTTCATCAAAGTGGTCGAAGCCGGCAGCATAGCCGCCGGTGCCCGCAATCTGGGCCTGAGCCCGGCCGCGGTCAGCCAGAACCTGGCTCGTCTGGAAGGCCATTTGCAGGTTCGCCTGCTTAGCCGCACCACCCGCAGTATGGCGCTGACGCCCGCCGGGACACAGTATTACGAGCGCGTCAGGCACATCGAGCGCGACCTGGCCCTGGCCGAACAGGCCGTCACAACCCCCGACAGTGAACCCCAGGGGCGACTGTGCATTGCCTCGACGTCCGCCTTCGGTCGTCACGTCCTGGCCCCCTTGATACCCGCGTTCAGTGCCCGCTACCCACTGCTTTCGATAGAGTTGATAACGACTGATCGCCGGGTCAACCATGCTCGGGAAGATGTGGACGTGAGCCTGCGCATTGCCCCGCAACTGGAAGACCAGTTGCTGGCCTGGCATATCGCCCGTATCCCGTTCATTTGCTGTGCCTCGCCCGGTTACCTGCAAGACGCCGGCGTGCCGGCCACGCCCGAGGCCTTGCGTGACCACCGCTGCCTGGTGTTCCGCTACCCGGTGGACGGGCGCTTCCTGCGTTGGGGGTTCATGCGCGACGGGCTGCGGTTCGAGGCAGAGTTCGGCAGTGTCCTGATAAGCGACGACATCGATGCCCTGACCCAGATGGCACTGCACGATGGCGGCATCACCCGCTTGGCCGAGTTCATCGTACGACCGCACCTGGCCGCTGGGGCGCTGGTACCGTTGTTCGAATACAGCGATAGCGGCCAGGCCTATGCCCAGACCGAACCGATGGATATCTACCTGTGCCTGGCCGACCGCTTCGCCATGACCACTAAAGTGCGTGTGTTCATGGACTACCTGCGCGAATGCCTGGGCGACAGCTGGCAGGTGCAGGCATGAAAAACCGCCACGAGGGCGGTTTTTCATGTAACGCGTACGAATCAGAAGCGGTAGGTAAGGGATGCACCGATACCGTGAGCACTGTTCTCATACTTGGCCTGATAGGTGCCTTTCAATGCCTGTTGTGTCGGCGAGCCCGACACATTGTTGACCTTGGTATCCTCTTCCCACAGGTACGAGTAGGCAACATCGATGGTCATGTCATCGTTCGGGCTCCAGCCGGCACCAAAGCTGACCGCTTTACGATCGCCAGTTGGAATACGTGGCGAGCGATCGTGGTTGTTGGTGGGTGACTGATCGACCGAGAAGCCTGCACGCAGGGTCCATTCCTTGTTCACCTTGTAGGCCGCACCAATGGCATGGGCCCAGGTGTCATGCCAGTTCTGCTCTTCGGTGATGGTCTGCAGCGGGTAACCCGCCGGTGCTTCGTTCTTGACAACGATGCTCTCCAGGCGGCTCCATCGGGTCCAGGTGCTACCCGCATACAGTGTCCAGTGGTCATCCAGCTCATGGGTGACCGAAAAGTCCACCGACTCTGGCGTCTTGATCTTCAGGCTGGCGTCGAATTTGCCGCTGAGACGCGCAACACTAACCGGATAGGAAACACGGGTGTCGCCTTCAAGCTTGTAGTCGACCATCGAGTGATAGGTCAGACCCAGACGGGTGCGGTCTGTGGCTTGTACGAGAATGCCAATGTTGTAACCGATCGCGGTGTCGTCGCCCTTGATCTTGATTTCTCCATCTGGGCCTCCGCCCAAGAACGAAGGGGCGGACGCGCTGTTCAGGTTCGAACCCAGTTCACCCTTGATACGGTTGATGGTCGGGCCAAAACCGATCGACACCTTGTCGTTGAAGGCATAGCTGATGGTTGGCTGGAAGGTGACAACCTCGACCTTGCTCTTCTTGCCCCAGTAGCGTGCCGCATCGTCGCTGCCGTAGTCGGTGATCAGGCCGTATGGCACGTAAACACCGAAACCGACGCTCCAGTGATCATCGATCGGCTTGACGTAGTAACCCATGGGTACGCCCACGACCGGGACCATGTCGCCATCGGTTTCCCCCCCGAAATTGCTACCACGACCCGAAATATCAGACTTGGCAATCACGGCCGCGCCACCCACGGTGACTTGCTCGCGCTTGAGGCGCGACATGCCTGCAGGGTTGCCATACACAGTGCTGGCATCTTCGGCAGAAGACGAGCGTCCCGCAAAACCGGTTCCCATGCCGCTGATACTTTGTTCGTTCAGCGCAAAACCTGCGGCGAGCAGTTGGCTGGAAGCAAGTGCAACGGCTACGCCGAGGGAGGCTTTGAGCATTACTTTTTTCATTATTAGAAAACTCCTTGGGATCTCCGGGGCGAAAAGCTACCAACAAATCTCCCGCCGCGCTATAGCCTCAATCGCAGGAGATAGAGCTGTTTTGTAGGACAATCCGACCAAAATTCCCTTTTTTCCGGGCACGCTGTAGGACGCGTCTCAAGATACCTGTGGCAATCTCTGATCTATGCAGGTATGCCAGGCATGGGTGAAGTCACGCAGGCGACCTTGGGGGTTGAAAATCTGTCGCCAGATCCGCGCCAGTGCGAGAAGGTCATCTGCGGCAGGTAGTGGCGTGGCCTGCTCTTCGACGAGCATCCAGGCAATGGCGGTGGAGTAGCGCAGGTTGACGGTGAGTTCCAGGTGCGGGCCGCCGAGGAAGGCGTGCTGGCTGGCCAGGCCGCGGACCAGGCTGGCCAGGTCGGGGTCACGGGCAAGGTAGTCGTCCCAGATAGCCTGGTGACGGTGTTCGCCGATGCGGTACAGGCCATGCCCACGTCGGTCGTGTAAAGCCGACCCCAAGGCCGACTGGCTGGCGGCGATGCCCAGCAACAAGGCTTCGGCGCTGGCGCAGTGACGGTTCAGGTAGACCAGGGTGGGTCGGATCACATACTGACACAATTCATTCGCCGCGATACCCATGATGCCCTCGAGCAGTTAGGGGCCGGACGGGCGCTGGAGCTTGGCAGCTGGTGAGTGATCAGGCCCGCCGGAAGCGGTAAGCACCGCTCGAGTTGAAGTCTAGTGTGATAATCGTGGCGTAAAGGGCTGTTTTTAAATCGATTACTGCCTGACGTGCCGGGCTATATGCCGTAAGGCAATTACGCCAGGGACATTCAGGCAGGCTTGCGATTGGATGATTCAGCGCTTGAATACCGCAGTATTCGCCGCTCACGCGGTAAGCGACTGGCGGGTTCGGGCAATGACCGCCTGCAGTGGTTCACTACGGCTGTACTGTTCAGGGTACAGGCGCTCGGTGTGGCAGGCGACGCCGTGTTCGTCTACCAGGGTGAAGCTGAAGCTACCCTTGCGAGGGGCAACGATAAGGCACTTCAACGGCGAGAAGGCCTGGGAGAGGGTGCCAATGGCAGCCTGAATCTGATGATGAGTTTGCATATTGTTGGAGGTTCCTGCTTTAAACACGGGGGTTATGATCCGTGCATGATAGAAACGTTCCAGTGACGCCTTTATTAAGGGACGAACGAACCTGACTGGAACAGGGCAGCCAGAGGGGGCGCAATCAAAGGTGGGCGCTTGGGCTGACTGGTAGGTACTTCAGAAGGCAGGCAGCACGCCGGGGCCAAGGTTCTAGGCCGTCGGGGTGGGATCCTGATCAATCTGTCACGTGATTCGTGCTTGAACAGCGCGAGGGCTGGCGAGTGAACCATCGAATGGGCCGGTCCTGGTTTCAGCAGCACCACTCTTGGGGGGAGCGGGTTCTGCAAGGACGCTTGAGGCCAGAATTGACTTTCAGCTTGGTACTAACGGAGCGAACCTTACCGAAAAGAAAGGCGCTTGGCAAGCATTTCATACTTGTTCAGATGAGCCGAGCAGTATGGCGCGTATTTATCCTGCTGGGAAGAGGGGGGGAAAGGCCCGCATCCTGCCTGATGTACCGATTTCGTGCACTCAAATGAAGGGTTATGGTGCACTTGTTCACATTCGGGGCAGCGCTTGCAACTGCCCGGCAACATGCCGCGACAGCTTCGCCAATGCCTTGACTGAGCGGTTAAGTCAATGAAAAAAAACACTATTTTTAGCTGGTGAAAAAATCGTCAGTTTGAGCGAAAGCCCCAAATCATGGGGGTTTGAGGGGGATGGGAGGGGGTTGTCCACCGAGTTATCCACAGGAACTGTGGATTGTCCCGGGCACTTGCTCTAGGACGGGCGTGCCAGCAATACAGTGATCTGTCTGACAATCGACATGCTCCGGGACACCTATTGGTTATCCGCTTGAAAACGTCAAGAAAAGATCGCTGAATTTTTTTTTCAATCCTCCGGAAATCCCAAGGTCAGGGCGCTAAAAAAAGCGTAGAGTGGCGCGCCTTTCGAGTTGCCAAACCTGTTGCTCATGAAGTTTCGCGGTAAACACCTCGCCGGCCCCGCTGCATCGACGCCTGCCCCTCCCCCCAAACGTTTCTCCCTCAAAGTAGCCTTGTGGCTGCTCGACAACCCGCGCCTGGGTGACAAGCCGCAGGTCAAGCACCTGGCCGGGCACCTGTTGAAACAGCCGGCGCGCCAGGGCGTGGTGGTGGCGCAAAGCCGTCTGGGGCAGATGCTGTGCCGCGATTGTGGCAATGCCCGTGACCGGCGTATTGGCCATGAACTGCTGCGCCAGGCTGCCCGTGCCGGTGATCGACGGGCACAACTGGAGTATGCGCGGCTGTGCCAGCACAGCGAGCCGGAGCAGGCGAGGTACTGGCTGGAACTGGCGGCGGGGCAGGGGTCGCAAGAGGCGCGGCGGCTTCTGAGGCAGTGGTTTCCTGCCTGAGGTGTGTTGCCAGCACTGGCCTCTTCGCGGGTAAACCCGCTCCCGCCGGAATAGCTATACCTCGGATACTGTGCAATTCCTGTGGGAGCGGTTTTACCCGCGAAGAGGCCGGAACAGGCAACACATCGCTCAGGCTGATAAGCTGCGCTGCATTCATCCAGGATCATTCGGGGTAAGCATGACAGTGGATCTGGCCAGCATTCTGCTGGGCTTGGTGGCAGGTGCCTTACCCTGCCTGGGTTGGGTCATGCAGGTGCAGCGCCGCCAAGGCGCGCGGCAAGGCGAGCAGGCCTTGCTCGAAGAGCGCCTTAATGCTGCCCAGCTAGCCCAGGCCGGCCTGCAGGCGCAACTGGACGCCAGCCGCGACGAGGTCAGCGACCTCAGCGAAGCCAACACCGTCAAGCAGACCCAGCTGGCCGCCCAAGGCCGTGAGCTGGAACTGCTGCAGATCGAACGCGACAATGCCCGGGACGCCGCCCATGCCTGGAACCTCGAGCGTGCCAACCGCGAAGCCGAGCTGCGCCGCCTGGAAGCCCAGAGCGCACGTCTGGAGGCCGAATTGCGCGAGCAGCAGGAAAGCCACCAGCAGCGCCTGGAAGACCTGCAGGAAGCCCGCGACACCCTGCGCGCCCAGTTCGCCGACCTGGCTACCAGGATCTTCGACGAGCGCGAACAGCGCTTCGCCCAGACCAGCCAGCAACATCTCGGTCAGTTGCTCGACCCACTCAAGGAGCGCATCCAGGCCTTCGAAAAACGCGTGGAGGAAAGCTACCGGCAGGAAGCCCGCGAGCGTTTCTCGCTGGGCAAGGAGCTGGAGCGCCTGCAGCAACTCAACCTGCGCCTGTCCGACGAAGCTACCAACCTGACCCAGGCCCTGAAGGGGCAGAAAACCCAGGGCAACTGGGGGGAGCTGATCCTCGAACGGGTGTTGGAGCATGCCGGCCTGGAAAAGGGCCGCGAATACCAGACCCAGGTCAGCCTGAAAAGCGCCGACGGCGAGCGTTTCCAGCCCGATGTGCTGATCATGCTGCCTGGTGACAAGCAGGTGGTGGTGGATGCCAAGGTCAGCCTCACCGCCTACCAGCAGTTCGTCGCCGGTAATGACGAGGCCGCGCTCAAGCAGCATGTGCAGTCGCTGCGCAGCCATGTCAAAGGCCTGTCGAGCAAGGACTACAACCGCCTCGAAGGCCTGCACAGCCTGGATTTCGTGCTGCTGTTCGTGCCGATCGAGGCAGCCTTCTCGGCAGCCCTGCAGGCCGAGCCGAACCTGTTCCAGGAGGCCTTCGACCGGCAGATCGTAATCGTCAGCCCGACCACCTTGCTGGCTACCCTGCGGGTGATCGACAGTCTGTGGAAGCAGGAACGCCAGGGCCAGAACGCTCGCGAGATCGCCGAGCGCGCCGGCTGGCTGTACGACAAGTTCGTGCTGTTCATTCAGGACCTGGACGAGTTGGGCAACCGCCTGCAGCAGGTGGACAAGGCTTATGCTGCGGCGCGTAACAAGTTGTGCGAAGGGCGCGGCAACCTGGTCAGCCGCAGCGAACAGCTGAAGCTGCTGGGCGCCCGTGCCAGCAAGAGCCTGCCGGCCGACCTGCTGGAGCGGGCGATGTCCGATGAGGCGTTGCCGGACGAAGTACTTACTGAACCAGGCTCAGATGGCGATTGAGCATGGCGCGCAGGGCCGCCGGCTTCACCGGCTTGGCCAGGTAGTCCAGGCCAGAGGCATGCACCATGGCGATGGTTTCCTTGCTGCCATCGGCACTGATCACCACGCCCGGCACCGGCTCGCCCAGGCGCGCCCGTAGCCAGCCCATCAGCCCGGTTCCGGTCTCGCCATCGTCCAGGTGGTAGTCCACCAGCGCCAGGTGCGGGCGCATGCCCTTGGTCAGCAGGGCTTCGCATTCAGCGCGGTTGCGCGCGGTCCACACCTGGCAACCCCAGCGGCTGAGCAGGCTGTTCATGCCGATCAGGATGCTGTCTTCGTTGTCCACGCACAGCACCTGCAGCCCGGCCAGTGGCTGGCCACCCTGTTCCACTGGAGCGCTGGGCGCCGGGGCGGCCTGGCGGGCAATCGGCACGCTGACCCGGAACACCGTGCCCTTACCCGGCCACGAGCGCACTTCCAGCCTGTGCCCCAGTACCCGGCAAAGGCCGTCGGCAATCGCCAGGCCCAGGCCCAGGCCTTTTTCGGCGCGGGTCTGGTGGCTGTCCAGGCGCTTGAACTCCTGGAATATCACCTGCAGCTTGTCGTCGGCGATGCCCGGCCCACGGTCCCACACCTCCAGCCACAAGCGTTCGCCCTGGCGCCGTACTCCTAGCAGGATCGGGCTCTTGCCATAGCGCAGGGCGTTGGTCAGGAAGTTCTGCAGCACTCGGCGCAGCAGCTTCATGTCGCTGTCCACCCGCAGGCGGCTGCCGCGCAGGCGGAACTCCAGGCCTTTCTCGGCGGCCAGCACCTTGAACTCGGCGCCCAGGGTATCGAACAGCTCGTTGAGGGCGAAGGGCTTGGTATCCGGGGTGATCTTGCCGTTTTCCAGGCGCGAGATGTCCAGCAGGTCGCTGATCAGCTCTTCAGCCGAGCGCAGCGAGCTGTCCATGTGCTGCACCAGTTGCCGGGCCTCTTCGTTCATGCCTTCGGCCTGCTGCGACAGGGCTGCGGAGAACAGCCGCGCGGCGTTCAGCGGCTGCATCAGGTCATGGCTGACTGCGGCCAGGAAGCGGGTCTTGGACTGGCTCACCGCTTCGGCATGGCTCTTGGCTTCGGACAACGCCTGGTTCAGTTGCGACAGCTCATGGGTGCGTTCCGCTACCCGTTGCTCCAGGCCTTCGTTGGCGTCGCGCAGGGCCTGCTCGGCTTCGCGGAACGGGGTGATGTCGGTGAAACTCATGACGAAGCCGCCGCCCGGCATCGGGTTGCCGATCAGTTCGATCACCCGGCCATTGGGGAACAAGCGTTCGGAGGAATGCGCACGGCCTTGGCGCATCCAGTGCAGGCGCCGCGCCACATGCACCTGCGCTTCGCCCGGGCCGCACAGGCCGCGCTCGGCGTTGTAGCGGATAATGTCGGCAATCGGCCTACCGACGCTGATCAACCCGTCGGGATAGTTGAACAGCTCCAGGTAGCGGCGGTTCCAGGCCACCAGGTGCAGGTTCTGGTCGACTACGCTGATGCCCTGGTTGATGTTCTCGATGGCCCCTTGCAGCAACGCGCGGTTGAACTGCAGCACCTCGCTGGCCTCGTCGGCGATACGCACCACGTCTTCCAGCTGCATGTCGCGGCCTTCGATGGCGGCCTTGACCACGGCGCGGGTCGACGAGGTGCCGAGTACACCGGCCAGCAGGCGTTCGGTGTGTTCGATCCAGTCGCCGTCGGCGTTCTGGTTGGGGTTGAAGCCTTTGCCCTGGCGGTAGGCGAAGCGGATGAAGCTCTGTCGGGCGCGCTCCTCGCCGACAAAGCGCGAGGCCAGGGTCAGCAGGTCATCGATCTGCACCGCCAGCAGCGGCTTGCTGCTGGGCCTGGCGCTGGTCTGCTGGCCGATGAAACGGCCGGCCTGCCAATGCTCGGAAACCCGCGTGCGCGACAGCACCGAGACCCAGGCAAACAGGGTGAAGTTGCCCGTCAGCGACAGCACCACGCCCTGGGTCAGCGGGCTGATCGGCAGGTTCAGCGGGTTGCCGTGCAGCCACGCCAACCCTGGGAACAGCTGCAGCGACCAGCCCACGCTGTGCGCGGCAATCGGCAGCACCAGGGTGTAGAACCACAGGAATATACCGGCAGCCAGGCCGGCGAACACGCCGCGCCGGTTGGCCTGCTTCCAGTACAGCGCACCGAGCATGGCCGGGGTCAGCTGGGTCACGGCGGCAAAGGCGATCTGGCCGATGGTCGCCAGGCTGGCGGTGGAGCCCAGCAGGCGGTAGCTGACATAGGCCAGCAGCAGGATCACCACGATGGTCACCCGGCGCACCGAAAGCATCCAGTGGCGGAACGCCTCGAACGGCCGCTCGGCGTTGGTACGGCGTAGCAGCCAAGGCAGCAGCATGTCGTTGGAGACCATGGTCGACAGCGCCACGGCCTCGACGATGACCATGCCGGTGGCCGCCGAGGCGCCGCCGATGAATGCCAGCAGGGCCAGGCTCGGGTGTGCCTCGGCCAGCGGCAGGCTGATGACGAACGAATCGGAGATTACCGTGCCCGGCAGCAACATCTGCCCGGCCAGGGCAATCGGCACCACGAACAACGCGGCCAGCGCCAGGTACATCGGGAACACCCAGCGCGCCAGGCGCATGTCCTGGGGTTCGATGTTTTCCACCACGGTGACGTGGAACTGCCGTGGCAGGCAGATGATCGCCATCATCGCCACAGCGGTCTGTACCACCATCGACGGCCAATTGATGGTCTCTTGCCAATAGTCCTGCAGGTGGACCGATTGGCGGGCCTGGCTGAACAGGTCGTCGAAGCCGTCATACAGGTTGAAAACGACGAAGATGCCCACGGCGAGGAAGGCCAGTAGCTTGATCAGGGATTCAAAGGCAATCGCCAGCACCATGCCACGGTGGTGTTCGGTGACGTCCAGGCTGCGGGTACCGAAGACGATGGCGAACAGTGCCAGTACCAGCGACACCACCAACGCGGTGTCCTGCACGCGGGTGCCGGTGGCGTCGGCATTGGCGCCGATCAGCAGGTTCACGCCCAGCACGATGCCCTTGAGCTGCAAGGCGATGTACGGCAGCACACCGACCAGGCAGATCAGCGCCACTACCACCGCCAGGGACTGCGACTTGCCGTAGCGCGCGGCGATGAAGTCGGCGATCGAGGTGATGTTCTGTTGCTTGCTGATCAGCACCATCTTCTGTAGCACCCAGGGTGCGAAGATCAGCAGCAGCACCGGGCCCAGGTAGATCGGCAGGAACGCCCAGAGCTGTTCGGCGGCCTGGCCGACCGCGCCGAAGAAGGTCCAGCTGGTGCAGTACACGGCCAGCGACAGGCTGTACACCCAGGCACGCAACTTCGGCGGCAACGGCGTGCTGCGGCGGTCGCCATAGAAGGCGATGGCGAACATGATGGCCATATAGGCCAGGGCGACCACGGCGATCAGCCCGCTGGACAACGACATGAAGACTCCGAAGCAAAAAGATAACGCGGTCCCGATCAATCAGTCTGGCACGCAGGTGCCGCTTCGTCAGCGCAGACGATGGTCGCAGTGGCAGGTGGTCGCAGGGTTCTCTTCAACCTGTGCCGGCCCTTTCGCGGGTGAACCCGCTCCCACAGGTACTGCACAGGCTTCGAAAGCGGCGCTGCCCCTGTGGGAGCGGGTTCACCCGCGAAGAGGCCAGCAGAGCAGGCATCATCCTTTACGGGTACCCAGCCAATAAAACACCCCCGCCAGTATCACCGACAACACCAGCAGGTAGAAGATCGCCCCCGGCCACAGATGCACAAGGGCAAACCCAACCAATACCGGCCCCAGCGCTGCACCGAGGTTGGACAGGTTCTGCGCACCGTAATACACCCCACGCAAGTGCTCCGGCGCAATCAGGTCGATGAACATGTACTCGGCCGGGATCACGATGATCTCGCCCAGGGTGAACACCAGCATCGCCAGGCACCACGCCAGTGCCGAACCGGCCATGGCAAAGCCCAGCAGCCCGGCGATGAACAGGCCCATGCCGGCCAGCAGCCAGGGCATCAGGCGCTGGCGGCTGATGCGCCGGCCGATCAGGTACTGCAGGGCGATCACCGTCACCGCGTTGGTGGTGACCAGGTAACCGACCAGGCGCGCTGCCTCGGCCGGGCTGCTGGTCACCACCAGGTACTGCGACAGGTAGGCGGTGAACTGGCCGAACACCACTGCGCTAAGCACCCCGCCCAGGGTGAAGCATACCAGCCGCCGGTCACGGGCCAGCCCCAGCGCCACCTGGCCAAAGCCGGCCCCGGGCGTGTCCGGCGCACTGGCCTGCAGGCTGCGGTCACCCAGGCGCCAGTAGGCCAGGCACATACCGAGGCCGAGCAGGGCAGAGGCGATGAACGGCATATGGTCGTTCAGCTCCAGCATGACCACACCCAGCAGCGGGCCAGCGGCGTAGCCGACGTTGCTGAGGGTATACTTGATGGCGAACACTTCGGCCCGTTCCTCCACCGGCAGCAAGGCGCAGAAGCCTGCCTTGGCGGCGATGTCGACCACTGCCAGGGCCAGGTTGATCAGCACCAGGCAGAGGAAGAACAGCAGCGCCGAGCGGCTTACGACCGCGCCGACGAAAGCCAGGGCAAACAGCAGGGTGCTGGCGCTGACCAGTGTGTGGTTGCGCAAGGTATCCACCAGGTGACCGCCATACAGGCTCAGCAGCGAGGCGATGATCAGCGCGCCACCGATCAGCAGGCCGATCTGGCTGATCGGCAGCTGGAAGTTGTCGGCCAGGTACACCACCAGGTAGGGCAGGGTAAGAGCGCGTGCGACAGTGAGGGTGAAGGTGGTGGTAAGCAGCAGGCGTACGGTGTGCGGGTAGCGTTTTATAGCGGCGAGCATGACCACATCCTTGTTGTTCTGTTTTGCCGGGGCCAGCATATGCCAATAGAGGCCTGCTGCGCAGGCCTTTCGCGGGCGCGCCCGCGAAAGGGCCGGTACAGGCCTCCAAAATCCTTGAGCGCTTGCCAGCCAGCGCATTTCCCATGCAGATTTGTGGCTTGTCGCGCCCGGCGCGCCTCCAATTGAAAAGCCCTCAGGACCAAGGACGATGAGTCACTCCTCGCAATTCACCTTGCTCGGCAAGCGGCGTTTCCTGCCGTTTTTCATCACCCAGTCGCTGGGTGCCTTCAACGACAACCTGTTCAAGCAGTCGCTGATCCTGGCGATCCTGTTCAAGCTCAGCCTGGGCGACGGTGACCGTTCGATCTGGGTCAACCTGTGCGCCCTGCTGTTCATCCTGCCGTTCTTCCTGTTTTCGGCGCTGGGCGGGCAGTTTGGCGAGAAGTTCGCCAAGGACGCGCTGATCCGGGCGATCAAGCTGGCCGAGATCGTGATCATGGCGGTCGGTGCGCTCGGCTTCATCACCAACCACCTGGCTCTGATGCTGGTGGCGCTGTTCGGCATGGGTACCCACTCGGCGCTGTTCGGCCCGGTGAAGTACTCGATCCTGCCGCAGGCCCTGCGCGAGGAAGAACTGGTCGGCGGTAACGGACTGGTGGAAACCGGTACCTTCCTGGCCATTCTCGCCGGCACTATCGGCGCCGGGGTGATGATGTCGGCCGACAGCTATGCCGCCGTGGTGGCCGGCGGCGTGGTCGGTACCGCCGTGCTGGGCTATCTGGCCAGCCGCTGGATCCCACGGGCCGCTGCCGCCTCACCGCAAATGCCGCTGGACTGGAACATCTTCAGGCAGTCGTGGGCGATCCTGCGCATGGGCCTGGGGCAGCCGCCGGCGGTGTCGCGCTCGATCGTAGGCAACTCGTGGTTCTGGTTCGTCGGTGCCATCTACCTCACGCAGATTCCGGCCTACGCCAAGGACTGGCTGCACGGTGATGGCACGGTGGTGACCCTGGTTTTGACCTTGTTCTCGGTGGGGATCGCCCTGGGTTCGCTGCTGTGCGAGCGGCTGAGCGGGCGCAAGGTGGAAATCGGCCTGGTGCCGTTTGGCTCGTTCGGCCTGAGCCTGTTCGGCCTGCTGTGGTGGTGGCACTCCGGCGATGTGCCGGCTGCGGCGGCGCCACACGATTGGCTGGCGCTGTTGGGCATGGGCCAGGCCTGGTGGATCCTGCTGTCGATCGTCGGCCTTGGGGTGTTCGGCGGCTTCTATATCGTGCCGCTGTATGCACTGATCCAGGCTCGCACGGCCGAAGACCAGCGCGCCCGGGTGATCGCTGCCAACAACATTCTCAATGCCCTGTTCATGGTGGTGTCGGCAGTGCTCACCATCATCCTGCTGGGTCTGGCCGAGCTGAGCATCCCGCAGCTGTTCCTGGTGGTGTCGCTGCTCAACATCGCGGTCAATGCCTATATCTTCAGGATCGTGCCCGAGTTCACCATGCGCTTCCTGATCTGGCTGCTCAGCCATTCTATGTACCGCGTGCAGCATCGCGACCTCGAGCGTATCCCCGACGAAGGCGCGGCACTGCTGGTGTGCAATCACGTGTCGTTCGTCGATGCGCTGCTGCTGGGCGGGGCGATCCGCCGGCCGATTCGCTTCGTCATGTACTACAAGATCTACAACCTACCGGTGCTCAACTTCGTGTTCCGCACCGCAGGCGCCATCCCGATTGCCGGGCGCAACGAAGACATGGCCATCTACGAACGTGCATTCGCGCGCATTGCCGAGTATCTGGCCGATGGCGAGCTGGTGTGCATCTTCCCCGAAGGCAAGCTGACCGGGGACGGCGAAATCGATGTGTTCAAGGGTGGCGTCAACCGCATACTCGAAGAAACCCCGGTGCCGGTAATTCCATTGGCCTTGCAGGGGTTGTGGGGCAGCTTCTTCAGCCGTGACCCGGCCAAGGGCTTTTTCAAGCGCCTGTGGTCGCGGGTGACCATCGTGGCGGGCGCCGCCATCCCGGTAGAGGCGGCGCAGCCAGAGGCGTTGCGTGAGCAGGTCAGCCGCTTGCGCGGCAACCTGCGCTAGGGGAGGGGGTTAGCTGGCGCTGACTTTCAGGCCGACCAGGCCGGTAACGATCAGCGCCACGCTGGCCAGGCGTACCAAGGCCATGGACTCACCGAACAGGATGATGCCGGCGATCACCGTGCCGACGGCGCCGACTCCGGTCCAGATGGCATAGGCGGTGCCCAGCGGCAGCTCTTTCATGGCCAGGCCCAGCAGGCCCAGGCTGATGGCCATGGCGGCGACGGTGAGTACGGTGGGCAGTGGCTTGCTGAAACCGTCGGTGTATTTCAGGCCGACGGCCCAGCCGACTTCGAACAGGCCGGCGAAAAACAGGATGACCCAGGACATGGTACGTCTCCATCGTTGTAAATGATGGGGCCGTCCCCGGAGTGGTCACGCGGTGCGTCGTGAGGTCGTCCTCACAGTGGGTGCCATGGTGCACATATGCAGCCCTCTGGGCAAGCTTGTGCGGGCCTCTTCGCGGGTAAACCCGCTCCCACAGGAATCTCCACAATTTTCATGCCTGTGCAGTACCTGTGGGAGCGGGTTCACCCGCGAAAGGGCCGGCACTGCCAAAAAATCACTTCAAGGCCAGCACCGGCATTTCAAAACACATCAGACCCCTTGCGGAATCTCCTCGCCACCCAGCGCCTCGAACAGCACCGGCAGGAATTCGGCAAAGGTCATCATCATCAACTGGAAGCTGGCATCGAACTGCTGGGCAGCCTCATCGCCACCGTCCTGCTCGGCCTGCTCCTGCAGCAGCTCTTCGAACTTCAGGCGCTTGATCACCATCTTGTCATCCAGGATGAACGACAGCTTGTCCTGCCAGGCCAAGGCCAGCTGGGTGACCACCTTGCCAGTGCTCAGGTGCAGCTGGATTTCCTCGCCGGTCAGGTCCTGGCGCTTGCAGCGCACGATGCCGCCATCTTCGGCGGTGTCGCGCAGTTCGCACTCGTCCAGCACATAGAAGCCTTCGGCAGCCTCTTGCGACTTGACCCATTCGGTCATGGTGGCAACCGGTGCGATTTTCACGGTGGCCGGGCGCACCGGCAGCGAGCCCATCACTTCACGCAGGGTAGACAGCAGGTCTTCGGCACGCTTGGCGCTGGCCGAGTTGACCAGGATCATGCCCAGGCGCGGGGCGATGGCGGCGAAGATCATCGAGCGGCGGATGAACGCGCGCGGCAGGAAGGCCTGGATGATCTCGTCCTTGATCTGGTCGCGTTCCTTTTTATAGACCTTGCGCATCTGCTCGGTCTCGATCTCTTCGACCTTTTCCTTCACTGCGTCGTTGACCACGCTGCTGGGCAGTATGCGTTCTTCCTTGCGCGCGGCAATCAGCAGGTACTCGCCGCTGACATGCACCAGGGGAGCGTCTTCGCCCTTGCCGAACGGCGCGACGAAACCATAGGTGGTCAGCTCCTGGCTGGCGCAGGGGCGGGCCGGCTTGCTGGCCAGGGCCGCTTCCAGCGCTTCAGGCTCGAACGGGACTTCCTGGGTCAGGCGGTAGGTCAGCAGGTTCTTGAACCACATGAGGGGCAATCTCTCCTTAATGCATAAGGCGCGCATTATTCTCCGAGCGGTGCTCTCAGGCCAACCCTGTCGGAGTGCCAGTAGCGGTTGCTGGACGTAAAGATGCGCGTAGCAACGCTAGGTCTTTGAAAGGCATGAGTTTTTTTTTGAAAAAAGTTTAAAAAGTGCTTGCCAGGATACGGGGCCGCCCGTAGAATGCGCGCCACACCGAGACGAAGGGTGATTAGCTCAGCCGGGAGAGCATCTGCCTTACAAGCAGAGGGTCGGCGGTTCGATCCCGTCATCACCCACCACTCGATGTTTAGCGCAGCGGTAGTTCAGTCGGTTAGAATACCGGCCT
>PJTS01000600.1_pt1 | contig 20356 bp, 14 predicted proteins | sample 1512251 | NCBI WGS metagenome assembly PJTS01 (sample SAMN08177686, study PRJNA422409) | Soil metagenome, whole genome shotgun sequencing project. | isolation source: Soil (2) enriched on wood chips: alkali lignin treatment | place: USA: Madison | collected 2015-01-15 | reverse complement strand
CTGCATCATCGACCACCAGCGACAACGGCGGAAAATGCTCTCCTGTACCAAAGGAGCGCAGAAAGCCATCCTCCAGCGCCACATAAGGCAAACCATGCTTGCCTGCATAGGCCACAGCCTTCCGAGTGGTAGGACGCAGACCCCAGCCGGCTACCACATCAACCGGGGCGGCGCGCCATGCGCGCACGCGCACTGGCGTCGCCTTTAGCAACACCGCCAGCAGAGGAATCCGAAATATTCCTCTCGAAAAAATGCCAATTCTTTCCGACACCAGGCTCTCACATAAAGCGGGTTTACTGTTTGCCGCCGGCACGCAGCACCTGTTGCCGGACCTGATACTGCGCAGCCCTGACCTGCTCTGGCTTGACACAGATCTCCTCAGGCGCAGCAAAGAGACGGCCTGCAGACAAAGCCTCCAGATCCAAGGGCAGGCCAGGTGCCTTGCCGTGGCGCAAACAATCCAGATGCCAGCTCGCCCAAGCCTCCCAGTAAGCCAGCCGCTGCGGTGAAACACCTGCATCCGAATAGCCTGTGTCTTCCGCCGTCATCAACGAACCCACACGGTGCGAACCCAATGCCAGCGGCTTCGCAATGCGCTTGACGGCGGCTTTTCCAAACACCAGCCTCAGCCGTGCATGAAACTCACTGTCCGCTCCCGTTCTCACGCAGTCCCAGGCACCCATGCGCTGCAACACCAACTCACGTCGAAACATCGGTGAAGAGGGATTCAGGCGCATCAAGGTATGCACGGGACGGGCATAGAAAACGCCATCATCCTGCATACGCACCCAATGCGAAGTTGTTGCCACCAGCGAAGCGTCTTCCAACAAAGGGCGCACCTGCATTTCGATCTTCAGCGGGTGCGACCAATCGTCAGAATCGTGACATGTCACAAACTCTCCACGAGCAAGCTGCAGACCCATGCTTTTGGCCAGGTAAGTACCGCCATTCGTTTGCAACCGCAGCAGCTTCACGCGTGCGTCCTTTTTCGCCCACGTCTCCACCAACTCTGGGGTGTCGTCAGTGCTGGCATCATCCACCACGATGATCTCCAGATTGCGATAGGTCTGGTTCAACAGGGACTCGATCGCCACCGATGCTCTCGCGCCGGTCTGGAACGTCGTCATCAAGACCGAAACCAAAGGGCCATCCGCCGCTGCCGGCAAGTCGGGCAATTTCACATTGCATGGGCCGGGTGCCTCATGCGGATTACGCAATGCCAACGGCGGCAGGCCATAAGCAGCAAAAAAAAGATTGAGCCGTTCCAGTTGCTGCTCAGGCCGATCAGGTTCCGCCATCGTCTGATAGAGAAACAACTCTGGATAGCGCGCTGCCTGGCCGCTGTTTCGGGCATCTGCCAACAACTCGCGCGCTCGCTGAGTCTGGTTTGTGCGCAACAAAAGCGCAGCATGCAGAGCTGGAGATGCGGCCTCTTGCACAGACTCCAGCAATTGCAGAGCCTCAACAGGCATGAAAGGCGCCAAGGCATCGGCCAATGCGACGCGCAAGCGCGCCGGAGTCCCCCGCCATCGCGCCGCCGCCAGCATCGTGCGCGCCCGGTCATGCTGGCCGCATGCTGCCAGAGAAACCACGGCAGGCATCACATGGCGCCTGCGACCCGGCTGCAGCGGCAGTGCCGCCACCGTGGCATACATGCCCATCCGGTAATATGCCCAAGGCAGCCAGCTATTGAGTCCATTCGAAGAGCTGACACCAACCTCGGCCAGAGCGCTGGCAAAATTGCCGCGCAGCAGATGCAGGAAACCACGCAAGGCCTTCATCAGACTTGCTCCGTTTCCGGGCAGCAATACGCCAGCAATCCCGCCGTGGAAGCGTCAAGCCCCGACAGATCGCCAGAATCCATGCGCGTGCGCAAATCCTTGGCCAGCGTCTTGCCCAGCTCCACCCCCCACTGGTCAAAGCTGTTGATGCCCCATACCGTGCCTGCCACAAACACCCGGTGCTCATGCAGGGCCAGCAAGGCACCCAGCGACTCGGGGGTCAATGCATCCAGCAACATGAAGGTGCTGGGGCGATTGCCCGGAAAATCCTGATGGCCGGCCAGTTGCCCCGTCCCCGCCTTGCTTCCCTGCATCAGCGCCTGAGCCTGGGCCAGTGCATTGGCCAGCAAGGCCTCCTGATGCTCGGGAAAGCCATGGGTCGCCGTGCGCGCGGCAATGAACTCCACCGGAATACGCTGGGTTCCCTGGTGCAGCCACTGAAAGAAAGCATGCTGGCCATTGCTGCCGGGCTCACCCCAAACCATGCCGGTCGTTGGATAGCCCACAGGCGTGCCATCTGCACGCACCTGCTTGCCATTGCTCTCCATCTCAAGCTGCTGCAGATACGCCGGCAGTCGGCGCAAACCATGGTGATACGGCGCAACGCAGCGCCCCGGCATACGCAGAAAACTGCCATACCACACATCCAGCAAACCCAGCCATACCGGCGCATTGCGCTCAAGCGGTGCCTGGGCAAAGTGCGCATCCATCTCCGCTGCACCGGCCAGCAAACGCTCGAAAACCGCCGGCCCAACGGCCAGAGCCACCGGCAATCCCACCGCAGACCAGATGGAAAAGCGCCCGCCAATCCCCTCCGGGATATGCAGCGTCTGCGTAAAGCCATTCTGGCGGGCAATATCTTCGCGCGAAGACACGGCCACAAAATGATCCGGCCAATGCAGGTCACCAGCCGCACATACCCAGGCCTTGGCCGATGCCATATTGCGCTGTGTCTCGGCCGTGGACCAGGACTTGGAAGCCACGATGAACAATGTCCGCTCGGGCTCCAGCCCTTGAAGCGCCTGCTGCAGATCATGGCCGTCCATATTGGACACCACATGCACACGCGGCCCGCCTTGACACCAGGGTTGCAGTGCCTGCAGCAACAGTTCAGGCCCCAGGCCCGAGCCACCAATGCCGATATGCACCACATCCGTAAAACGGGCCTGTTCGCGCAACTGCTGCGCCAAGGTCAGCATGGCGCGCAGGCCCACATGGCATTCTTCCTCCGGCATGGAGCAGCTCTGCGGCGCCAAAGGGGCACGCAAGCGCACATGCAAGGCCGGGCGCTGCTCGGTTTCGTTCACCACGGCCCCGGCATACAAAGCATCGCGCCGCTGCGCCAAACCGGCCTCCCTGGCCAATTGCAGCAAGGCCTTCAACACAGCCTCGTCCCACAAGGATTTGGAGCAATCCAGCAAAACATGAGGTGCCTGCAAGCTCAAACACTCAAACCGGCCAGGGCTGCCCAGTGCCTGTTGCAGATTCAGCGTTTGCTCGCAAACGGCAGCCCTGGATCTCAGCGCCTGCCAAATGGGTGTATCCACACTCAAAACTTCATCCTTGTCAAATCACATTTTGCAGGTCTTGCCTGCATTAGCTCTTGAAAAAATAGCCTTCTGCGCACGTCCCAAAATGGCTTCAAACGATTTGTTATATGAAACCCATCAAGTACGAACGCCAGTAGCTATGCTTTTAGAGCAAGCGACACAATCCCGAACCCGAACCCGAACCCGAACCCGAACCCGAACGAGACGCAGCCGAAGCCGTAGATAGCCACACGGCTACCGCCTTACTTCGGACTGCATCGCAAGGGTTGTACTGGCGCTTCCTAGCTGCGCAGCGACTGAAGCAGCGCTTCGAACTGCTCCCCTACCTCTGGGTGCTTGCGCGCCATGGCCAGCGTGGCTTCCAGGTAGCCGATCTTGGAGCCGCAGTCATAGCGCTTGCCCTGATAGCGGTACGCCAGCACCTGCTCTTCCTTCATCAGCTCGGCAATCCCGTCGGTGAGCTGTATCTCCCCACCAGCGCCCCGACCCTGGCGCGCCAGATGATGGAAGATGCGCGGCGTAAGCACATAGCGCCCCACCACGGCCAGGGTGGAAGGTGCTTCCTCCGGCTTGGGTTTTTCCACAATCGCATGCACGGCCTCCAGGCCTTCCTTGAGAGGCTTGCTGTCCACGATGCCGTAGCTGCGCGTGTCTTCGCGCGGCACTTGCTGCACGCCCAGCACCGAGCACTTGTAGTAGTCGTACACGTCCACCATCTGGCGCATCACCGCCGGCTCGCCATCCAGCAAATCATCAGCCAGCAACACGGCAAATGGCTCATTGCCCACTACAGGCTGTGCACACAGCACGGCATGACCGAGACCCAAGGCCTCAGCCTGGCGAATGAAGACGCACTTCATGTCTGAAGGCATCAGGCTGCGCACATAGTTGAGCATCTCGGTCTTGCCGCGACGCTCCAGCTCATTTTCCAGCTCGTAAGCCTTGTCGAAATGGTCTTCGATGCTGCGCTTGCTTCTGCCTGTCACGAACACCATTTCCTTGATGCCTGCAGCCAGGGCTTCTTCCACCGCATACTGAATCAGCGGCTTATCAACCACCGGCAGCATCTCCTTGGGACTGGCCTTGGTGGCAGGTAGAAAACGGGTTCCCATACCCGCGACCGGGAAAACTGCTTTTGTGACCTTCATCGCTGCAAACCTTTAATAAACAAATGACGGCTCACGCATCGCCGCCGAACAAGTCACGTGTATAGACCTTGTGCGGTACATCGGTCAGTTCATCCACAACACGATTGGCCACGATCACATCGGCAATCTGCTTGAACTCCGCCAAATCCTTGACAACGCGGGAGTGGAAGAAATCAGGAGCATCGAGCACAGGCTCATACACCACAACCTCCACACCCTTGGCCTTGAGGCGCTTCATCACCCCCTGGACGGAAGAAGCACGGAAATTGTCAGAGCCGGCCTTCATCACCAGGCGGTAGATACCCACCACCTTGGGATTGCGCTTCAAGATATCGTCCGCCACAAAATCCTTGCGTGTGCGGTTCGACTCCACAATCGCGTGCATCAGGCTCTGCGGAACATCGGCATAGTTGGCCAGCAACTGCTTGGTGTCCTTGGGCAGGCAATAACCGCCGTAACCAAACGAAGGATTGTTGTAATGCCCGCCAATGCGTGAGTCGAGACTGACCCCTTCAATGATCTGGCGCGTATCCAGCCCATGCACGGCCGCATAGGTATCCAGTTCATTGAAATACGCGACGCGCATGGCCAGATAGGTATTGGCAAACAGCTTGATGGCCTCGGCCTCGGTGCTATCCGTCAGCAATACCTGCACATCCTTTTTGATGGCGCCCTCGCACAGCAAGTCGGCAAACTGCTGACCACGCTCGGAACGCTCTCCAACCACGATGCGGCTGGGATGCAGGTTGTCATAAAGGGCCTTGCCTTCACGCAGAAACTCTGGCGAGAAAACAATGTTCTCGCTACCCAGTTGTTCCTTCAGGCGCTTGGTAAAGCCGACAGGCACCGTCGACTTGATCACCATCACCGCATCCGGATTGATGGCCATCACCTCTCGTGCCACCGACTCCACCGACTTGGTATTGAAGTACTGCGTTTGCGGATCGTAATCCGTAGGCGTGGCGATGATGACAAAGTCCGCGCCAGCATAAGCATCCTGCTTATTCAGCGTGGCACGGAAGTTCAGCTTCTTTTCCGCCAGGAAACTCTGAATCTCGGCATCCACAATGGGAGACTTCCTGTCATTGAGCAGAGCTACTTTACGCTCGTCAATATCAAGCGCCACCACCTCATGATGCTGTGCCAACAACATGGCATTCGAGAGGCCGACGTATCCTGTACCCGCAATTGCTATCTTCATTTTCAAATTCCCGATTATTTCAGTGCTTTATCAAGCGATATATCCTGCCCAAGCCAAAAGCAAGCTCTTTGTGTCCACGGCTTCTCCGGCAAACTCCAGAATGGAGCACCTTCTTCCAACCCCAAAGGGAGAAAAGCAACACTGCACAGATAGAGGCTCCCCGTGGAAATATAGTTTTCACCGACTCCTGGCTGGTGACCATTGATTCCAATCTGCAGCCAGCCATTTTCATCATAGTTCTCGGCTCGGCCGAGAGTCTTCTCTATCACGGCCCACATTGCAGCTCTCACAGCACCGGGGTTCAGGCTTGCCGGCAAACGCTGCTGCCAAGCCAATTGGGCCAGAACATGCAAAAATCCACAGCGATAAGCCAAAGAGCGCCCTATCAATGGATAGGAGCCATCGGGTCCAATCATTCTCTCAAGAACTTCAGCATGGCGTTGGGCGCGCAGCAAAACCAAAGGCCGCATTCGGTCCCATTCCGAGTGCTGTCCCTGCACCGCATCCAGAATATCAAGCAACATGGGCAATATTACAAAGCTGTTGTAATAATCCCAATGAAATTCTGCCCCATCGCCATAAGTCCCGTCGCCAACATACCATTGCTGGTGCTGACGCAGCGCGTAATCCACCCGCATGCGATCCCATGGCTCTCCAATTGAGCACAGGAATGCCTCGATCATTGCGGAGAAAAGCAGCCAATTATTAAAATGCGGGCGAATATTACGCGAACTTGAAAAACAATTAAAGGCATTTCCCTTTACTCGCTCAGGCAATCTTTCCCACAACGCTTTCGGGGCGCGAAGGAACGCTTGAGCCAGAAAAGCTGTATCCACTAAAGGTTGAGTTCCAGTTTCAAAATTCAACTTATTCGATGACAAAGGATCGGTAATTTCACCAATTAACTCCCTCACATCATGAGATAAATCTTGAAAGTGCACATTATCTTTGCATGCAACCTGCAACTCTAACGCAGGAGCAAGCCCCACCAACCACCGAGCAACCGCTTCAAGGTGAGAGTGATTCTCTTTATAGGTTCCTATGCCACGCAAAGGCATTGATTTCCTAAGTCCACCATTCTTAGCGAACTTAATAAATGGATCTCCTATACGAAACAAATATTTATAATAATCTTCCTTATTTCCCAAATAAATTAAAGATTCACTTTTTATCATTATAATCAGAAATTTATTATTTATGATGCAAGTTCTATGATTTTTATTTTCTCGGGACTATAAACAGCTGATCCAAGAACACTCTTAAATTGTTCAAAGAAAACGTTTATATCATCAACTTTCAATTTCATAAAACTTTTAGGCTCGTAATCCCACCATTTTATAAATTTGAGCTTAGCTATGGTTTCATCGTCAAATCTAAATTTGATTATTTTTGCTGGATTACCACCCACGATTGCGTAGCTAGGAACATCCTTAGTCACAACCGAGAAAGCTGCCACTACAGCTCCATCACCAATTTTCACACCCCTGTTAATTGTCACGTTCTGGCCAATCCATACATCATTTCCTATTTCAGGCATCTCTTTTTCAAAAACTCGGGGATCAAGATTTTTAAAATCGAAACCGGTGTTTTCTATATAACGTCTGAAATTATCTGAACTTTTGTCATAAGTCACGTTAGAAATAGTTAGCCATTCATATGGATGCCTAGGCCCTGTAACAACCAGCCCCCACGAAATTGCACAGTATCTACCAATTCTCATACCTGGGTGAAGCTTAGAATGGCTGTACGAAAATGCCCCCATGTTGCACAATGTATCCCCCGAAAAAAAACCACTATATGGCTCAATTTCTGTAGTCTCATCGAATATAAAATTCTCTGGAAGAGCGCGCGGCGCTTCCCTTCGCCAATGAAGGGATATATTCCTATCCTCAATGGCATCCACAATATTTTTCGCAGGAACTTTCTTGATCATTTTTTTGCTCCTCAATTATTTTACCGAAAGAAAATCACAAACCTTTGCATGATTATTAGAATCGATATCATCAAAGGGATCTATATCATACTCACGATATTTTCTCGAAATATAATCAATGCTACCGTCACAAAAAGTGTTCAAATTATTCAATGAATACTTTTCAACAAATGACATATCCACATCAAAAGAGAAACCGTCAGGCAATAATGCATAGTTTTCTGCAACCCATTTCCACCCGACTCGCCAACCTAAATACAATGTAAGAAAGTCGTCTGCCAACGAAGTTCCAAATGTATGTTTCTTTGATGTATTTACCGGCAATCCCTCATTAACAATTAATGATAATAGGACTTTTTTTCTATAGAATTTAAAAGAAGACTCCGATGCCAATGATTTCAAGCTCTTAGAAATCAATTCCTCACCCAAAGCCGCCATCGCAATCTTGGTAGTAGAGTACTCTGTAAGTGCAGCAACTGGATTAATCATGGATATCTCAGGCCCCATTCCAAAGGCTGAGTATTTTGAGAACTTCTTAATATTATTAGCAGAAAACCAAAATGGACTTGCCTCGAATATAGATCCAGTCGATATTAAATTCATTTTTGAACTCATTGCACATGCAGCAACGGGAGCCAACATGAATCTCCAATCCAGGCCTTCGTTGAATTTCTTAGCGTATTTTCTCGATTTTCTTATATTCCATACAAATGTACTAGGATTAAATATTTCAAAGAACTCTGCTTCTCTCGAAAAAGCCCCGCCATAATCAATAGAAACTAGTTTTGCACTCTCTCCCAAAACTCCTTTCGCCGCAACAGAGTCAAACCCCCCAGAAAACCCGAGATAAATTGGTTCTTTCTCAATATTAATCTTCTCCCTCAAAGCAAAACTCTTAGAAGAATATTTTCTTGAGCAGATTATTTTCGCCTTAGTCGTTTTTTGGAAAAAATCAATATACGCCTCATCTACACTCAAGGAATTTACTCTAATTTCATCAAAATTAGCGGGCCTCGACAAAATAGCTATGACAAAAATAGATTCATCACTAAGAATTAATGGAGACGTCAAGTCATGAACAAATATTTCATCATCATATTCATAAAGAAATTTGTACTCAAACTGATTTCTAAAAATAGAAATATTAAGCATTTTCATTTACTTCAAATTTATATTTTCTGCATTCAGGAGAATTACTAAGCTCTTTATAACCAATATTATTAATTGACTGCCTACTTAATGATTTATTAACAACTTTAAAATGGTTTAATTTTTGGACATCCAATTTTTTAATTGATGTATTTTCTCCGTGCAGCACCCTATTATAAGAAATTTTATTTACGTGTTTAAATGGACCCACCTCACTGAGCTTCAGATACATATCATAATCAACCGCATTTGTAATTTCTTGATCAAATCCGGAGGTAATATTCCAGGCTCTCACTGTAAACATGCGAAAGTGATGAGCAATCATGGCTGTTGTTAATTTCTCACGCGAAAATAGCGGCCAGTTATAACCATTGGCAATCAAGGACCCATCAGGCCTTACATTACGGTTGGTGGTATAGACGCAGGCCAACCGCCGATCCGACAAAAACTCCTTAAGACATATTTCTACCGCATCTGGCTCAAGATAATCATCCGAATCAAGTTGACCAATATAATATCCACGAGCCATTTTTACCGCAGAATTAGATGCAGCGCCAATGCCCCCATTTTTCTTCGTGACATATCTTACTCTTGGATTAGCGCCATAGTTCTTCTGTAAGATTTCCAACGTGTTATCTGTTGATCCGTCGTTGCAAATACAGACTTCGAGATCCACAATAGTCTGATTAAGTGCACTGTCAACGCATCGCACAATGTGGTCTGCACAGTTGTATGCCGGAATATATATAGAAACCAATGGGCGCTTATGAATAGAAGAACTATTTAACGGCGCAGGCTTTCTATAAAAATAAGGAACCTTTTCTTTCACTATATTAATAGTGATCTTTTTCCCCTCTGCCCGGTCCGTTTCATTCTCTTTTCCGGGCGGTTCCTGATGATAGGCCATACCACCCCATACCGCTCTAAAGAAGCAGCCCTCCCTATACAAGCGGTAACCAAACTCATTGTCTTCTCCACCCCAATGAGTGAATTCCTCGTCGAACCAACCAGCACGTTCAAGCCACTTCCTTGCGAATGCAACATTACCACCACTGAAGAAGCGAAATGGGGTATCACATAGCCTCAGATCCTCCGTTGCACGGAAGTGCTCCAGTCGCCAGTCAACTGATATGTCAGCTTGTGTCTTACCAGCCACGCTGTTATTGGTCCTGACTTCCGGTAGACGCTCTATAAGCGACTTGTTGCCTCTGATGTCTTCCGCAGATAGATGACTCGTATCCACATATTTGCGAGGCCCTATTAGAGCGACATCATCATTGTCAACCAGCAGACTCATATACGACTCGACCCATTTGATATTTGGAGCCATGTCGCAATCGAGAATTGCCACAAAATCGTATTTTCCAGTTCTCAGTCCTAAATTACGTACAGCACACAGTTGATAGCCGTAATCCTTCTGTCGAACATACTTGATATCTAGAAGTGATTCATACCTCCGAACAACCTCGGTGATATCCTCCTTGCTTCCATCGTCTGCAACGATTACCTCAAATGCATATTTCGTTTCCTGATTAACGAGACAAGCGAGCGTTATATCAAGAATATGCGTGCGGTTAAATGTCGGAACAACAATGCTTAGACCTGCCGTATTATCTTCCGGGACAATTTCTTGATCTTTTTTTCTTGCACTGCCCCAGAGAAAGTCGTTAGTGCTATCAGGCAGCTTTGCCAAAACCAGATCTTTTGGCCAGTCAGCCGGGATCGGATTAACAGTCTTTGTCTCCGCATCTTCAGACTTACGGCTTGTCAGAGTTTGATATTTTTTCAAGCACTCCTGCTTCTCCATTTCCGTCAAATCCAATTCACCCATGGAGGCAAGCATGAATTTTGTAGCGGGGTCGAGTTCAGTGGAAGTGGATGATTTGGCTCTGGGTTCCGCTTCTGGTTTTGAGGGATTGCCTCCAGCAATATTCCTTTGGCATAAAGCAATATTCACCTCAACCAGCGAATCTCCATAAATACCTGCTGCCTTCTTGAATAGTTCAAGAGCTTTTGGGTATTCCTTTTTCTGATAAAAACCTATTGCTTCACTAAGTATTTTCATAAAATTCAAAAATTAAGTTATTTGACTGGAAATATGAATCCCTTTTTCACTAGGGATTGAAGATTCCTCTATTGCAATAGAGCGTTTTTTATAGAATTCCCGCCACAAATCTATCGTAGCTTTTTCCTCAGGCCTGCTTGCGTCATCCAGCACGATATCGATCGATTGCTTGGCAAACGCGTTAAATATAATAGGCACTGCTGGATACCGGGCATTCTTACATGTAGACCCTGGAGGACCATCAACCAATACCAGGATCTTTATTTTCTGAGACTTGTACTTCTCAGCCAAATCTTCCAAGACAGATTGGCAGTCATAATACAAATAATCCTGGCGTTCATCCTTCCAGTCAATTAAAGGTGCATGTATCAGATTGACATACCCATCAAGCTTTCTTGCCCGCAGCATTTTTTGAGTTTTTTCATGGTAGAGCTGGTTATGCTCGAATGTCACAATCTCGGTCTTCAGTGTTTTTGGCACTGCTGATTTTTGCGTCTTCCCGCTCATCACTTCGGCTGCTTTTGCAAAAAGTGCCGTGGAAGTTCCACTTCCAAACTCAATGATGAGGTCGTAATTCTGCGACCTCATTTTTTCCAATAAGAAAACCCCAATATCCGGGCTTATAGGCCAGCCGTGGAAATCCGAGAAAAAATCTCCGCTGGAAAAGAAACTCTGGATATTCATGAATGATTCCAGCTGCTTGACCGAATTGGCCAAACCTTTTCCTAACTCGTTCTTGACTTTTGTTTCCGAGGCATTGACTACCCCTTGCAAACCCTCTCGGGTTTCAGACAAATTGCTTTGAAGCAGCTTCGAGAAAGCTTCTGTCTGAGCCTTGACACCGGCATCGATCTGGCCCGCCAGGACTTTGCCGATCCGTTCTCCAAGAGAGCTTTCCAGTTGCTGCTGAAATTCTTTGAACTGTTTCTCCTGAACTTCATTTTTTTGAAGTGCTGTCGAAACGAGCTTCAGTTGCTCGATCTGCACCTGGCGCTCCTGCGCCAGCTTGGCTTGCTCGTCACGCGCCTTGGTGAGCTGCTCCAGTTGTTGCGCTCGCTCCTGCGACTGCTTTTCTGCTGCCGCCTTGGCCTGGGTCAGTTGCTCGGTCTGAGCATGACGCTCCTGGGCCAGCTTGACTTGCTCGTCACGTGCCTTGGTGAGCTGCTCCAGTTGTTGCGCTCGCTCCTGCGACTGCTTTTCTGCCGCAGCCTTGGCCTGGGTCAGTTGCTCAGTCTGCACCAGACGCTCCTGGGCCAGCTTGGCTTGCTCGTCACGTGCCTTGGTGAGCTGCTCCAGTTGTTGCGCTCGATCCTGCGATTGCTTTTCTGCTGCAGCCTTGGCCTGGGTCAGTTGCTCAATCTGAGCATGACGCTCCTGCGCCAGCTTGGCTTGCTCGTCACGTGCCTTGGTGAGCTGCTCCAGTTGTTGCACTCGCTCCTGCGACTGCTTTTCTGCTGCAGCCTTGGCCTGGGTCAGTTGCTCGATCTGAGCATGACGCTCCTGCGCCAGCTTGGCTTGCTCATCACGTGCTTTGGTGAGCTGCTCCAGCTGTTGCGCTCGCTCCTGCGACTGCTTTTCTGCTGCAGCCTTGGCCTGGGTCAGTTGCTCGATCTGGGCATGACGCTCCTGCGCCAGCTTGGCTTGCTCGTCGCGCGCCTTGCCGAGCTGCTCCAACTGCTGAACTCGCTCCTGCGATTGCGTCTCCACAATCAGCTTGGCCTGGGTCAGTTGCTCCGTCTGGCTCAGACGTTCCTGTGCCAGCCTGCTCTGCTTCTCAAGCGCTTGGCCCAGTTGCTCCAGTTGCAGGGCTAGCTCCTGCGAGCGCTTTTCGGCAGCAGCTTTAGTCTGGGTCAGTTGACCGACCTGAGCCTGAAACTCCTGCAACAACTTCGCCTGTTCTTCGCCATTGAGACGCAGCTTTTGGCACTCGCTGTGATGTACATGCAAGGCCGCCCGTGCATCTCGCACAAACAAGGCATACCCAATGCCCGGATGGCGAGTGGCTTCGACTGCAATCTGCACCATGCCTTTTTGTTGAAGAAACTCTGCCACCTCTTCAAGACTCGTGCCGTCTGGCATTGCATGCATTTCGCCCAGCAAGACTCTTGCAATGACTACATCCACCAGATCCAGCTTGCTGGAGGCTCGCAACAGAGCCCCTGCAGGCAGGCAGTCAATGACCAGCCAGTGTCCTTCACCCATTGGCTGCTCGGCGTCTTCGCTCAGCTCGCCAAGCAAGGCGTCCAAGGTAATGGCACTCAGTTCTTTGACCTCTTCCGTTTGCAGATTGGGCCAAAGACTCAAAAGCGATCGAGGCTCCAGCAGGCCACTTTCCTGCTGACTGTTGGCCACGAAAAAGGAAGCCGAGCCTTGTTGAGCCGCAACCACGGTATTGCGTATTTCGCAATGTTGAGCACGTTCACCCAACAAGTCCAATGTGCGCTGCAAGGTCGAATATTGCAGAGGCTCCGCCTCTATAAACGTCACTCGGGACTTGCTGGCTTGATGCGCCAGCCATTGCGCCCAAATGCCCTTGCCGTTACCAGCCCCCACCAGGGCGATATTTCTGGGGGGCATCAGTACGTTCAAATGCTCCAGCCAGGGGATGATGGTATTCATTGAGCTACTCATAAAAATTCTGCCATTTCAGCCACACTCAGTGGCTCCGATTTGTGCATGCAAAGCTTCAGTTCGACTGGCGATCTTTTCTGAATGCCATCACTTCCGCGTACAGGCTCCAAGGCAGGGAAATACGGCCGCCCAGTGTTTTGGTATTTGCCACCAAGCAAGCGCCCAAACGATATGAGAGATGTTGTTTGATCAGCTCTGCCTCGTGCGCATCACGATATTGCGTGATGGGCGGTAGTTGGAGGCTTTTGTTTGCAGCCTGATCCTGCGTGTAACGTTTTGCCTCAGCGCGCAATGCAAAAGGCATGTTCAACCAACCGCCGATGCTGCGCGATTGCCTGATCATGGTGGCACCCAGGCGATAAGAAAGCTGCTGCTTCACGCGATCCGCAGCACCGTAATAGGCCTGCGGCTGCGGTTTCTGCGTGGCTTTGAGCTTGCTGTTTTCCAGGTAATGGCGCTCCAGCTCTTCCTGCACTTTGTGCAATTGGGTCAGCAGCAGCTCGTTTTCTTTTTCCAGGTCAACAGCGGCAGAAGCCTTCGCGCCTTGAGCCTGCAATTGTCTTTTCAGCTGTTCTTCGCTTCGCTGCAGTTGCACGGTTTTGTCCTGCGCGGCTTTCAGCTCTGCCTTGACTCTGGGCAGCTCGGCCTGAGTCTTTTCCTCCTGCTGAGCCCGGGCCTTGCGGTTTACCAGTTCCTGTTGCACTTTCTGCAGTTGCTCCTGCAGCATCTGCTTTTCCCGCCCAACGGCTTGCAAGGCCGTGTTCTTTTCCTGCGCAGCTTTCAGATCAGCCTTGACTTTGGGCAGCTCTGCCAGTGCCTTTTCCTGCTTCGTGGCTTGCAGGTAGCGACTTTCAAGCTCTTCCTGCACTTTGTGCAATTGCTTGAGCAGCAGTTGATTCTCCTGCCCACTGGACTGCAATTCAGTGACTTTGGCGGCCAGCAGGCGCTCCTGCTCCTGTGCACTCTGCTGCGCTTTGACACCCGCCTGATTCAACTGCTCAATCTGCCACTCACGCTGCTGCAATTGCCGAGCTTGTTCGTCCAGCTCTTTACCCAACTGCAGCAGGCGCTGGGCATGTGCCTGCATGGCAGCCTGTTGCGCAACAAAGCTCGACCAGGCTTGATATCTACGATTGGCCTGCACACTTGATTCGACCAACTGTCTTCCTGTCTGCGGCTGGCTGCGCTGCGGCAGCGATGCAGCAGCCTGCAACTGCTCATAAAGCTCAGTCGCTTGCGGATATTCTTCCAACAGTTGCTGTGCAAGCCATTGAGCCAGAGGATTGCAATCAAGAGCTTGCTTTTGCTTGCCCACCGGGCCAGCGCTGACCTGTATGAGGTCATTGCCCAGATCTTGGCTATCGTGATCAGCTAACGATTGTGCCTCTTCGATGGGCAATCGAAGTTGGGCATCTACATGCAAGCTGAGTTGCTGCAAATAGCTTTGCGCAGATGCCTTAACCTGCGCTGCGTGAACAAGCAGGCTGCGTTCAGGATTGCGCAAATGAAAATGCAGCAGCGCGGAGTTATAGGCAAGCCAACCATTGACTCTGGCCTCCTGCTCTTGCGGATTAGCGTCGGCATGCTCCATAGCCTGGCGTGTAAACACGCTTTGCGGCTCATCAAACACCAGAACGAACACCGTCTGAGGATCTTGTGACTTCCAGTAATCCAGCAGATAGACCGCTTGTGCATCAGCCCAGCCCCACAGAGGCTGCTCCACATTGGCCAGCATCAAGTCCAGTGCCAGACCCTGCCAGACCGGAGCCACTTCGATTTGATTCAGTTGATCTGCATCGCTCACATGTTGAACTGGAACAGCGCCATGCACCTTGACCAGGGTTTCACTGATCTGTGCCGGCACAAAGCCTTCGCGCCTGGATGGCTTGGCCTCGGCCATGCCACAGTCCAGCAGCAACTCCTCCACACTCTCAAAGCCCGACTGAGGGTGCCCCACCACAATAATTTTGTTCATAGCTATTCAACAAATCTGAAAAATCAAAGACCGAACACAACCTTTGCACCAATAGCGATCTGGTACATGATTTGAGTGATGTCCTTCCAGAACTGGCGTTTTTTCTCGTCTACCTTCGGCAACACCAAGACCTGATCGCCAGCCTTGAGTCGGGTGTTTTCAAAAAGCTTGCCGGTATCGACCTGCTCGAACGCACCATCCCTGTGCGCGACAACCACACGGGCAGCATCCGCTGTCTGGGTGAAGCCGCCAGCGCGATCGATATAGTCCTTGAGGCTCAGAGAGCCGTCGAATGCCACGGCATTGGGAAAGAGTACCTCCCCGCTGACCAGCACCAGACCATCCTTGCGCGGTATGCGAATGACATCACCGTTTTCCAGCAGCATGTTGTCACGCTGTGCTGCCTGTGCAATCTGAACCTGACCAGTGGGTTCCACCTTCTTGGCGCGCTCCACCCATTGCAGGGTCAGATCGGCTTCTTCCTTGCGCAGTCGGGCCTCTTCGCTACTGCCACTGCGGGCTGTGAGCAATGCCGTTTCCAGGCTGCGCAAGCTGGTGGCAAGCATTTCCTTCTGGCGCTGCTTCACGCTCTGGCGGAAGAGTTGGATGCTTTCAGGCTCGGCGTCTGTCGAGGTCTGAATGTTCTGCATCAGCGCGCCCAGACGAGTGCCATATGGCAACACATATTCCTGGGAGTTCATGTGCTCGCCTTCGACGCGCACGGTAATGGTGCCGGGCTTCTTGTCAGCGGTAAATTCCAGTTCATCACCGTTTTGCAGCACCAATGCATTGGCCTCCTGCAGCGGGTAGTACTCCGTGTTTTTAACTGTGCCGGTATTGCGCGCAATCCGCACATGGGTGGCCTGGGCCTGCGGCTTGGCCAGTTGCATCAACTGAGCCACGGTTTCCGAGCCTTGGGCAAACTCGAAGCGCTTGGCGTTGTTCACAAGACCCGATACGCGCACCCGGTTGGCAATGGGGGGGACAAAAATCACATCTCCATCATTAAGCTGCAGCAGCGGCAACTGGCCTTTGAGCAGAAAGTCATAGAGATTGAAAGTTGCACGCACGGAGCTGCCGCGCTTGACCTGAACGGTCAGAAAACTGCCTCGCTCAGGGTCAATACCGCCTGCCTGATCAAGATAATTGAGCAGGCTGTCCATGCTGGTGCCGTTGTACAACCCGGGGCGCATGACATTGCCGCCCACAAAAATGCGCACCGGCTGCGCGGCGGCCAGGCTGGCATAGCTGTAAACATTGGCGCGAAATACACGCCGCACCGCCGCCTCTACCTGCTGCTGAAGATTCTTGTTGGCAATGCCCAGCACCTTGATTGGCCCGACCTGGGGCAAAAAGATATTGCCCTGTGGGTCGACAGCGGCCACGCTATCAAAGGTAAAACCACCCCACAACCGCAAATGGATACGGTCACCCACCGTCACCAAATAATCAGGGTTGAACTGGGTTGCCCCGGCACGTGCAAAGTTGCCCGTAAACAGGTTGGCGCCAAATACATCGCTATTGAGATTGGCCGTGTAATCAGCCGTCTGGGGGGCTTGCGGCAATACGGGAGCCTGCATGGGGACAGCAGCGCCAGAACGGCTTGCCGAAGCATCGCTGGAAGTCCCGCCAGAAGGCAACAAGCCCAGCGCCTGATTGATCTGAAAAGGATCAACACTGGACGCCGATGTGTCCTGACGTGAACCAGCTTGAGAGATCTGTGCCTGAGCCGGTACCAAACCAGTCAGCAGCACCGCGACTGCCGAACTGATACAGGTATGCGCGATAAAACGTTGCATGATGAAACTCGAAAAATTCAAAACAATCAGTCGCGGTGGTCGCGCACGATAGAGGCCAACAGTTGCACCAATCCGGCCAACAACAGGGCGCCCAGGATAAAGGTGGCGATGTTGTAGATGCGGCGGGGCCGCATCGGGTACTCGGGCATAGACGGGCTTTGCAGCACCAGTACTTTCTTCAAGGTTCGTGTTGCCTCTACCCTGCCTTTTTCCAGTGCCACTAATGCGCTCTTATAGGCATCCTGCTGAAACTGGGCCTCCAGTTCCAGGCGCTGATACTCTTCTACGGTCTTGTTCAGCGACTGCCCCTTGGCACTGGTCAAACGGGCTTTTTCCGTTTTGATCTGCTTTTCCACGGCCTGGATCTGAAGATCGACTTCCACAACGGCGGGCGCTGTAGGTGCCAGGTAGCCCAGCAGCGCCGTCTTGCGGGCACTGAGTTCGGTCAACTGCTCTTCGAGCTTGTTGACCACGCCGGCCAGATTCTCGGCAGCGGACTGAGGCGAAATCAGACCCTTGGCATTCTGGAAGGACAGCACGCGCTGACGTGCGTTCAGTGCATGCTCACCGCGCTCCTTGACCTGCTTTTCGAGAAAGTTCACCTGCTCCTGAGCCAATTGGTGGCCCAGCGCATTCATATAGCGCTCGCCCTCATGCACCAGTGCATTGGTGATCTTCTGGGCCATTTCTGCATCGTAGGCCTGAGCCTGGATGACCAGCACCCCCGCATACTCGTCGTACTCCACGCTTACACGCGACAAAAAATGCTTGTGAAAGAACTCCAGCGATGCATCATGGAAGAACATGCGAGAAAGAATGTCGTGATCGTGGCTGCTGTAATGCTCGCGTAGATTCAGGTCTTTATCCAGTTGCAGCAACATATCGACGGACAGCAATCTGTCGCGCAGCAGCATCTGATCTGCACGCGAGATTCCATCGCCACCAGCCAGCAGCGACCCGAAATCCAACGCCTGTGATGCGGCCATATCGGTACGCTGGATCAGCACATGGGCCTCTGAAACATAGCGATCGGAAGCAATTACCCCCCAGTAAAATGCCGCCAATAAAGATGCACATAGCGCAACAGCCAAGGCTTTCATACGCCAGATGACTCGAAGCATTCCCGTAAAACGTTCTTTTTTCAATAACTCAGTCATTTTGAAATACTATCTTTATAATTTTTCAGAGCGTCTTCAATATCATCAAACCAATGGGCCTGACCTTCGTGCAACCATATTCCAGCCTGACAAAATTGGCGTAATGTTCCATCACTGTGCGACACCATAATCAAGCCAGAACGGTCAGCAATTCGCTGAAATGCATCGGAGGCTTTCTTTTTGAACGAGGCATCGCCGGCAGATGTTGCCTCATCCGATATATAGACATCAAAATCAAATGCCAGAGACAACCCGAATTGCAGGCGTGATTTCATCCCAGAGGAATAAGTGCGAACGGGCTCATCGAAGGATGAGCCCAATTCAGCAAAATCTTGTATATAGGAAATTTTCTCAGCCATGGCATGTGGCGAATCAAATCCATGCAAGCGAGAAACAAACTTGGCGTTCTGGCGTCCTGTCAAAGAGCCTTGCAGACCACCGCCATACCCCATGGGCCATGACACTCGACAACGCCGCTCCACTGTTCCTCGCGTAGGCGCATCAATCCCACCAATCAGGTTGAGCAAGGTAGATTTGCCGGCACCATTACGACCGACCAGGCCCACGCTGACTTTGGACGGGATGCTGATATTGACCCCTTTGAGAATCCAGCGCCCTGCCCCATGAGGGGTCTGGTAGCGTTTATGCACATTATTAACAATAATCATTGTGCTCTCAAGTTCCGAGCAAACCGAACCTGCAAGGCCAGGCCGAAGAAAATGGAAACCACCCCAAACCAGAAAAGATATTTAAAATTGGCTTCCGGGGCAGCGTGATAAACGGGAAAAAAACTGGATCTCAGCAATTCGAGTCCATGCGCGAATGGATTATAGAAAGCCCACTCTCTATATTGAACCGGGATTACTGACAATGGAAATATAGCGCCCGACAGAAAGTACAAGGGCCGAAAAAGGAACATCATCAAATTCCCGGCTTCAGGAATAAGATCGCTGAGAACGGAGAGAATAAACCCCACACCTAGAGCACAAAGCATCAACCCAATATAGGCAAGCATGGCCTCCATAGGCGAATCCGGAATAACGGAGTGACCCAGAAAAGCCAAAATACCCAAAAGCACAATCAATATCAGAAGACCCAAAACGGCTTCAAGACCGGCTCTGACAATCACGGTATCAATGGGGCGTACCTGACGATAGGCAAACAAGGCCTTGTTGGCATCAACTGCTCCCATGGCACGCTGGAAAGTATTCTGTACCGTGAAGTAGCCAGTGAGCCCCAGTACCAGCCAGACGGACACATCTGCACCGGCTACAGAGCGTGTACGCAAAACCGTGTACAGAAACAACATGAGGCCTGCATGCAACACCGGCTCCAGCACAATGAGCACCCAGGCTCCGCGCGTGGCGCTCAGGCGAGCAACGGCTTCGCGCAGGAAAAGTGCATTCCATACCGCAAAAGTAACGGAAAGTGAACTACGTGGTGCGGTGATCTCACCAGAAGACGGGGCTGAGTCCAAAATAAATCCTCGTTCTTTTGGACTCAAGACGCACTGAAATCCAATCGGCCAATTGTAAATGAAAACATAAGCAAAACCTTATTACAACCAGCCATCACACCTGTTTCACATTCAATTACATTGCAAATAATCTATCGATTAGATCGAGTCAATATATTTTAACTATTTTATTATTTCAATGTTAAAGGTGGTTAACTGAAATTTTTTCAATCTGCGTAGTACGTTAACGCATGAATATGCTATTCATCTCTCGCACCGATTTCCTAAAAATATCAGTCAAAAATAATAAAGCCTAGATCATTGACATCTAACCATTAAAAACTTTAGTTATTAAGTATTCAAAAGTAATATTCCACAGCGCCAGGTACACCGCGGAGCCATCTTGATGCCTCTCCAAGCACATCTCCCAGAGAATCGACAATAGACTGCAGACCAAGACCCCAGACAGTCAATAATGAGAGCCTACTGTGCATTCGGGATGAACTTCCGG
>PJTS01000599.1_pt1 | contig 20403 bp, 16 predicted proteins | sample 1512251 | NCBI WGS metagenome assembly PJTS01 (sample SAMN08177686, study PRJNA422409) | Soil metagenome, whole genome shotgun sequencing project. | isolation source: Soil (2) enriched on wood chips: alkali lignin treatment | place: USA: Madison | collected 2015-01-15 | reverse complement strand
TCCCGTCCACAGCAAACCATTAAAATGGAGATCGCACACACGAGTGTAAAGGGTACAAATGGAACTAATTTTCTTAATATCATATTTAGGTATTCTTGTTATCAATACTCCTTTTTACATAAAGCTAAACTACTACTCTTAGGACAATAAAACTGTGCCTAGATTGCTCAATATTGACACTATATTAACGACATTTTGACTATCGTTTCGTATTTATGACAAAATAAGCTATATTTAACATCCATTAAACAACATGATAACCAGTAAATGAAACCCATCTTCACTAAAATATTGGAGGGATCCGAGATAGCGACATTTGCAACAAAAGAAGTTTGCCAACCTTTTTTTTCCACGGAATTCCATTTTCACAGTGCCTGTCAGATGACTTATATTGTCCAAAGTGAGGGTAAACGTATTATAGGGGACAGTATCGACAGTTTTTCGACCGATGAGTTGACTTTTGTGGGACCTGACCTACCCCATGTTTGGCACAATGACAGCTCGAATCAGGATTCAACAGATCTATCGCGCTCAATGGCACTTTATGTCGAACCTAAATTACTCTTAGAGGTATTGGGACAGCTTTTTAAAACACATAAAATCGAGGCTTTTCTGACTGCCTCCAAGCGGGGACTTCTATTTCGGGGGGAAACAAAGCAACAGCTAAAACACAAACTGGAACAAATAGTTCATCTTGACTACGGTTTTAAAAAAACAATATTGCTGCTTGAAATCATCGAATTGTTGATTACAACTGATGAATATGAATATCTTTCCAGTCCAGGTTACACACACAATTACAGTTCGATGGACAATGAGAAAATCGACCGTATCTTTAAGTTTGTGTTCAACAACTTTACAAAAGAGATTCCGCTGGATCAGGTTGCGACCCTAGCGAATATGTCCAAACATTCGTTCTGTCGTTATTTTAAGTCCCGCACACAAAAGACCTTTGTCCAGTTTGTCAATGAAGTACGCATCAGTGAATCATGCCGGCTGATTACCGAAAATAAATTACAGATCACCAACATAGCCTTTGCCTGTGGTTTCAATAGCCTTTCGAATTTTAATAAAATTTTTAAATCCATTAAAGGTATTACCCCAAGTAGGTATAGATCACATATACAGCGTTAAAACAACCCTTTCTGAGGGCAAGAAAAAATCAACATGAACTGAACCAAGCTATTCAAAAGTGAGGTTGATCTTCGAAAAGCCCAGTCCTTGCAACAATGGTTTGAACACAGTCGTCGCATTTGCTTTGGTCTGTTGTAGGATATCAGATTTCTTCACATCATCCGCTACAGCTTTTTCAGCAGTTTTATAAGCTTCATCAACCAATTCTGCCTCTCGCAGGAAGGCCATTTTGGTATCATATACCTTTGATGCTTCGTGGTCAATCTTAATGTAACAGATCTCCGGAGCCGGCAATTTAATGGAAACAGAGTCTCCTACCACCTTAATATCCTCCGGTGTCAGTTTTGTTAAATTCACACAGCCAACAGCATCCGCTTTGACAATGAGCAATACACTTGCCGTAGGCAAGAAGGTATTGATATTTTTATGTTCCACAACATCGCTATAGCGATATTTCACCAATTCCAATTTCCCCATAGCTTCAATGCGATCAACCAGAAGCTGATGCTTGCTTTCCACTCGCGGTCCGCTATTATATTTTTGATAGACAAACCAAGCTCCCACTGCCAAAATGGCTACGATAATTAAAAATTTCAAAAATTTTCCCATATATAGTATAATACAAATAATAGACCAAGGTCCAATTATGGCCATTTGAACCGAAAATGTTACGCGAATATTATCTTTTGTCGCCTTTCAATATGCTCCGATAAAAATATACCATTTGATAGACAATTGTTTAATCAAAAAGTTTAAAAAACATTTGGAAGATATGGGCTATAATACTACTTTTGTGACATCAAAATCACGGTAGGTATAGCTCAGTTGGTTAGAGCACTAGATTGTGGTTCTAGGGGTCGTCGGTTCGAGCCCGATTACTTACCCAAAAGGCAGATCGTTAAAATGATCTGCCTTTTTTGATTTTCAAAATGTCCGGTCTTCGAAACCTATTGAGACAATTTGGATGCTGTACGGGGACGGTGATATCAAATCATTTAACACCTTAACAAGGTAATATCTTGAGCTGGTGCAGTTAAACTAAGGTTAGCAATTTCTGTATAAACAGATTCATCAACTTTGAAGCCCCATTTTCTAAAGAAATCTGAGAGATCCTTTTGTGTAATCTGACAGGCTGAAAGCATAAAGTAACGCATCTTTTCGGCATCGGTAGAAACAGTTGGTCGATTTTCACGTGTAGATCTGCTCAAATTAATATAGAGGTTATCGCCAAATGCCAACCATAACTGATGGAACATAATCATTTTTAAATCATTATCACCCGCATTAAAATTACGGTCTGCTATATTCTTTTGAAAGTAAGTATCCAATTTTGGCCAGGAATTATTTGCGGTAATACGGCTCACAGGAATACCAAATCCTCTTTCGCTGGCCAATGAATAGACATTGACTGTTGTTTCGGTGAGATTGCCCCAAGTCCAGGCCTTTTGTTGATAAGTGTGCCCCACTTCATGCCAGATTCCCCAGCCGTTTGTATTGGAGAGGTATTTAGGCTGTAACATTCTATACGATAAAGATTCTGTAAAATAAATAGAAATACCAGCTGCCATATACCCCCCAGCAGAAGAATCTCTAACCGTAATCAAATGTTTGTTATAGGGAATCGCATGTACGCCGCTGGCACCACTCAAGCCACTAATATAATTTGAAAAGCCGATGATAGAGTCCAGTCGGTCTACAATTAACTGCTGATCTTCGTTCTGATATAAAAGGGCTTCATCCATATTGGCGACCATAATCGTACGGTCAGAAGAGAACATGACATCCGGCGCGCTGTTTTTTAACGAGTCTAGTGTGACCAACCATTGTGCATGCGTTGTTTTTCCTTTCTGAAAATACGGAACAGGAATGAAGCCATCTCCAAAGGTCACTTCAATTTCTCCTGGAGTACTGTAATTGTTGGCGGTATAGATCACATACACCAAACCTCCATACTGATCGGCTGTGAAGGTCTGCGTTCCTGCCTGAAGATTAAAATACTGTCTAACAGGTCGAATATTATCTCGAAAAGGCGTACCAATTGCCAGACGGGCAACAGTAGTACCTGTATTGATTTTTACATTCAGCGTAATTGTGCTATTGGGAGCGACATAAAATCCCGTCGCCTGCATATCGTTGTGATTTGCTCTGAATTGTAGCCGATCCACCTCTGTGGATGCCGATGGTGTAATTTTGAAGATCTGTACGCTGTCTGCAATGGCCAGTGCTGGGGATTGTAGATCAGCAAGAGCAGAAATCATCCGCCCAGCATCCTTTTTGCAGGATGAAAATACAGCAATACAACAGAGTGCAATAACATAAAAGATGTTCTTTCTCATTGGTTTTTAAATTAAGTTTATGAATTGTGTTAATTATTTTATTCGCAAGAATACCATCGCAGACTTTTATGTCCGTTACGTATTTTCATCATATTTTTAAATTTCTATAACAAGAAATTTCGTGGTTTAAAATCGGTAGCAATATAGGCGGAAAAGTTTTAGAAAATTTCATCAAACGATTGCGTAATTACCGAAAACGTTATAGTGCATAACAAACACTATAATGCAAAAACATGAAAGCTATTATAATTAAATATAAATTATTTTAATTTCTATAAATTATTTGTGAAAAATTTAGAAAAGCTAGCCTATAGGTATTGATGCTGAGTGGGATTAAATAAATTCCAGAAAGGCAATTTCGGATAATCCATAGCGAAGGAAACTGCCCCTATAGTAATAACAAAAAAAGGGAGCCTTGGCTCCCTTTTTAACAATTAAACGAATGATCTATAGTTCAATAAATAGCTCTTCGTGCGGTCTGCGTACCCGATCTAATTTTGACCACCAGTCATTCTCATCGTCACGATGTCCCAAAGCCATCATCACTGTACTTCTTAATCCCTGCGACTTTAGATCCAGCAGTTCATCCAAAGCATTATTGTCAAAGCCCTCCATTGGGGTTGCATCAATTTTAAGATCGGCAGCTGCCAATAATCCAAAGCCTAGCGCAATATAAGATTGGCGCGAAGCATCGATAAATTGCTCTTCTTTCGTTTTCTTATCCAGTAAACTCAAAAGGTTCAATCTATAAGCGTCAGTTGCTGTTGAAGGAAGGTTGCGGACCTGATTACTATATTCAAAAAAACCATCTACCCGATCCACGGAAATAGCATCCCATGCTGCGAAAACAAGAATATGGGAGGCTTGTAAAATCTGAGGTTGTCCCCAGGCTATTGGCGTCAATTTCGCTCTGATGTCTTGATTACTGACAACAAATACCTTGAATGGCTGAAGACCAGAACTTGTTGGCGCTAAACGAATGGCCTCAAGGATCTGATCCAATTTTTCTTTCTCAATTGTTTCTCCGTTAAAACTTTTGGTTGCAGATCTCCAATTAAGGGCTTCTTTTAATGACATAACTTTTATCTTTTAATCGTCTTAAAATTCCAATTAACGTAATTCTTTCATTGAAATAGAATCACCTAATTCTTTTTGATGCAACAAAGTTAAAGGTTATTAAGTATCAAATTGCTACTTGTTACCTAGAGGAAACTAGTTACTTCGGAGTAACCAAGTATTGAATAAAACATTTTATACCTTTGTTTTTTATTGCATTATGAAAAAAGAAAAGATTGAAATTGCGCCAGAATGCAACGAACATATTCGTGGTGTCAGGGATACCATGTCTCTATTGGATGGAAAATGGAAAACCTTGATCATTAGTCATCTTTATTATGTCGGTAAAATGCGGTTCATGGATCTCAAAAGACAAGTGGAGGGCGTGGCGTCAAAAACGCTTTCAAAAGAACTAAAAGACCTTGAACTGAACAGGCTTATCACTAGAACACAAAATAATACCATGCCTGTATCGGTTGATTATGAACTGACTGAATTTGGAAAAAGCCTCCATCAGATTATTGATACCATGGGCGCATGGGGAATAAGGTATAGGGAAGAGATCTTAAAATAGCCTGGATCCCGTCGCGCAATAAATCATTTAGCTTCATCCCCTTTTGCCCCGTCACAGAACAAGCTTTGATTGAATCCGCACTATGTCAATAGACACTTCTCTCGTGTATAACATAGACCTATACTGCTTTTGCTTATTCTAAGAGACCATATATCCTTGCCTTGTTAATTGCAATAACAATATTACCGGTTTCAAATTTTTGTAGTAGTGTTGCCCGATGTGTTTTCACGGTAAGCGGACTAATAAATAATTCTTCTGCAATCTGGGCTGATTTTTTTCCTTTCGCAATTAAATTTAAAATCTGCCGCTCCCGTTTGGTCAATTCCGGTATCTCAGCAGGCTCATTTAAAGCCTTCAAATCAAATAAGGAATTAACCTCCCTACTCAATACAATTTCACCGGCTAATGCTCTTTTGATACAGGATAGAATATCAGCTGGCTCCGCTGTCTTCAACAAATAACCGTTGGCACCACTCTGCAACATCTGCTGGATAATGCTACGTTCACTAAGATTGCTTATAGCCAGGACAATGATCTGTGGTTGTTTTTGTTTTAATTCTCTACAGAGCTGTATGCCATTACCATCGGGCAAAGTAATATCCAACAGAACAATATCTGCTGTTTCCGCCTGCATAAATACCTGAAAATCCAAGGCAGATGTAAACCAGTTCTTCAGTACCAATTGCTCTCCATTATTCACGACATTTTTAAAGCCCTCAATAACGACGGGATGGTCATCCACAATGACAACACTTACCAGCTTTTGATCATTATTCAACATACAGTTCAATATATATATTTGTTCCATCAACTGACGATTCAACCTCTATTTTTCCATTCAATAGATCAACTCGGTTATGGATATTCTTTAGCCCCTGTCCAGTGTCTGTCTGGGCAGCTGTCGGAAACCCCTTACCATTATCCTCAACGGTAATGAAAAACATTCCGCTCGACTGGCTGCACTGCACAATGATTCGTGAGGCTCCTGCATGCTTTAAGGCATTGTAAATAAGCTCCTGGACAATACGGTAGATCATTAGCTGTACCTGTGCCGAAAAATACGGCTGTATATCAAATGCCTTAAAGCTTATCATTACCGTCGGTAGGGCAGCTTCAGTACAGAGGTCTTTCAATGCAGCTTCAAGTCCAGATCGCACTAAGGATTCAGGCATCAGATTTCGCGCGATCCGTCGAAGCTCTTTAACGGAATATCCTAATCGGTCAACAGTTTGTTTCAAGTCCGCTTCCCCCAGACTTGCCTGTTGTTCGATCATCTGGGCAAGATTGAGTTTAATCCCCGCTATCATACCGCCTAACCCATCATGTAAATCCCTCGCCAAGCGACTGCGCTCCCGCTCTTCTCCATCCAACAATGCTTTCCCCAATTCAATTTGTTGCTGCTGTCGCAACTGTTGAATCGTCCTCCTTCTCCAGCCTTGATACCAAAAATAAACAACGATCAACGCAATAACAGCAATACTGACAACTAGCCAAATAATAGTTCGCTGCCTTTCTGCTTTGTCCTGCGCAACCAATAATTCCTTTTCTTTTTGGTCATAATTATATTTTGCTTCCAGACCAGCAATCTGTAGTTTCGTCTGTTGTGCATACACTTCTTCGGAGAGTACTCTATGTTTTAGCATCCACTCATACGCTCCTCTGTAATTACCCAGATTGGAATCTATCGTAGACAGATCTTCAAAAAGTTGTTTTTTGTCTGTGTTCAATTCCACAAATCCCTGCTGGTACATGGTCACCAAAACCTGCTTCGCTGCCAACCAGTTGCGCTGTCCTTCAAAAAGCTTGGCTTTTTGATAACGTAAAAGACGAATTTCTTGACGTGCGCCTAATTTTTCTGCAACCTGTAGTCCTTTTTCTATTGTCTGAAGAGCATCTTTCCATAATTTGCGCTTGATGAAATACATACTTTCAATTGCATGGAAATTGGGCGCATACAAACTTGTCGGATTATCTTTCAGCAGTTCGCTAGCCAGCTGCAGATTTCTCCCAGCTTCACCCACCCTATCCTGCAACAGATAAATTTTTGCGAGATGGCAATAAATATCGATCTGTCTGAGATCATTCGGGCCAAGTCTTCTGAAAAGGGCAGCCGATTTATTAAGATAGAGTATGGCTTTTTCATACTGCCCAAAATTCATAAAGGGTAAGGAAACATTGGTGTATCCATCCGCCATGCGCAGACTGTCTCCCCCCTTACCTGCAAGCGGAATGGCTTTTTCCAAAAACAGCCTAATATAGGTTGTATTGTCTCCATTCATTTGTGCCAGAACGGCTTTGTTCCCCCAGGTACGGCTCTGATAGATCGCTGATTCTGCAGTAGCGATTGGCGCAAGGTAATAAATGGCACTATCAAACGATGTTGCCGCTTTGTTGCGTGAAAATTCCATATAGACACGCCCCAGGTAGAAATACCCAAGTCCTTCATAAAACGGACTTCCTTTGGCATATGAGAGCCCCTTTCGAACAAAAGAAACAGCCTTTGCCGTATCCTGGTTAACCAGATCATCGCCCATTTGATAGTAAATTTCGACCTTTTTCGCCATAGTTTGGACTTTATTGAGACGATGCGTCAGGCTGTCAACCAAAGCCTGCTGTGCGCAAACAGTAACTGAAGCGCAACAGATAAAAAGCATCACTATAGATCTTACAAAGTCCATTATGTAATATTACTAAATTATCGGGAAGAGCTATTTAAAATACTGAAAATTACTCCATTGGGAGTATTGCGTCCCAAACAGATAAAACTGAAATTTGATAGGAGAACGATATTCAACGCCGATACAATAGCAATAAGCTCCACCGGACTTTCATCGTTTTCAATACTTAAATAAATCTCACATGAAAAATTCTAAAATAACATTTTGTCTGATTACACTGTTTACGATTTTTTTATCCAATCTTGAGGCTATCGCACAAATCGGTAATCCGGGAATAATGTATCAGGGAGCGTTCAATAACGCAATGTTTTTAACGACAAAAAGTTCGATTGAGCGAGGAATGAAAGGTAATACCAATAATAAAGTTATCGGTAAAAAGGAACCTCACACTAAAAATCTTGCTGTTAATCTAAATTTCACCTCTTCTACAAAAATTCAGGACAAGGTCTTGAATATGGTTGCGTCTATGGCTGCAAACGGAAACAGGGATAAAATAAAAACGACAACAGAGGTCATAAAGAATGCTAATTTTCTGGGAGAGTTTAACAAACTACTGAAACCCTACGGCTTTAGCAGCCATAATCTGGCGGATGTATTCACCGCATTTATTGCACTATCCTGGCAGGCTGTCAACAATGGTGATGTCGCAAAGTATCCCCAAGGGATTCAGAATCTAAGAAAGCAGATGAATGACGTTATGAGCAATAATCCGGCAGTCTCAGCTTTCAACAATGATCAGAAACAGGAAATTGCTGAAATTCTATCCTATATGGCGATTATCTTTACCTACGCTCGCCAAGAGCAATTAAAGACCAACAATTCAGCGAATTGGGAAACAACACGTGAAAACATAAGACAAGGTGCCATTAAGGTTTCTGGAATCGATCTCCAAAAATACACCTTCAATAATGATGGGCTTATCGAGAAATAGTAGCTATTACTCTTTATACTTCAACGCCCTATACTTGCTGGGAGTCATACCAGTGACCAACTTCACAAAACGTGTCAGTGCTGAAGCCGACGTAAAACCGTATTTGGCACACAAGGCTTTCATGCGTATTTCCGTTGTTGTCAAATCTTTCTTAATGTGCTCCACGATATAATTTCGCAAAAACTTTGTAGGAGATAAACCCAATACATCTGCGAACATTCGCTCTAACTCCAATTTTGAAATATTGAGCTCAGACAGATAAAAATCCAATCGCTTTTGTTTTTGAAGATGCTGCTCAATGAGTGTTTTAAATGCAAGGATTGTCTCCTCCTCTTTTTTACTACCTAAATATCTCCCTTCGATCATCATAGTTATAAATTTGATTGTAATCTCGTCTATAAGTTACCGTTCAGAGGAACTCAATAGATTTTTCGTTAGCAATAAAGTTAGTATTCACTGTGCGTTTACATGTAGGACGAAAACTGTAATTAAAAGAACAAAAACGGGAACTTATAGCACAATTGGTGACTACTTGTTACCTTACTCAAATCCGGTACATCCTCCCTGGAATTATTCAACTCATATCGGAGGTAATCTCATCAGCTGTATCCGCCACAACGATGCGTGAAATCAGGCAGGAATATCTGCAATTGACTTAGGTGATAAGAAAGATAAATAAGCGGTAAAATTCTTCTGTTGATAGAAACAAAAACGGCAAATCAATACAATGATCTGCCGTTTTGAGGAACCTTCGAAAGATTTCAGTTGAATCTACTCCAATTTGGTCAGGATCTTCGATTACAGTTTGTAGGAAACCGTTGCCACAAAATTTCTTTTTTGCTGTGGATTAACGGACCAATAACCAATATAGTATTGTTTATTATTGATATTGTTCATATTAAAGTTTACGCGGAATTTATGAAAAGAATAAAAAATACTGCCGTTTAAAAGCGCATAACTCGGAAGTTCAAATACACCCGTCACACTATTGTCTATTACCTTATATTTTCCACCATAGTTACCTCCAATTCCAAAACCGAGATTCCGCAGGTTCCCATCCTGAATCTGATAACTTCCCCAAAGGTTGGCTAAAGTACCTGGCCCCTGTCCTCCGGGAGCGCGTCCTTTTTCATTATAGAAATCATTTCCATTTCCGGCAATTATCTGGATATCATTATAGCTAAATCCAGCTTTTACCGAAACTCCTTGGTAAGGAAGTGCTTCAATATCAAAATCAAAGCCCTTACTTTCTACCTTCCCGCCTTGTACAGATCCGGTTGGTGTACTGTACACCCTATTTGCAACAGTAATGTCGTACAATGCTAATGTAGTCCATAGTCTATCTTTGATCAGGTTCGCTTTGGTACCAAATTCCCATTGATTGGCTCGCTCGGGCTTAAATGACTTTACGCCTATTTTTACATTATTGCCGTCATAGGTTATGTTCGGAGCAATGTTATAGAAAGCGTTCATATAATTAGCAAATACAGAGACTCTATCTTTTACGATCTGGTAGACGATACCGAATTTTGGAGATAGTGCCCATTGGCTATAATCATCGTCTTTATTGGAAACATCGCCTTTTGAGTCAAAATAATCTGCCCGCAAGCTCAGCATAACGGAGAGTTTATCCGTAAGATCCACTAGATCGGAACCATACACGCTAAATGAACTATTTTTAATATGGGAAGGATCTCCGGCTTTTGTCCCCGCCAGTAATTTATCTATGGCATCCTTGGTCAATGGAACAGGATCTAATACTGTTCCGTCTTTAAGCAATGGTCCTTTTATTTCCCCCTGCGGGCTTACCCTACGTCCTAGTCCCCAGCCAGAGCCATTTTCCTTGACATCCCTTGAAAAATAGTCGATACCAACCAAAAGTCTGTTTCTTAGGCCAGCCAATTTAAAATCACCGTTGAAATTTTGCTGCAGGTCATAAGTTCTTGTCTTTTGATTTTCATTGTGAAAGTATTGGTCAAAAAAATTGCCCTGGTTACCCCATATATAGGTGTATATCCCATTCGACTTCACCTTTCCGTATGAAACAACGGTCTGCGAATTCCAGTTCTCATTGATTTTATAAAGCACTTCGCCCTGGATATTGGTCCGTGGGTTTTTGATCGTCAGTTCATTGCTTGTAAAGGAAAGCTTGGGGTCAAGGTTTAGTTCGTCTATATTTTTAAATGTAAGTGGTGCTACCCTATCGGAATGGAAAAAAACGGGAGCAACAGCCCTTTTCATATCAAGCAATTCGGTCATCAGATTAACGGTCAACCTGTCATTTACCTGATAGGTCAACGATGGTGCAAAATAAAAGGATTTTTTAAATCCGGCATCCTGAAAACTGTGTTCATGATGATAGGCTGAATTGATCCTGAGTGCCAGGGTTTTACTTTTATTCAGGACGCCATTGAGATCAACTGTCGCCCGATGCAGCTTATTGCTACCGTAGTTGTAGGAAACTTCACCACCATTTTCAAAATATGGTCTTTTCATAATCGTATTGATTACTCCACCATACCCATAAAAACTGGCACCGAATAAAGTCCCAGAGGGTCCTTTCAGGACTTGAATCTCCTCTATTCCGGCCGGATCCAGGATACCGCTGGACAAACCAGGAAGTCCATTGACAAGATTACTTTGTGCTTCAAAACCCCGTAAGGAAAAATATGCGCCGCCATCCCCAGCTCTACCTGTAGATTCCCATGTCCGGCTGAGCCCCGAGACATTGCGGATCAGGGCATCATCAAAACTTGTGATTGCCTGTTGTTTTAATAGCTCATGTGAAACGGTGCTATAGACCTGCGGGTTCTCTATATTGTTCAATGGCATCTTGGCTACAGCGCTGGTTGTTCGGTTGACTTTGAAAGCAGATACCAGCACCTCCTGCAGTTGTGCGTAGTTCTCATTTAAAGCAAAATCCAGGATAACAGGTTTGTTATTTTCAACAGTTACTTCCTTTTCAATTGGATTTAGTCCAGTGAAACTGGCCACAATCTGGTAACTCCCAGGTTTCAATCGGTCAAATTTGTAGTTCCCGCTTTTATCCGTCCGGGTCTGTCGATTAATTCCTTTGATGGTCAAATTGACCGACTCCGCCGGATTACCATCAATTGTCGTTATTTTACCAAAGATACTCGCTGTCTGCGCATTGGCGACTCCTGTAAGCGAAAACATCGCTACTGCAATAGGTATAGATCTGATTCCCATAAAAAAAATTATGGAGCCGAATATAGTACATCCAACCGTATAAATAAAATTAATTAGACTAATTATAAATAATAATGCATTTTACTATTGACTAACAGGTTAAATAATAGAAATAAAATGACTGTTGAGTAATCAAAAAACTGGTAAATCGACGCTCAAGTTTTTGAATAGAACCAGTACTTTGATAAAATAATTATCCCAAAAAGTATAAATTGCCGATTGGTCTTTTGTAACGGTTTTCCTCCCTTTGACAGATCTCCTTGTTGATCATCATGAAATTGCATACTAATCGTTTTATTATAAATACGATTTACAAATGGAGCAAATCGGCCATGATTAGCAGTATCTATTTGAAGCTACTTTGATAGCTCTGCCCTACCCATTTGGAGCCATTTGAGGCCACTCCGACATGTTAACTATATTTAAACAATAAATAGTTTTGATTAATACAAGTCACTGAAAACAGATAAATTTATTTCTCAATACAACAAAGCAGTTCCCCAGTACAGATATAGTACGTCTCCAGTACAGATAAAGCACAGATAAAGTACTAATTTGTTACAAAACGATGTGTGCCTTTATGGTACTATTAGGGTACATAAAGGTTGATTTCAGCTGGTTAATGGTAGACTTGTATTTTTGTCCACTTTTTAACCTATAGATAAACAAAAACGGTATCAGTGAGCTTATATATACGTGTATCACTCTTACTTAGTGCCGCTTTTTCTAATAATTTATCTGGTATGGCATAGTCAACATAAGATTGTCGGGGGAAATAAGCAGAACTGCATAAAAATAGGGGTGCCCGATTTTTTTGGACACCCCCCAGTAAAATATGTGACAAATAATTTTTACTGTGTAACGGCATGTATTAGAACTTATAGGCTAGGTTCAACCTAAATCCCTGCGGATTGACTGCCCGCCATCCATAGTGCGTATATCTCCAGGCTCCGGGATAGAAACCGACGTAATTATAACGGTTGGTCACATTGTTGACCAGTAGTGCAATGTGATAGTTGTTTTTTTGATAGGACGCCCCCAAGTCGATGGAAAACAAGTCATCAGGAAGGTACTTATGGTCTTGGACAACTGGCCAAGTGGCACGCTTCGCCTGATATTCATAACCCGCAGAAAATCCGAGGCCTTCTAAATTCCCTTCGGCAATGGTATACTTTATCCAGGCATTGCTAATATGACGGGCAGTACCATACAACATTCCGCCAATCTTTTTTGGATCCTTATCTTTTGTCACTTTGGCATCGGTATAGGCATAATTGAATACTACATTCCAGTTTTTGTTGATAACCCCATTGACGTCTAACTCAATACCTTTAGATGTTGCTTCGCCCGATTGTTCAAATCTTCCGGGATTGTCAACTCCAGCCGCAGTGAGCATATTGGTCTTTGTCAAATGGTAAGCAGTCAAATTGGTCATCAATTTATTCTGAAACCAGGTTTTCTTCAGCCCAATCTCTTTATTTCGCCCGTAGGATGGATCTGCAGCCCCCCCATCCAGCAACAGTCCCACTTGCTCCTGAAATGTTTCATCATACAACGCATAAAGGGTAAAAGTAGGTGTCAACAACCCCGTCACACTAAACCGCGGTGTAAATGCTTCATTTTTAACTTCATTACCATTATTGGCAATAGATACCTTCTTTGTTGCAGTATACCGTAGACCAGCAGCGACCCTAAGTTTGTCCTGCAAAAAACGAACTTCATCCTGAATATGGACAGAACTGTATGAGTAATCCGATAGATAATTGGCACCACGTTCCCGTAATGATTTGGAACGGTCATATACTGGCAACATATCCTTGGTCAAATTGCCATAAACCGGATTATAGATATTAAAGATCACCTCTCCACGGGCATTGACCGGCAGCTTTTTGCTTGGATCAACAATGCTACCTGCAACAGACCAATCCGCTACATAGAACTTCTTTCCCATATCTAAACCAGCCAGAATATTGTGGTTGACCTCTCCAGTTTTGAATTTTCCCCGTGTAAATACCTGTCCTACGGTCGAAGTATTCAAGGCATCATTAATACTGACGTTGCGTGTTACATCGCCCTTTTTAACACCGTCAGCACCATCTTTTAAAGCAATTGCATTATAATTTGCATACAGCGAGGCTCCCTCCATTTCGGACCTTACATAACCGAACTGTGCTGTCAAGAGCCAATCCTCGTTAAAGTTATGGTTGATTGTCCCGTAGATATTGTGCTCCCAGGATTTGGTCGGATCCATAATCGGATCGCTAAATGAAAAGTTCTTTTTCACCTCCTTAAAACCGTCTATACCATAGGCATATTTTGAAAATCCACCTTCAAAATTATTCTGTGAGAGAATATATTCGAATATTACGTTTGTATTTTCGCTGGCATTATACTTAAACGATGGGTTCAAAACGAATTGTTCGTGACCGACATTTTGCTGAAAATTTCCCTTCTTGGTTCCCATGACGTTAAACCGTCCTAAAAACTTCCCGTCACTACTCAACCGCTGGTCAATATCAACCGCAGCGCGCAATAGATTGTAACTCCCCAGGGTCATTTGTGCTGTTCGTTGATTATTTCCCGATGGTTTTTTGGTCACAATATTATAGAAACCACCAGGCTGTGTATTACCCATCATAAAACCTGCTGGGCCCTTCACAAATTCTACGCGCTCCACGAAAGCCATATCTTCACGTAGTGGCCCGAAACTACCACTTACGTCCATCCCATTACGGAGATTCGACGCTTGAAATCCACGTACGGCAATCCCTACACTCCCCTCCTCCTGATGTGTGATCGTCCGTACACCACTTACGTTCCGCGACAGACCTTCAGCCGTCGTTAATATCATTTGATCATTGAGTAGACGCTGGTCTATAACCTGAATATTTTGCGGTGTGACCAAAAGATTTTCGCCCAGACGTAAAGTCGAAGATGGTATTGTTGTTCTATTGGCAACAACGTTGGCGGTCGACAGCACATAGGATTTTGTACTATCCACCTTTGTGGAGTCGACAGCCAGTTTTATTCTATTCTTCTCTTTTTCCGTCCTACCGCTCTGAGCCAGTACCACAGTGGGCAAAACCAAGATGCTCCAGAGAATACTTTTCTTTAACATACGCTATTTAGAATTAATATAATTAAATTTACATCGCAAAAGTAGAGCACATTTGGGCAATCAAATTTCGAATTCGGGAGAAAAACATTAGAATATGGGAGCAATTAAAACAAATCGGGAACTGATGGACGAAGTATTATGCTTTTATGATCAGGACGAAGATGACCAGACGGTAAAACATCTGGAAACTCCTTTAGGAAATTTTACCACAACTTATATCTATGACAGTCCGGAATTTATCATTAGGGATTATGCTTATACTTACACACGGGACATTACATTAACATATAGAACTTCAACAAAAAACTATATTCAGATTGCCTTTTTTCTGAATCAGCATGTGCTAAAGGATAGCATTAACAATAAGCAAAATAGCTATCTACCGCAGCACAATTATATCTATTTCACACCATCCGAAGCGGATGTGGAGATATTTTTCAGGAAAGACATTGCCTATCGTAATTTCGATATTTATGTGGAATCCGACTATTTTCATCAGTTTGTTGCCGAAATGCAGCTGGTGGACTCATTTATCGCCCAGGTCGACAAGAATAATTTTGTTCGTTTGGTTGAAGAAGGTGTTCCCCTCAGTCCACAGATGCTTCATATCCTCCAAGAGATGAAATCCTGTCGCAAAACAGGCATTCAGCGACAGTACTTTATGAAAGGCAGAACAATGATCCTCCTGCAATTGCTATTTGAATGGATTGATCAAGAAAAAAAACAAAGCAATATGAATGGTACTTATGGGGTGACTGATGCCAATATATTCTATACGATTCAAAATTTTATTGTAAAGAATACCGGAGAATTTTATACCATCGAGCAACTGGCTATCAAATTTGGCGTCAATGAATACAAATTGAAAAAGGGATTCAAGGAAATATTCGGTATGGGGCTCTTCCAATTTGCAACTAAAGTACATATTCAGGAAGCAATCTCCCTCTTGAAAACAACTGATCTATCCATTAAAGAGATTGCCTTCAGAACAGGGTACTCATCGCCCTCGTCCTTTTCCGTCGCATTCAAAAAGCAATGTGGCATAGCGCCCAATCAGATTCGAAAGAAATCGGATACTGTGCATGAAGAAAAAGCGTCTTTTAAAAGGTCTGATAATTGATTCAGACGACTTTTGTTCTATTACTTCAATTTAATAACAGCAATAATAGTTTATGAAAATTGCCAGAATCCGGGTATTATCCGACCTGTGGAACTGTGCTTATAAAGGTAGAGAGATCCATATGCAAAAACATATTCCGAAAGCTCTAAGTATCCTTCTTCTTCAATTTGCAGAAAAAAAGTATATCCATCCTTCTCAAGTTGCTCATAGTAAAATTTACTAGACTGAATCAACCGCGGTAATCCACCAGCTTTTAAAAACAGAAAATCACCAATCTGCTTATCAACGTATTCACTAATCGAGTATTTACCGAGTTGGAACAAACAAGAATCACCATTGGTACCCTCTTCCGAATAGGCATGTTCGATTACCTGAATAGCAACTGAAGGGTAAATGTTATTATCAATTAACGTATCAAAATCTCCATGTATTAAAATAGACATCATGGTATCATTTTTTTCAGGATGGATTAAAGTGGCATAGAATTTATATTCCTTGGGTACCGATTGTTCTATCGTTAATGGTGGGTTCCCTCCAATTCGTCCTCGGAGCAGGGCATTATACGGAACACATTGCGCAAATATTTCATTCATCATACAGGAATTTACCTCGAATATACGCTATATTCATCATACAATTATTTGTATTATCTATAGAGTGGGCTATTTCCGCTTTTGTCAGCTTAACAATTATTCTTAGAAAGCACTATTTTCCCAGTTTTTTATGGTAAATCTGCTATAGCCTTTCGTATTCCTGGTCGCTAATTTTTCCAAAAGTGTATTTACAGTTTAAATATAAAATATTTAATTTACAGTTTTTGAGTGCTAAAGCCATAATCTGGTCAGGCTGGATTTACATTTTGAAAATCCAGTAGGTCACAGATCATACGATAAATATTCAGTCCATAGCTTTAAATTTTGCCAGCTTCTATCCTATTTAGTAACTTCAACCGCAAGCAAACCCTCGTATGACATTGATTTCGAAAACAATTCAAATAAATTTTGCAGGTTTTGTACGCCCAAGGGTAATAACGATTGCTTTATTTTCATTGTTAACAATGATATCGTGCAGTCCAATAAAATATTACGAATATTATTACAATGACGATCTCAGGGAAATTAATGCTAACTATGCCTATTGCACTTTGGAAGTACGTAAGAACAAGACCGTTTATCGGGCTTTCTATAATGATTATGTATATCAAGGAAAAGAACCCATCTCTTTTCTTTATATTGAAACAGAGAAAATGGCTGATGTAGATTACATTCCGCTATGGAAAGCCTCAAAATTTTATTATTACATCAATGGAAGTCAGAAAAAAGTCATTGATTATACCAATTTATCAGATGCCGATATTAAATTAATAGGAGGATATTTCAGAGAAAATAATACATATAGAAGGGAAAATAGACGGCCTGAAGATTACCATTTTAATGATTACAATCTAAATCAAATGGCCATCTGGTTTCCATCGGAACTAAAAAGAGTCAAGAAAATAGATTATAGTAAATTTCCAAAAGCTGTACAGAAACTCAATCTTGTCAATCCAGATGCTGAGAAAGATTCGATAAAATAAAAATTACGGCAATCTGCTATTCTTCTATCACTGGTTTATTGTTTTCACAACGTACGTTTTTGTGAGAAGCAAGTAAATTTTCACATTTTACATAGTTGGGATCTAATTTAGCCAGTCTACGAGATAAGGCTTTATGTTGACGATAGATAGCATTAAAATCCTTTCTGCTTTCGCTATTTGCATCATTTTGAAATAGCACATATTTCAATTTGCAGTCTTTAGCTATTGGTAGCGCAAACCAATTACTCGGGTTATGACAGATTGGATTAGCATAGAAAGTTTCTAATGCCCTTATATTCGTATTCAATTTTTCTCTCGTTTGCTCAAAATTGAAATCCGATGCCAACAGTACTTTTGGAAAACCATCAATACAACCGATGCCAAAATGAGGTTCGGATTCGACTAACATATCAAATATTGGCCGTTCATCTATTTTTCTGGCGGCCTCCAGCAACGATATATATTCTGATTTTAGTTTATTGTAGGCATTTTTTATCTCATTACCTACAGGGAAGTATTTGTAAACGCTATTGTAACCGCCATTATACCCTCCAATAACACTATCAATTTGCAAACTGCTAAGATCGTTACAAGATGATGTCTTGACCAACTTTTCTATTTCAACAAGTTTCGCATCGGCTTTTTTATAGAGCTCTTCGTAGGACTGATTATCTTTTTTACAAGCTACGCAAAGAACTATCAGGGAAAATAGTCGGATTAATTTCATAGTTATCAGGTTTACTATATAATGTGTTATTTACATAATACGTAAAACATACCCTCCTTGCTACAAAAAATAAAAAAACTGGCATAACGGTATTATAGAACCGCCCAATCCACTTAATCTTCTTCCAAATAAATATTGTGGACGACAAACTTAACATTTTTACTGAATAATAGCATATCATCGACATCCTCCGAATCTATCGCATAAAGTGTATCGACTTCTCCCCCATCCAAAAGCTCCGAATCAGGTATTAGCTCAAAAAAGGTAATCCCTTCGATGGTAGACAATTCTTCTACCTTAATATAGGACACATCTTGGTTTTTCCAGATTGATAGAATCTCCTTGGAAAATAATTGATAGGTATTTGCTTGCATTGACATGTGTGCAAATTAGCAAAAAATTAGTTCATTACACTTTTATTATAAGGTTTCTAAAATCTTACTTACTTTTTCATTTTTAGGATTGATTTCGAGCAGCTTTATATAGTTTTGCTTTGCTTTTCCTCTTTGACCTGCTTTCAGATAAGCTTCTGCTAGACTATCGTATACATTTTCGCTCTTTGGGTATAAAATTGTATTGACCCTAAAAATATCGATCGTTTGGGTCAATTTCTTTTGAGAAAGGAGCTCATAACCTGTGCCATTCAGAAAACCTTCTGAAAGCAGCCTATGTTCGCTATCCTCTTGTTTTGCCCGTTGATAAGCTTTTAATCCCTGTTCAAAATGACCTCCTAAAATCAGCTCTAGCGGAATAATATCGCCTGCATTAAGTTTTGGATTTCTGGCATGGATTGTTTTATCACGCAAAACCTGAACAAGCTCCTGTTTACCTGTAGCTTTATCTTTTACAAAGGCCATTTTAAAATCCCAGTCATGCATTGCGAATGTGTCTACCCCAACTTTAATCAGTTCAACGGGCGCATCCAGATTCTGAATAGCCATCAGTTTACCATTTTCCTTATAGACTTTGATGATTCCATATTTATCAGCACGATAACGTCCGATATAAGAATTTAACTCTTGTGCGGTTGACGGTAAAATTTTATTGGCGGGAGTAATGTAGTTGGGCCACTGATAGGTCAAAGCTACAGCACGAACGAGTTCGTTGATAAATAAGGGCTTGTTGGTATTTGTTAGTACGACAACCCCGTCACCACTGGTCTTGCTTCCTATAAAATAAGAACTAAAACCTTCATTCCAGCCACCATGGCAAAAGTAAACCGCTCCAGCATAGTTTTCAATAAACAGCCCTAGACCGATAAAGGATTCAATGAAAGGGCTGGTAAACTCTTCCGCCGTCTTTTTGGAAATAACTGTATTACTTTTGCCTGTCAATGTATGTTGAATATCGATCACAAACTTGGCGTAATCTTCAGCTGTAGACCACAATCCTGCTGCAGCCTGCTCCGGATAAACATGATATCGTCCTTCAACAGGCTTTCCATCTGCAGAATAGGCTGTAGCGGCAAGCTTTGCTTGTGTGGCTGGAAGTGGTTGCGCAAAAGTGCTATTCTTCATTCCCAATGGCAGCAGCACTTTCTCATTCATAATGCTTGTGTAATCTTTCCTCTCGATATCCATAAGCAACTGTTGCATCACCGTATATCCACCTCCTGAATAGCGAAAATTTGCTCCCGGAAGTTTATCGACAAAGACCGCAGGGGTGTTGGCGGGTTTTCCTCCATTCAATACCTCCACTGCCGTGGGAATAGGATCTGTTACCTTATATCCTGGAAATCCACTTACTGTAAAACCAGCAGTATGACTGACGATATTCTTGAGGGTGATTTTTTTCGTTTTGGTCCATTCGTTATCTGGAACTTTCCATGACGTTAAAAATGAATTCACATCCGTATCTGTCGCTAATTTGCCAAGTTCTACTTCCTTTAACGCAGCGTAAGCGCTGACAGGCTTGCTCATCGAAGCAACCTGAAACAATGTCTT
>PJTS01000588.1_pt1 | contig 20856 bp, 22 predicted proteins | sample 1512251 | NCBI WGS metagenome assembly PJTS01 (sample SAMN08177686, study PRJNA422409) | Soil metagenome, whole genome shotgun sequencing project. | isolation source: Soil (2) enriched on wood chips: alkali lignin treatment | place: USA: Madison | collected 2015-01-15 | reverse complement strand
GGTCAAGGAAGTGCAGGCCGCCAAGCTGCGGCTGGAGATTGGTGTCTCCACCCTGGAGCAGGAATGCGCCGAGCAGGGCCTGGACTGGGAAGAGGTGCTGCACCAGCAGCGCCTGGAGGCCGAGTGCCGCCGCGAGCACGGCTTGCCCGAGCCCGGTGCCACCACCTGGATTGCCAACACGTCAGACAACGGCAGCGACAAGGAAGAGGGCGCACCCGCCCGAAAGGATGCGCCATGAACCGCCAAATTAGCCGCCAGATGAGCAGACCCTATCCGCATCTGGCCGACCGCCTGTTCAACACCCCGTTGCTGCTGCACCCGCAAAAGCTGGACGCCATTATCGCCGGCCTGGGCCAGCGCCTGCTGGGCACCCAGGGCCTGCAGATCGATGCAGCTGCCATCAGCCCCCGCGCGGCTTTGCCCGCAGAGATGTTCACCACCCGCAAGGGCGAGCGCACCGAGCGCGGCTACCGCGTGAATGAGGGCGTGGCCGTCATCAGCGCCATGGGCGGCCTGGTGCACCGCACCCGGCTGGAGGCCGACAGCAGCCTGCTGATTGGCTACAACGACCTGGCCGCCGATATGGAAGACGCCCTGGCCCAGCCTGAGGTGCACGCCATTGCCCTGGTGCTGGACAGCCCGGGCGGCGAGGTGTCGGGCGCGTTTGAGCTGGCAGACCGCATTTATGCCGCACGCGGGCGCAAGCCCATTGTGGCCGTGGCCGACGGCATGGCGGCCAGCGCTGCCTATCTGGCCGCCAGCGCGGCAGACGAGGTGGTGCTGACCACCACGTCTTACGTGGGCTCCATCGGCGTGGTGATGCGCCATGTGGACTACAGCCGTGCACTGGCCAACGAGGGCATCAACGTGAGCCACATCTTTGCCGGCGAGCACAAGGTGGACGGCAACCCCTACCAGCCCCTGCCCGCATCGGTGCGCGAGCACCTGCAGGCCGACATCGAGGGCCTGTACCAGATGTTTGTGCAGGCCGTGGCCAAGCACCGGGGCATGGAAGAGCAGGCCGTGCGCGACACGCGCGCCGCCGTGTACCGGGGCGTGGCCGGTGTGGCTGCGCGCCTGGCCGACCGCATTGGCACGGCAGACACCGTGATTGCCGACCTGTCTGCGCGCCGCGCTCGCAGTTACCCCGCAGGGGCGGGAATGTCATTTCAACTTCAAGGAGCTTCTATGGGCGACCCCCAAACCATTCAACCGGCGGCGGCTGCGCCTGCCGAACCCTCAACGGCAACGGTTGCGGCCCCCGCCGCTGCATCGGCTGCTGCACCTGTGGCATCTGCTGCTGCGGCTTCTGCCCCGCAAGGCCTGGAGCAAGCCCGTGCCGAAGGCGCCCAGGCCGAGCGTGCCCGCGTCAGCGCCATCCTGGGCCATGCCAATGCCGCAGCCAACCCGACCCTGGCGCAGACATGCATTGCCGGCGGCCTGACGGCAGAGCAGGCCCAGGGCGTGCTGGATGCCGCACCGGCGGCTGCCGTGGCCGCTTTGGCCCCCGCTGCCACCAACCAGTTTGCCCAGGCCATGGCGGCGCTGGGCAACCCCAATGTCTCGGGCGTCGAGGCGGCCAGCCCCGACGGCTCTGCACAGGCGGCCACCCAGGCCGCAGCCGGTTGGGGCAAGGCCTTTGGCACCGCACCGTAACGCAACCCCCACCCATAGGAGCACACACCATGCAAGTGCAAGAACTCGGCCCCGGCACGGCCTGCTATCTGGTCAGCGAGGCCAACGGCACCCGCTCGCGCGAAGTGGTCACTATCGCGCAGGGTCAGAACCTGCTGCCCGGCGCTGTGCTGGGCAAGGTCACTACCAGTGGCGAATACACGGCAGTCAGCCCCGACAACGACAACGGCAGCCAGACCGCCATTGCCGTGCTGTTTGCCGCTGTGGACAGCACCGCCGCAGCCCACGCCACCGTCATCACCGCCCGCGATGCCGAAGTGGCCGCCCATGCGCTGGCCTGGCCCGCAGGCACGACCGAGCCCCAGAAAACCGCTGCCCTGGCCCAACTGGCCGCCGTGGGCATTGTTGCGCGCTGAAGCCGCGCGAGAAAAAGGACTACCGATATGGCCGATCTCAATATCTTTGCGCACGAGGCATTCAGCATGACCTCGATGTCCACCGCCATCCAGGCCGCGCCTTATGTGCCGCAGCTGCTGGGGCAACTGGGCATTTTCACGACCGAGCGCTCGCGCACCACCACCGTGGCGATCGAGGAAAAGGGTGGCGTGCTGTCCCTCATCAAGACCAGCCCGCGCGGCGCGCCCATTGAAGAAGGCAAGGGCGAAAGCCGCCGCATGCGCCACTTCGACACCCTGCGCATTGCGCGTGGCAAGACGCTGTATGCATCGTCGGTGCAGAACATTCGGGCCTTTGGCTCCGTCAGCGAGCTGCAGGCCGTGCAGAACGAGCTGGCCGACATCATGAACGGCAAGACCGGCCTGCGCGCCGCCGTGGAGCTGACGCACGAGCACATGCGCCTGGGCGCCGTGCAGGGCAAGGTGCTGGATGCAGACGGCACCGTGCTGGTGGACTGGTATGAAGAGTTCGGCATTGCCCAGCCTGCGGAGATCAACTTCGACCTGGCCAACGCCACGGCCGAAGGCGGCGAGATCCGCAAGCAGTGCAATGCACTCATCCGCGACATGATGCGCGCCAGCCATGGCGCCTGGCTGCCCGGCCAGACCTATGCCGTGGGCCTGTGCGGCGACAACTTCTTCGACGACCTGACGGGCAATGCCGAAACGCGTGGCACCTACCTGAACCAGCAGGAGGCACGCGACCTGCGCAACGATGTGGGCCAGGTCTTCGGCTCGTTTCGCTACGGCAACATCCAGTTCATCAACTACCGCGGCACCGACGACAACAGCACCGTGGCCGTGCACCCGGACAAGTGCCAGTTCTTCCCCGTGGGTGCGCCGGATGCGTTTCGCGTCGGCTTCTCGCCGGCCGAGTCCTTCCCCTTCGTCAACACGCCCGGCCAGGACGTGTACGCCATGGTGGTCACGGACAAGGACCGCCAGGAGTGGGTGCGCCCCGAGGTGCGCAGCTACCCGTTGTTCATGTGCACCCGCCCCGGCATGTTGCAGCGTGCCAAGCGCAAGGCCTGAGCATGCTGGCAAGTACTGCACCTTTTGCGCAGGTGGATGCGCTGATCAACCAGGGTGTGAGCCAGCTGCTGGCCAACGCCACGGCCAGCTGGCAGGGCGGCAAGCCCTTTGGCGTGGTGTTCAACCGCACACCGCTGGAAGGCTTTCTGGCCGATGCGGCCACCGCCGAGCGCCACACCGTGGCCATGCCGGTGGGTGAGGCCCCCGGCATTGCCGAGGGCAGCACCGGCCTGCTGGTGAGCGGCCAGCCCTGCCAGGTAACGGGGCCGGTGGTGCAGGACGCCAGCGGCTGGGCCGTGTTCCCCATCGTCTTTCTGAACTGACCGCCATGTTGTTGCTTGAACCAATCATCAAGTCGCGCCTGGCAGGGCGTAGTGCATTGGCCGCCTGGCAGGTGCGCGGTGCATCGCAGCTGTGCGACCGCACGCAGGTGCCGGCCATCGAGGTGCGCATGTCCGGCGCGGGCCTGGGCGATGTGTCGCGCGATGCTGCCCAGCTGGAGCCGCGCTGGTCCTGCGTGCTGGTGGCCCGGCGCAGTGATGGCGCTGCCGCCGAGCTGGATGCCGCCATGGAGGAAGTGGTGGGCTGTCTGCACGGCTGGCGGCCTGCGGTGCCCGGCGGCCGCGCCTGGTCCGAGCTGCGCGCCGCCGGCGTGCGAGAGGCCGAGTTTGTGGATGCCGGCCTGGTCGGCTATGCGGTGGAGTTCACCACCGTCTCTGTTTTCGAGTCGCTGGACGCCTGAGGCCGGCGCCGTTCAATCTTTCAAAGGAGCTAGCCATGGCTGCACTGCCCCGCGTCAAGAAGGAATACCAGTATCCGCGTGGACGCCTTGTTTTCTATCCGTTCGATGCGGCGGGCCGCCTGCTGGGCGGCCGCCAGTTCGGCAACTGCCCGGCCTTCTCTTTGAGCGTGGAGGGCGACAAGGCCCCGCATTACAGCTCGCAGGGCGGCCTGCGCGAGAAGGATGAAGAAGTCCTGATCGAGATCACCCGCAAGGCGGCCATCACCACCGACAACATCAGCGGCAGCAATCTGCGCATGTTTCTGTCCGGCACGGCAGAGACCCACACACAGGCGACGGCCACGGTTGCGAACGAGGCGCACACGGTGGAGCCGGGCGGCATCTACCGCTTGGGCGTGACCGCAGCGGCCCCCACGGGCGCACGCAAGCTGAGCGCCGTCACCGTCAAAAGCAAGGACGGCACCACGACCTTTGCTGCGGGCACCGACTACACGGTGGACGCAGACCTGGGCCTGCTGCAGATCGCAGAGGGAGGCGAGATCGATGCGGTCACCGAGGTGCTGGTGGGCTACACCGCCGCCGAGACGAGCTGGGAGCGCATCAAGTCCGGCAATGGCACGGATCTCAAGGGCGCACTGCAGCTGATTGCCGACAACGCCCACGGCACCAATCGTGATTGGTGGTTCCCCAGCGTGGCCTTGTCGCCCACGGGCGAGCTGCCGCTGATTCAGGACGGCACGGACTACAGCCAGTTTGGCTTCGATGTGGAAGTGCTCAAGCCCGACAACGGCGAGGCTGTCTATGTGGACGGCCGCGCGGCGCTGATTCCCTAACCCCTCTCCATCCAGACCTCCCGGCTTGCCGGGGCGGTTTGCACTGCGGCCAGCAAGCGCCGGCTGCAGCGCAAACCGAAGCAACCACTTTCAATCAAGCACCCACGCCATGGCCTTCAAGCCCATTCAGATCGTGATCAACGCCAAGGACGATGCGTCTGCGGTGCTGAGCCGCCTTGGGCGCAATGTGAAGCTGCTGGGCGCCACGGTTGCCGGCTACTTCGGCATCAAGGCGTTTGCGGGCGTGGTGCAGAGCGCCGCAGACTTTGAAGCGGCCATGAGCCGCGTGAAAGCCGCCACCGAAGGCTCGGCCGCAGAAATGGCCGAGCTGACCAAGGCTGCCCAGGCGGCGGGCAGCAATACCAAGTACACCTCGGTGCAGGCTGCAGGTGCGCTGGAGAACCTGGCCAAGGCGGGCCTGAGCGCGGGCGACTCCGTCAAGGCGCTGCCTGCCGTGTTGGCTCTGGCGCAGGCCGGCGATATCGAGCTGGGCAAATCCAGTGAGTATGTGACCAAGGCCGTGATGGGCATGGGCCTGGCCTTTGACGATGCAGGCCGCGTGGCCGATGTGCTGGCCAAGGGCGCCAACGCCACCAACACCAGCGTGGAAGGGCTGGCTCAGGCCCTGAGCTATGCCGCGCCGGTTGCCAACACCTTGGGCGTGAGCCTGGAGAGCACGGTGGCCATCATCGGCAAGTTTGCCGACGCGGGCATTGACGCCAGCCGCGCGGGCACGGCGCTGAACTCCATCATGAGCCAGTTTGCCAACCCGCTCTCCAGCTTCCGCAAGGAGCTGGGCGCAGCTGGCATCGTCACCACCAACTTTGAAGAGGCTCTGCATCAACTGGCCGCCAAGGGCAAGGACGGCGAGCGCGCCATCAATGCCATGGGCCTGGAGGCGGGGCCCGCGCTGCGCTCCTTGCTCAACCAGGGCATGGGTGCGCTGGATGAGCTGACCGGCAAGCTACGTGAAGCGGGCGGCAGTGCCGAGGCCACGGCCAGAACCATGGCCGACAACCTCAACGGCTCCCTCAAAGGCCTGAGCAGCATGTGGGAGACGGTGACCCAGGTGCTGGGCAAGCCGGTTCTGCCGGTGGTGCGCAAAGGCGTGGACGAGCTGACCGGCGCGCTGCGCAAGGCGGTCGAGAGTGGTCTGGTGGAGCGCTTCGGCCAGTCCCTGGCGACAGCTTTTGAGAACGGCCTCAAGTTCTTCCGCGCCTTTGCAGCCAACGTCAACTTTGATGCCGTGGTGCTGCGCCTGCAGGTCTTTGCCAGCGAGACGGGCGAGACGCTGCAGCGCATCGGCCAATACGCCACCAATGCGGGCAACACGGTGCAGTTGGCCTGGGGCGTGATGACGGCGGGCGTCAATGGCGTGCTCACCGCTATCTACGGCCTGGGCGCGGCGTTTGCACAGATTGCCTCCAAGGTGATGGAGGGTGTGGCGGCGCTGCGCAGCGGCCTGGCATCCGTCACCTTTGGGGGCCTGAGCGAGAGCTTTCGACTGGCTGCGGCTGATGCCGAGGAAATGGCCGGCGCCTTTGCGGCGTCTGCCGACGCACTCAAGGCCAAGGCTGCTGAGTCTTTTCAGGGCATGGCCGATGGCGCACAGACAGCGCGCGATGCATGGTCTGGTTTGACGGGCGCAGTGGAGGCGGTGGGCACTGCTGCAACAGCTGCGGCCCCTTCCATCGAGGCGGTAGCCGCTGGCATCGAGGCCACGGGCAAGGCTGCAGCCAAAGCAGCCAAGGAAGCTGCCGCCAAGGCTGAGGCCGACCGCGTTGCGGCCGAGAACCTCAAGCAGCTCAAGGCCGAATATCAGCAGCTGATTGCCAGCGGGAACGTCGATGCGGCTGCTCGAAAGCTGCAGGAAATTGCCAAGGCCCAGCGAGCAGCTGCAGGTACTGCAGAGGATGCGGCTAAGTCCACTGCGCTGTTGGAGCAAGCCTACAAAGACCTGGGTATGACCACCAACGAGGATCTGCAACGCATGGCTACCCAGGCACGTGCTGCGTTTGATCAGCTGGAAAAAGATGGTCAGCAGCCGCCCATGCGCATTGCCGAGGCCTGGAAGGTCATGGCAGACAAAGTGATTGCAGCCAATGGCGGGATTGCGCCTGAATGGCTCAAGACCCAGGCAGCCGTCAAGGGCTATGTGGTGGAACTGGATGAGGCTGGCAAAGCCATTGTCAATACCGACCGTGCCACGCGTAAAGCCACGGCGTCAATGGCGACGGGGTTCAATGACCTCGGCAAGTCGGTCCGTGGTGCTGGCAGAGAGCTGGATAGATTCAATGACCGCCATAGCGATGATCGGCCGGGCGGGTACGGCACGGGTGGGTACGGCACGGGTGGGGGCGGCGGCTCGATCAAGAATGAACCTTTTGACAAGCTTATGGGTCGGCCACCGACAGCCGAAGAACGGCAGGCGCTGGCGAATGGTCTTACGCCCATGGATGTGTTGGCAGGCGGCTCGCTGGCTGTGCGCAACGCCAATATCAAAGGCTCGCCAAGCGTCATGCAGCAGAACACTGGGCCTTTGAATCTTGTGCCCCAGTTCCAGACCCGCCAGGAGCTGGATGCCTGGTGGAAGCAATGGCAGAACCAGTATGCGCAGGACAACCCTTTCTCGGTCAAGAGCAGCGGGGCGCTGGGCAACTATCAATATGACTTGACCCAGTTTGCGGTCACGCAGGCGGGCAGGGCTATCGACCTGCAGCAGGCTGCCGCCAATGCGCGGCCAAAGCAGGAGGCTGAGCGCAAGGTGAGCGTTCCCAGCTCAGTGCCTCGGGCGCCGGCTTCTGTCGCAGCTCCTGCAGCTGCAGCTCCCCAATCCGTCATCACACATAGGCACGAGGTCGTCATTGGCGGTCGTCAATACAACGTGGGTACCGATGCGGCGGGCAGCTCAGAGATGCAGCAGCTGATGGCCGCGCTGGAGCGCGATGCCAATTTGTCTGGGGGTGTTCACTGATGGCTGGTCATTTACTCGCGGGCATCGAGCTGCCGCGCGGCATGTTGTGGGTGGACGAGTTCAACTGGTCTGCCGTGCAGAAGACGGTCGAGCGCGGCATTACCGGCGCCCAGATCATCGATGCCGCTGCCCGCATAGAGGGCCGCCCCATCACCCTGCAAGCCGTGGAAGACCAGGGCTGGATTCGACGCGCAACGCTGATGGCCGTGCAGGCCCTGGTTGATGTGCCAGACGGTCAGTACCCGCTGCGCCTGGCTGATGGCCGCGAATTCACCGTGCAGTTTGCGGCAGACGACCCGATTGCCGCCACGCCCATCTCCCGGCCCGAGCTGCCCGCCGCAACCCATCCCTATGTCGCCACGCTGCGGCTGATCACTGTTTAAGCGAGAAGAACAATGCCTATTTTGCAAGGTGACATCCAGCTGCGTGCCAGCCGAGTCATGGACGATGTGCCCGAGGGCGGCGGCGGCCCGTCGAACGTCGTGATCGAGTCAGGGCAAGAGAACGCCGTGATGCCGGACATCTCCGAGATGGACCGCGCCCTTGGTCGCGACAACATGCGTCAGATGCATGTGACCGTGGACACCGAAGACCGCGACACCTACCAGGGCAGCAATGTCATCGTGGCAAAGCCGCCCGAAGATCCCAATGTCTCAATCACCCTGTTCGCCACAGGCGGGGTCTATGACACCCGTGCCCAGGCGCAGGCCAGGTTGGAGGCCTATTTGAACAAGGGTGCCGAGTGGGCGGGCTATCTCTATGAGGATCACATCCAGGGCCAGCGCGTCATTCAGATCTTCCAGCGTCCCGGCACCGAACTGCCTGCCGTGGGCAAGACACTGGTGCTGGTGGGCAATGAAGGCTTGGCGAATGAGCAGATGCAGTATGTCCGCGCCATCCGCGTGACCAGCAAAGAGCTGACTTTCACCTACGACACAGACAAAGACTACAAGGCGGTGATTGTCACTGTCGAGATCTCGGATGCGTTGCGGTACGGCTTCACCGGCTCCCCAGCCAGCCGCCAGTTCACACGCTTGCTCAACAGCGCCCATCTGCGTGATACCGTGGTGGCCGATGCGGGCAGCTATGTGGGCGTCACGCCTTTGCAGAAGGCCGCAGCCTTGGGCGATTTCACCATCATCGCCAAAACGATCATGACCCAGATCGTGCCCTCGGCCCAGAGCGAGACGCCCATCCCCGCGACCATCCCCTATGCGGCGGCAGGCTTTCCGGTCTCTGCGGCGGAGGCCGTGACCTTCAGCACATCGCAGACTTGGAACACCACCACCAGCCTGGCCCTGCCCGGTGGCTGCCTGCCTGGCTCGCTCTCCATCGTGGTGGGAGGCGTGACCTTCACCGATAAGGGCGGCATTCTGATGTCGGGCACCCAGCAGATCGGTCTGGTCGACTATGCCAACGGCATCATTACCTCCAGCTCGGGCAGCTATGACGGCATCAAGACCATCAGCTACCGGCCTGCCGCCTATATGCAGCGCATGCCACAGTCCAGCGAGATCCGAGTCACGGCAGAGAACCGCAGTCAGAGCTATACCGGCTTCATCACGCCGCTGCCGGCGCGCGGCACCTTGTCTTTCAGCTACCGGGCGCAGGGGCGCTGGTATGTGCTCTCGGACTCGGGCGACGGCGCGCTGCGCGGCACCGACTCCAGCTATGGCGCAGGCACCTATAGCGCCGAGACCGGCAGCTTCGTGATCACGCTGGGTGCCTTGCCCGATGTGGGGAGCTCCATCGTCCAGCAGTGGGGCGTGCCCACGCAAGAAACCGTGCAGCCCGCCGCCGATCTGCTGATCAGCCAGACCATTTCCCTGGCCTTGCCCGCGGGGCAGGCGCTCTATCCGGGTGCTTTCTCCATGACCTGGATGGATGGCCAGACCCAGCGAACGGCTACGGCAACCGCTGCCTGGCAGCTGCAGGGCAATGCCACGGGTGAGGTGCGGGTCGGTCGCTCCGAGGTGCTGTTTGCACCCAAGCTACTGCCCGCCGTGGGTACGGTGCTCGATGTCACGGTCGACACGGCTCCTGCGGTCGAGGTGAATCTGGCGCACCCTTCACGTAACGGACAAGGCCGTCTGGCCGTCTCGGCGGGCCAAGGCGCTTTGGTGCCGTTCACGGTCGAGGTGGAGTGGAACACCCTGACCGATCAAAGCGTGCTCGGCCTATACACCCGCGACCAGCTCAAAGAAATGGGCGTGACGCTGGTTGATCCGACCCAGATCGCCCACGATGACGGCAATGGCAAGCTGATGATGAATGGCGTGCAGGTCGGCACGGTCAACTACAGCACGGGCGCGGTGGACTTCAATCCCGATGTGGTCATCAAGATCCCTAAGCCGGTTTACTCCTCCAGCCAGGTCAGCGGCGGCGGCTTCTCGGGCGAGGTGGCCCAGTACCGGCTCAACTATGAGGGCATCGAGTACCTGAACGCGCCCTCTATCTACCCCAACGACGAAAGCGGCTACGTCAAGATTCGCTTCCGTACCACGGGCAGCGCCACGCGCCGCACGCTGCAGGTCACGTTTGCGCCCGAGTTTGACCTGGTCACGGGCGTGCAGGCTCCGGTGGTTCCCGGCTCGGTCGTGCTCATGCCCTCCAGCGGTCAGCCCTGGAGCGATGACGGCAGGGGCGTGTTGCGGGTACTGACCTCGGGCGGCTTCGTGACGCGAGGCTCGGTCAACTACGCCACGGGCCGCGTGGGCCTGACCTCGTGGACGCCGGGCAATGCGAACACACTGCGCCGTGCAGGCTGCATCACCACGCTGGGCGATGCCATTAGCAGCGCCTATGTGTTTCGCACGGCGGCTGCTCCCCTGCGTCCCGGCTCTCTCACGGTACAGGTGCCCAGGGCTTCGGGAGGCTCACAAAACGTCAGCGCAAGCATTGACGGCACCATTACGGCCCCCGGCGTGGTCGGCACGGTGGACTATGAAACCGGCTTGGTGCGCCTGGGCTTTGGTGCCATGGTCGTGGCCGCAGGCAATGAGGCCGAGCCCTGGTATGACGCTGCCAACGTCCAGCCCGACGGCAAGATCTTCAAGCCCCAGCCCGTGGTCGCCAGCGCCTTGCGCTACACGGCGGTGGCCTATGCCTATCTGCCCATGAATGCCGACATCATCGGCATCGACCCGGTACGCCTGCCCAGCGACGGCAAGGTACCTATCTTCCGACCTGGCTCGCTGTGCGTGGTCGGTCACACCAAGACCAGCGCCCAGCTCAACGTCAGCAACAACCAGACCATCAACCTGGCCCGCGTGCGCCTGTCGCGTGTGGTGGTGCGCGATGGCCACGGCAAGACCCTGAATACCGGCTATTCCGTGGATCTCGAGGCCGGCCTGGTCACCTTTACCGATGTGTCTGCCATGACCATGCCGGTGACGATCGAGGACCGTATAGAGGACATGGCCGTTGCCACGGACGTGCAGATCTCGGGCGAGATCACCTTTAACCGGGCGCTGACCCATGACTACCCCAAGGACGGCACTTATGTCTCCAGCGCCCTGCAGGCCAGCGACCGCCGTGCCCGCGTCAGTCTGGACTTTGTGCAGCAAAGCTGGGTCGACAACGCCTGGGCCGATGCGCCCGCGGGGCCTGCAATCCCAGCCAAGTACGACCAGAGCGTCTCGCCCATAGCGATCACCAACGCCGGCGGCAGCACCGAGCGCTGGGTGCTGCAGTTCACCAGCACCACGCAGTTCCGTGTGATTGGCGAGCATGTGGGCGTGATCGCTACCGGCGACATCAACACCGTCTGCTCGCCGCTCAACCCGGCTACCGGCAAGCCTTATTTCACGATCGATCCATTGGGCTGGGGCAGCGGCTGGGCCGTGGGGAACATTCTGCGCATCAACACGGTGGGGGCCATCTACCCCTTCTGGGTGGTGCGCACCATCCAGCCCGGTCCCGAGACCGGCATCGAGCACAGCTTTTCCATCCTGGCGCGCGGCGATGTGAACCGCCCGCAGTCCAACTGATGACCCCAAGAGAGCGGAGAGAGATATGGCATCGAAGTCTGTAAAGTATTTTCACAGCAGCATGCGCGGCGCACCGGCCCGCACGGGAGCTGCCGGTTCCTTGATCGCTGTGCTGGATGCCTGCCTGGTGTCGGGCTTCGGTCTGGTCACGGTCGACAGTCTGAGCGTGAGCGCTGGCGTGGCCACCATGACCATCAGCGCGGCGCTCAATGCCTTTGAACGCGATGCCGTGGTGCTGGTGGCAGGGGCCACGCCGGCAGCGCTCAATGGAGAGCAGTGCATCAGCGCAGTGGCTGGCAACAAGGTGTCGTTTCCTGCGCCTGGCCTGCCCGATGGTGCTGCCACCGGCTCCATCACCGTCAAGATGGCCCCTGCTGGTTGGGAGAAAGCGTTTGCGGGCACCAACCTTGCTGCCTATCGCAGCCAGGACGTTACGGGTACGCGCATGTTTTTGCGGGTAGACGACACCAGCGTGACGAATGCCCGTGTCGTGGGCTATGAGTCCATGTCCGACATTTCCAGCGGGCAGGGGGCGTTTCCCAGTGCCGCCCAGATGTCGGGCGGCGGCTGGTGGCCTAAAGCCACCGGTGCCGGAGCGACGGCATTGGCATGGACGCTGGTGGCGGACAGCCGGTTTTTTTTGCTGCACATGCAGACATCTTCAAGTGCACCAGGCGCAAGCGGCGCGGTCTGGGCGTTTGGCGATTTTGAGTCGCTGCGCAGTGGCGACCCCTACGCCTGCGTGCTCATGGTGAGCAATGTTGACACCGCCTCGTCGTCAAGCGCGGGCGGCGCGGTCGAGTATTCCTCGAGCTCCAGTGGCGGCAATGCCATGATCCCGCGTTCATTCACAGGGCTGGGCGGCAGTGTCAACGGAGGGCATGGCTGTGAGTCGTTTGCGTCCGGCAGCAGCGGCCCTGCGGGTTCCTTTAGCGCTCCTGCGGTGCCCAGCTATCCCAATGGACCGAACAACGGCCTGGTGCTCTCGCGCAAGTTCCTGTTTGAGCCGAACATCGCATTGCGCGGTCGGCTTCCTGGGGTGCTGCTGCCCATGCAGCAATGCCACAGCGCTTTCAACTGGCTGGACAAGATCGATGGCCAGGACGAGTTGATCGGGCACAAGCTGCTCGCCATCAAGTGCGGAGGAGCTGCAGGCACCACAAGCCAGGGCCTGATCTTTGTGGACATCACCGGTCCCTGGGGCGCGGCATGACGGTGGCGCGCTACTGGCGCATCGTGGGCATTGCAGCTCACGACGGTCCACGCATCAGCATCTGTGGTCTGCATCTACGCACGCCTGCAGGCCGCGTCGATCAGGGCGTCGCCATGGTTTCGTCCGTATCGCCGGTTTCCGGGGTTGTGGCCGACCTGGCGAGTGAAGCCAACACGGCAGCGGTCGAGTTTGCGATCAGCCCAGGCCTGGCCTGGAGCTGGGACTTCGGCACATCCGCAGACCGTGAGGTGATCGGTGTGGGGGTGCGCGCCGGCCTGGACATGGCCCAGTTCCTGGCCAGGATCACGCTGCAATACAGCCTGGACGGGCAGAGCTGGACCACCTTGTCCACGCGCGAGCGCTATCGCTGGCCGGGTGTGCTGGGCTGGAGTCTTGACGAAGCGGCGTCGAGTCGGCCCGAGGTGACTCTGGCAATGCCGTTTGAAGACGGGCTTGTCGACATCAGCGCCGAGCGACGGGTCATCAGCGTATCGGGGGGAGTGTCAATCGGAGCCGGACGCACCGGTAGAGCCGCGCTGTTTGATGGATCGAGTGGCTATCTCCAGACGCCGGCGACGGGTGGCCTGAACTTCCTGGGTACGGATTTCACGGTCGAGATGTGGGCTCATGTGCCGGCTCTGCTCGCAAGGGCCCACGCATTTACCGTCATCTGCGACGCGACAGGGGTGACGGTTTTCAGCATCAGTCTTGATGCCACAGGCCTCATCGGCTTCACGCTGAACACCGGTGCCTATTCAACAGCACGCAGCCTGGCGCCGATGCCTCTGGGGCAATGGGTGCATCTCGCCGGAGTGCGTCAGGGCAGCTCGGCGCGCCTGTATCTCAACGGAGGACTGCAGCAGACGGTGTCCGTGGGAGGGGCACTGCTGAATGCCAACTCGCCGTTCACCATTGGTCGCTTCGGTAATTTTGGCGATGGGCGTTTTCTGGCGGGATCGCTGGAGGATATCTGCGTCTCGGCTGGCGTCGCGCGCTACACCAGCGATTTCGTTCCGCAGGGCATCATGCCGCAGAACCTTGAGCCGTCGCCTATCAAGGCGTGGCAGGCGAGGCCTGCGCTCATGCTTGGAGAGTCGATCTCCGGCAGTACGGTGTCTTCGCTGGGAAGCAGAAGCGTGTTTGCGGATTTGCAGGATGGAGGCCTGGGCCGCATCTACGGCACGGTCTCCCGCAAGCAAACCCCTGCCAATGTACCGTTGCGCCGCCGCGTGCGACTGTTTGAGCAACGGTCTGGCCGGTTCATCCGGGAGACCTGGAGCCAGATCGACGGGGCCTATGAATTCACCCAGATCAAGGTCGGCCCGGAATACTGCGTGATCGCCTTCGATCACGAGCGCCAGGACTTTGCCACGGTGGCCGATGGCCAGCTCGCAGAGGCCATGCTATGAGTGACCTGCCCGAATTTGAGATCTCGGCAGCCCATGCGCTGGCCCGCCTGCAGGCCACGGCCAGCTTTGCGGACTCCGGCCCTGCCGCTTCGACCATTGCCCTCTACGACGCCGCCGAGCAGCTGCTCGTCACGCTGACCTTGACCAAGCCCTGCGGCCAGATCACCGAGGCGGGCTATCTAGTGCTGACCCAGGCCAGCGGCGGCGGCGACATGATCCTGGTGAGCGGTCAGGCAGCCATCGGCGTCTGGGCTACCGGCGACGGCAAGCTGGTGGGGCGCGGCCTGGTCACGGATGAGGCGGGCGCAGGGCACTTCAAGCTGCTGGGCAGCACCGGCACCCAGCTCTATGCGGGGGGCAAGGCCATCTTGGGCGAGACAAGGATAGCCTGATGGCCGCTGTCGACCTGATCTTTAGCCGCGCCTTCAAGACCGGCAACCCGGTCGAGCTGGTGTTTGGCGACGATGGCGGTGGCGGGGAGGTGCCCGATAAGACCCTGGTCGTTGCTGCGCGCATGCCGGGTCTGCGGGTCCGGTCCCTGGTGCATGTGCGCAAGGATCTTGTTGCCGCGGGCCGCATGCCTGGGATGCGCTGCAGCGCGGTCGTGCGCTACAACACCGACACGCCCCGGCCCGTGGTGGCCGAGGTGGCCGCCAGTGCCCAGCAGGCGCAGCCAGTGTCAGAGGGCTGGATCTCCGGCTGGCAAGGCACGGATGCACTGCCTGCCGGTTGGGTGTCGACCGCGCAGGACGCCATGCCTTTGCAAGAGCAGTTCGGCATCGCTTGGCAGGACGGCCAGCGGCAAGGGATGGCCGTGCAGGGGCGGTTTCAGCAGGCGCGGGCACTGCATGTAGCATCAACCCTGGCCCGCTGGCAAGAGGCCCAGGGGGCGCGCTTGAGCCTTCAGGCCACGGCCCAGGATGCCGCGCCCGTTCGGGCCGGCTGGGCGGTACGGTTTCAGGAAAGCCTGCGCGACCGTCGCCGCATGGTCGAGGCAACGGCGCAGGACGCGATGGGCCTGCAATACCTCTTCACTACGGGCGCAGGCCCATCGGTTCCGCTGTACCGGGGCTTCCAGGCCCGCTACCAGCAGGCCATGAAGCCGCCGGCGGGCAAGTCTCAGGCCAAACCGCCGGAGCCGGAAAAGCCCGGCTGCTATGAGCAGTTGGTGGGCGGCCCCATCCGATTGTTGTTCTGCAGATCCTGGGCCGCTTCGGCAGATCTGCTGTTCGTGTGCTGCAAGGCCGTCGGGCCAGAGCCGCAGCCCCAGTTTGTCATTCCACTGCTGCCCGTCTATATGCAAGTCCACCACCTCACGGCGCATCTGCTGCCAAGCCTTGAGTCCGTAGTGCTCACTGACGTTTCCATTGCCGCCGGCGACGATAGCTATTGCTGGAGCTTGTCCGCCAACGGCCCCGAGCATCTGCTCGACCAGCTCGCGCCCGTGGGCGGGCTGCCGCAGCGGCTGCAGGTCGGCATCGACGGCATGCAGTTTGTCTTTGCCGTGACCAGCACGGCGCGCAGCCGTTCGTTTGACCGCCGCCGCGTGGCGGTGCAGGGCATCAGCGTCACGGCCATGTTGGGCAACCCCTACATGCCCAAGCAGGCCTGGTTGTCCACCTCGGTGGCAACGGCGCAGCAGCTCGCAGTGGGCGCGCTGGAGTTCAGTGGCGTGGATCTGGATTGGCAGATCCCCGACTGGCAGGTGCCCGCCGGCGCGTGGAGCTTTCAGGGCACGCCGCTGCAGGCCGTGCTGCGCATGGCCGAGTCAGTCAATGCTGTGGTGCGCAGCCACCGCACGGCAGAGCAGCTCATTGTCGCGCCGCGTTACCCGGTGCTTCCGTGGGAGTGGGGTGCTGCCATGCCCGATGTACAAATGCCTGCAGACGTCATCGTGACGGACGAGCTGCGCCCCGATCCGCGTGCCGAATACAACGCCATCTATGTCGCCGGCGGCAGCGTGGGCGGCGTGCTGGGCCATGTGGTGCGCAGCCTTAGCGCACGCGACAAGCTGGCCCCGCAGATTCAGGACGACCTCATCACCCACGCCGATGCCGCCCGCATGCGCGGCAGCTGGGCGCTGGCTGCCAGCGGCAACAAGCTGCAGCACAGCATCAGCATGCCCGTGCTCACCGGCGGCACCAACCCCGGCATCTTGAACCCCGGCCAACTGCTGGAAGTTGCTGACACCGACGGGACCTGGCGTGGCCTGGTGCGCGGCATCAGCGTCAGCGCCTCCATGCCTCGCGTGCGCCAGCAGGTCATTGTCGAAAGGGTCGCGGCATGACAACCAACCTCTACAAGCGCCTCAAGGCACTACTGCCCGACGACCCGGTGATGACTGGGCAGATCAGTGCCGTGTTTGCCGACGGCACCGCGCTGGTTGCGCTCGAAGGGGCAGCAGGCCTGCTGCGCGTGCGCAACCCGCTGGGCAAAGCAAACAGTTCGCGTGTGTATGTGCAAGGGGGTGAGGTAACGGGCTCAGCCCCAGAAATGGCTTATGTGCTGATTGAGGTCTGAAAGCGAAAACCGAAAGGAGAGGGAATGGATGACTTTGGCGACGAGCTGCCAGCGACTACACGCCGGCAGATGAATGAACGCTTTGACAAGGGGAGTGAACGCATGGCCGCCATCGAGCGAGATTTGAAGGCAGTAGCTCAGGAGCTGCAGGAACTCAAGCAGCAACTGGCGGAAATGCTGGAGTTCTTTACCGCCATGAAAGGCGCTTTCAAGGTGCTGAACTGGGTGGGCAAGGTGGCAAAGCCGCTTGCCGCAATCGTCATGTTGGGCGGGGCCTGCGTGGGCTTTTGGACTGCAATCAAGGGAGTGACTAGCCGATGAACTGGAAAGAAAAACTCATTGCCACTATCGGCGGCGCTGCCGTCGTCCTGGCTGTGCCTCTGGTGCAGAAGTACGAGGGCACTGTGCTGCGTAGCTACCGCGACCCGGTCAACGTGTTGACCAGTTGCACTGGGCACACCGGCCCCGAGCTGCGCGATGGGCAAACGTTCACCCGTGTGCAGTGCGAGGAGATGCTTTACAAGGACTTGGCCAAGCATGCTGACGCCCTGAGCTGCGTGCGTGCACCGCTGACCGACGGCCAGCGCGCGGCCTTCCTGAGCTTTGCGTTCAACGTGGGGGATGAAGCTTTCTGCCGTAGCACGCTGGTGCGCAAGGCCAATGCGGGCGACATTGACGGCGCTTGTGCCGAGCTCAGCCGCTGGACCTACGCCGGCGGCAAGCAGCTACCAGGCCTGGTCAAGCGCCGCGCTGCCGAGCGCCAACTGTGCGAGGCGGGCCTGGGATGACCGGCTCGACCCGCATCTGGCCGTGGCTGGCCCTGGCTCTTGCCCTGCTGCTGGCAGTGCAGACCCAGCGGCTGGCAAAGGTCGAGACATCCCAGTTAAGAGCGGCTGCGGCGCAGGCTCAGCAAGCGCAAGCAGATACAGAAAAGAAAGCGGAGGCCGTGGTGGGGCACGGCGCTGCCCAGCAGGAAAACACCCATGACTACACGCAAGACCTGGCTCGCCTGGAGGCTGGCCGCACTGCTGATGCTGCCCGCATTGCAGGCCTGCAGCACGACATCAGGAGCGCAGCAACCCGCAACGCCCAGCTTGCCGGTGACGCCGCTGCCTGCCGAGATCTCGCAGATCAGCACCAGCGACTCGCAGCCCTTGCTGGCGAAGGCGCGGGCGTGGTTGGCCAGCTTGTCGGACTGGTCGAACGCAGAAACGCCCAGGTCAACGCCCTGAAAGGGCAGGTGCAGGTAGACCGGCAGTTACTGGCGACCCACTGACCAAGTCCCCACAAAACGCGAAGCCCCAGGCGTTAAGACCACCTGAGGCTTTCCTTCTCAACCCAAAGGACCAGAGCGCTAATGATGTTCTCCAAAGTGACCGTCACCGCACCATTGGACGCAGCCGCAACAGACCGCTTTGTCCGCCGCATCGCCACAGCCTACGTCATTGCCGCATGTGGCGTTGCTGCCGTAGGGCTGGCGGGCCTGGTGCTGGCTATTCGCTGGTGGTGAATTACCCCGGTCGGTGTACCAGCACCGGAATGTTGCTGTTGACCAGAACGCGTTGGGTTTCACTGCCCAGCAAAATGCTGGCGAAGCCCTTGCGGCCATGCGATGCCATGCAGATCAGATCGCACTGGCTGTCCTTGGCTTGCTTGAGGATCGCCTGGTGTACGGAGATATTCATCACCCGCACCGTCTTGCACGCAATGCCCTCGGCCGTTGCAATGTCAGCCACCTCCTGAAGCACCTTATCGGCCTCCTTCTGGGCACTTTTATCAAACTCGGCAGAGTTGCTCGCCATCAGTGCCTCGGCCCCGTAGATCATGGCACTATAGTCCGGCATCACATACAGAACCGTCACTTGGGAGCCTTGCTCTTTGGCCAGTTGAAAGCCAGTGTGCAGAGCTTCCTCCGAGAGTTTCGAGCCATCTGTCGGAATCAAAATGTGCTTGAACATTTCAGCCTCCTTGCGAGCCTGCGCCTGTGTGGGTGCCACGCAATCCGAGCGATTGCCAAGTCATCCTCACACTCCAAGGTCGCTGATGCAATACCCAGAGTGAGGCAGAAGAGATGCCCCCTTAAGCGCGATACAGAGCCGACTTAGAGTGATCAGGGTGCCTATCGGGCGTTTGCAGCGGGATATGAAGTCTTGGCATTCATCCCGGCAAGCCGTGTCGATTTAGGCGCCGGTTCGCCTGTGGTGACAATCGGTCAGTGGGTACTCGAGCGGTTCATACTAGAACCGTCTTGTGTGACGAGGAACTTGAAGATAGCCCTGAGACCAGGCGCGAAGACTCAATCTTTGTTGCTGCGCACTCATAGGGCACTTCCAAATACGCATCGCTCTTAAGGAAGGTCGCTATGACTACGTCTGCTGAGGCAGCATTTCGGGAAGTTTCCTCGATGCTTGATGCCTGTAAGAAAGAGCGCGACAGTATGCCTGCTGTACTTGTCGCTGAGTCTATTGGCTTTAGAAGAGATAAAAATGCAGACCCGCAGGTGATCGTCAGTTTGGTGTTTGAAGATGACGCTGGCAGCTCGGTGACTCTTACTGAGCGTCGGCACGACCCTTCCGGATCGCTTCAGAACCTGCCCGACATTCATCGCTTGCGCCTGATTCTTAATGTGGGTGACGATTCTTCGGTGTGGTGCATGGTCGAGTACTAGGGTCGGTTCGCTGATGGATGATCGCTTCAGGCTTCGAACATCAAGGAGTTCCCATGCTCAACACGGATACCGTTGCCAAGAGGTTGCTCGGAGTCTCCGCTGATACCCTGGACGCCAGAGCGCTCAAGGTCGCTCAGCACATTGCCCGGCGCAAACACATTTCACGCAATGTGGCGCAGGAGCTGGAGCAAACGCCGCCCACCTTCGGGCAGCGCGCGGCAGATGCCGTTGCAACGTTTGGCGGGTCCTGGGCCTTTGTGATTCTATTTGGTGCAACGATGGTGATATGGGTTGGCCTCAACACGCTGCTTCTTTTGACACGCGGCTCCACCTTCGACCCATATCCCTACATTCTGCTGAACCTGTTCTTGTCCATGCTGGCCGCCATACAAGCGCCCATCATTCTCATGTCGCAGAATCGGCAGGCGGAAAAAGACCGCATTCGCGGAGAGCATGACTACGAAGTCAACCTCAAGGCCGAGCTGGAGATCATGCTGCTGCACGAAAAAATCGACGAACTGCAGAAAACGCAGTGGGGTGAGCTCATCGCTATCCAGAGCGAGCAGTTGCAGCTGCTTCGCCAGCTTGCGGACGGGCACCGGTCCGTTTAACTGCGCAAGCTTTGTGCGTGCTGGGGCGCTTGCCTGCGAAGTCATTGGCTGCCGAGGGCATGCCGGCGCGCATGCTGCTATCGACCAGCGGCAAGGCAACCGGGGAGGCCGTGAGTGGGACGGGCATGCCGCTCAAAAGTCGATGACTGTACATGCATACATGTATATCGATTGATCAAAGTCAGGTGTTGGGAATCCACTTTGGTGCCATGTGCTTGCCATCACTCGCTGTATGGATGTGATCAATAGCGGGAGCGCGGGAGGCGTAGGGCGCTATGTTGTAACAGCCTTGGGTCGGGATGAACGTGTCACATATACAGGAGGCGGTAGCGGATTTCTATAGGCAGGGGAAAGCGCTCTAGCTGGCATCTTATGAGACAGCCAACAGCGCCGAATGGCTCAACCATGCGGCCTAGCAAGGGGTTGAGTGTTCGGACTTTTAATCCGTTGGTCGCGAGTTCGAATCTCGCAGGACCCACCAGAATACATAAGCCGCTACAGCTGTTAAAGCTGTAGCGGCTTTTATGTTTTATTCCCATGGTGGGAGCATTCATCGCTCCAAGGAATTGCGGTTTGCTCTCCTGAGCGTTCATGGACACGGGCGGCCCTTGCTCTGTCGGCCTACGGTTCGGATAGCGCTCCGTATCGATTTCTGTGCCGGGTTATCAATCAACAGAAACGACTCTTGCGAGGCTGAGTGGCCTCTGCAGCCAGGTTTTGTGCTTCACCAAAGGCTTTGTCCGTCGGAGTGGCGAACCTGCTTTTCGCTGGAGAG
>PJTS01000584.1_pt1 | contig 20952 bp, 17 predicted proteins | sample 1512251 | NCBI WGS metagenome assembly PJTS01 (sample SAMN08177686, study PRJNA422409) | Soil metagenome, whole genome shotgun sequencing project. | isolation source: Soil (2) enriched on wood chips: alkali lignin treatment | place: USA: Madison | collected 2015-01-15 | reverse complement strand
TTCATTCAATTACGGTGTGTCGCTTCCATAAATTCCTTCACCATATCGCCTTTTCCATTTTTCCATGGAGAGGAGGCAATACTGTAAGAGGTTGTTTTGGTTGGCCATAAACAAAATCCATCATGATGTTTGGCAACACTGATCAGGCCTCTGAAACCTCCATCCGCTGCTGCTTTGGCAATCTGATTTGCATTAAATGCCGAAGGATTAAACAAAGCAGGCTGTGCATCACCATAACCCCATTCTTTATTTTGAAAAGTTGTGGGCGTATAATGGATCAAGCAGTAAGTTTCCATCTCCTGCCATTTTAATTGGCGTTCGGTTGGCAAAGCTCCATAAGGTTTTAACGTATCTGGTTTAGCTACCGTACCGCTGGAAAGTAAGATGGAGGATAACAAGATTGTGAACATATTCTTTATTAATAAGTACTAGAAAATTAGGTTGTAAAGCCCTAATATAAGAAGTTTTATAAAATTATCTATGTAACATTTGCGTACGGAAATAGGGTGGAAAAATCTAAAAAGGTATTCTAGTCATCGATAATTAGCCTTATTCAATCAAATCAATCGATTGATCTAAAACATCTCACTGAAACAGTAAAATAGTTTCTTGGGGCTTTGCCGCTGTTCTTTTTTTAGTATGATTCGACCAAAATGAACTTATTTACCTATTGGAGTGCAAACAAAAAACACAGATTTGTTATTAATAGAGGATAAAGAAGTTAGCTGTACTATAATAGGTGATTGGATGCTATTGGGACAAGATTGGCATGATAATTATAAGTTGTAGTGCAGAAAAAGGAATGTTTATATATTATTAGAAATTATTATGAAAGTAAATTTAATGATTTTAGCAGTTGCATTGGCATTTTCAACTGTTGCATGCAACACAACAGGAAAAAAATCTGAAGCAACAGGAGCTGGCGATACCGCAACTACAGTCCAAAAACCAAGTGTAGTGGATAACGCATCTTTGGAAGGAACATGGGAGCTTAAGTCTATTACAACACCAGAGACAGCAGGAAAAGCACTGAAGGAATTGTATAAGGACAAAATCCCAACATTAACTTTCACAAGCAAGGACCACAAAGTAGAGGGTAACAACGGTTGTAATGGTATTGGCGGCACTTACGAAAGTGAAAAAGGCAATTCCATTAAAATCGGTGATAAACTGGTATCTACGATGATGCACTGTGAAAATGCAGCTTACAATGAATTTATGAATGGCTTAAAATCTACAACAAACTTCGATGTTAGAGATAACGAGTTAACATTTATTTCTGGCGATATCGTCGTGATGCAATTTGTAAAAAAATAAGGAAATACTCAATTTAAATAAAAGGGGCCGATATATTTATCGGCCTCTTTTATTTAAGTTCGTCATTAATTGAAAAGCTTAGCATCCCATCTTCTTTCCCCAGATGGGCTTCGATTCCCTGCCTCATCAACATACAATCTATTCATTTCCATATAATTGTTTACCGAGAGCGCTCTTGGCAGAAACTCTTCTAACACCAAAAGGCCTCTTAATTTATTTGGTTTCTGATCATAATTAGTGAATATCTCAATTATTTTAGAAGCACTATATGGGTATTCATACACAATGCTATCTAAATTTTTGCTCGCATTAAAATAGAACGTCTTCTCAAGGGGCAATCGATCACCTAAATAGCAATATTCTTTTTTCAAGAGGTTGTTCTCATATTCATATTTATATATGCTAATGGATTGATCTCCTCGGTTTATTCTTCTTTCGGTGATCAGTTTATTGTGATAGCGTAACTCATGCCTTTCATCAAATGAGACTCCCTTATCGGAGCTCTTTTTTTCCAACTTAACCCGATCCCCAATAACGTTGATATTCCAATAGATAATATCGGTAAAATGATAGCTCAATCCGGTTGCTGTGGGAATCGGCAAAAAGCCTCCAGTAATTCGAGAAAGTTGGCGGTCTTTGTACGCCAGTTTTAGCTTATTATCAAACGGATAAAAATTATAGTTAGATAGAAAATCGGGGCTCAACAAGAACACAGGTATTTCTTTGAGGCCCTGATCAGAGAGTAATTCTTTAGCTTTTGAACAGGAAAAACAAAGGAATAAAATTCCATGGAAAAAAAATAGCCAGATTTTTTTCATAAAATGGGTCATTTCATTGGTAATTATACGAATATAAAAATTTCATCTCGTAACTTTACACATCATGAAAAAAGATCAATCTAAAATCATACGTGAACAGGTCGATCGTTCAGCATTACGCGAACATTCGACTCCTTTATACCTCACATCAAGTTTTATCTTCGACAGCGCTGAACAAGGTCGGGCGGTCTTTGCTGGAGAAGAGGATGCAATGATTTATTCTCGCTATGCAAACCCGAATACTTCCGAGTTCATCAACAAGGTTTGTATTATGGAAGGTGCTGAATCGGGCTTATCTTTCGCATCGGGTATGGCTGCAGTATTTGCATCCTTTGCTGCAATTATCGAAAGTGGAGACCATATTGTTTCTTCACGCGCGATATTTGGTTCTACCCATCAGTTATTTACAGAACTTTTTCCGCGTTGGGGTGTTACCACAACTTATGTAGACGCTGCTAATCCCGAGGAATGGGAAAAGGCTATACAGCCAAATACGAAAATTATATTCTTGGAATCTCCGTCCAATCCCGGATTGGAATTGGTTGATTTAGAGTGGTTGGGCAAATTCAAAGAAAAATATCCGAATATCATTCTTTCGATCGACAACTGTTTTGCGACACCATATCTTCAGAAACCAATTCAATATGGATTTGACTTGGTCATCCATTCGGCGACTAAATACATGGATGGACAGGGACGTGTTTTGGGTGGTATTGTCGTTGGAAAACAGGAATTGATAGACAAATTGATGTTCTTCATCCGTCACACTGGCCCCGCATTGTCACCATTTAATGCTTGGATTATTTCCAAAAGTCTGGACACCCTAGGTATCCGTATGGATCGCCATTGTTCCAATGCACTCGCACTGGCACAAGCGTTAGAAAATCATCCGGAGATTGAAGATGTAAAATATCCTTTTCTACCAAGCCATCCACAATATGAGCTAGCTAAGAAGCAGATGAAAGCAGGCGGTGGTATTGTTACACTGGTTGTCAAGGGTGGTTTTGAACGTGCAAAAGCTTTTGTTGACCAATTGGAAATGATTTTATATACATCCAACTTAGGTGACTCCAGATCAATTGCTACGCATCCGGCATCCACGACACACTCCAAGCTGTCTGAAGACGAACGACTGAACTTAGGTATACAACCGGGCAGCATTCGATTGTCGGTTGGATTAGAAGATCAGGAAGATATTATCAACGATATCTTACAAGCCCTAGAGAAGACGAAATAAATGCTAAAAAAGCGTGCTTAGCACGCTTTTTTAGCATTTATTATTGAGATATGAGATGCTGGTTGTATAAGCCTTTCGGCTAATAGTTCTGCCTTCTTTATCCTCTTACTATGCATGATTTCCTAGTTCAATGAAGCAATCGCTGCGGCATAGTTTGGTTCGTCAGCGATTTCGGCAACTTGCTCTTCGTACAAGACTTTACCATTCTCATCCAAGGTAATCACAACACGGCTCAATAGACCTGCTAATGGTCCATCGGCGATTGCCAATTGATAAGCATCAGAGAAATTCGCATCTTTATATTCTGATAATGTCACCACATTGCTCAAGCCTTCGGCTGCGCAAAAACGACCTTGTGCAAATGGCAAATCTTTTGATATACATAATACAACCGTATTGTCCAATTGAGATGCTTCTTTGTTAAACGCACGTACAGATGCCGCACAAGTTCCAGTATCCACACTAGGAAAAATATTTAACACAATTTTTTTCCCTTTGAAGTCTGCGAGTGACTTATCTGAAAGATCGCCTGCAGTTAATTTAAAATCAGGCGCTTGCTCACCAACTTGTGGTAAATTGCCTTTTGTGTTCACTGGATTGCCCTTAAAAGTGATTGTAGCCATAAAATATGATCGTTTAATTTTTAGTTTCCTTGCTCTTAAAGGTACGAGCAAAAAAAATATTACACAACATTTATTAATATTAGCCAAACATTTATTATGTTAGCATTGTATTTTAAAGAGGAATGTTAACCAACAATAAACACTAGTATGAAGAAATTATTATTCTCAATACTTTGTGCATCACCATCACTGCTCTTTGCACAAGGGTCTCAAGTGAACACGCAGGGCGTACGAGCATTAGGTATGGCTGGTGCTGGATCTGCACTATTCACAGACGAAACAAGTATATTCTACAATCCGGGAGGTTTAGCAAAAATGGACCACAATGCGGTATCTGCAGGGATATCTACGGTAATGTATCGATCAGCCTTCAAAGAATCAGGAAGCAATCAAGTCTACAACACACGTTCGCAAGTTACCCCACCATTTTCTGTCTTTGCTGCATTTGGCCCTGACAATGCACGTTGGAAAGCTGGTCTAGGTGTTTACACACCTTACGGTGGAGCAGTGGATTGGGGAGACAGTTGGCCTGGAAAATACGAGCTCAACCACCTCAAGTTGCGCGCGATTTACATACAGCCGACCATTAGTTATAAACTTACCGATAACTTAAGTGTAGGTGCCGGATTTGTGTACAACATCGGTATGGTCGATCTAGCGCGGTCATTACCTTTGTTTTTACCTGACGGATCTTCTGCAAGCGCTAAATTAACCGGTACTGGTACTGGTATAGGTTATAACGTTGGTGCACATTACAATTTTGACAACAACGTCGCGATCTCCCTATCTTACCGATCGAAAGTCGTTACCAAACTGAAAAAAGGGGATGCTGATTTTACGGTACCTGATGCTGTTGCAGCCTCGTTTCCTGATACCAAATTCAGTGCAGAGCTTCCTTTACCGGCATCACTCAACCTAGGCATTTCGGTCCCGGTTAGTGACAAAGTGGATGTTGTTGCCGATGGAACTTTTATCCAATATAATATTTATAAAAAGTTAGTATTTGATTATGCAGACAATACACCGCTGCTACAAGATACTGAGCAGATAAAAAATTATAAGAATGCATTTTCAGGGAAAATTGGGGTGAATTATAAAGCCAGCGAGCATTTGGCTGTACGTGCCGGAGTAGGTTATGTAAAAACACCGGTTGACAAAGACCATGTTTATGCGGAGACTCCTGACAACGACCGTATCATGGGTGCACTAGGATTGTCTTATGCAATTAACGACAAATTCAGCCTGCACGCAGCTTATGTTTTACAAAAATTGAAAGAGCGTACTGTCGTAAGCCCAGCTACACAAATTGAGGGTGCTTACAAAACTAACATTCATGCTCCTTCAATTTCATTCACCTATAAATGGTAATAGATTATGAAAAGATTTCAAAAAAATATTAAGCTTTATATTGGTTTTGCGGCGATAGCATTGGCTGCGTCCTGTAAACCGTCTATCGACCTTGACACCAAAGGTGGAAATCCCGAAAATGTAGATTTCAGCAAATATATAGCTGTTGGTAACTCACTAACTTCTGGCTACGCCAATAGTGGGCTCAGTCTCAAGGGTCAGGAACAATCTTTCCCGAATATGCTTGCTCAAGAAATGAAAAAAGTAGGCGGAGGAGAGTTTTTGCAACCTTATTTTCCTGCGGAAAACTATAATGGTAGCGGGTTCCTATATTTAAAAGCACTGGTGAACGGTCAACCGCAATTGGGTACAGTTACTGACCACCTGGCCATCCGTGGACAAACGGAAGACAAAAAGCCGCTTTACATCAAGTACACTGGTCCCATCAATAATCTGGGCGTACCGGGAATGCGTTTGGATATGGCATTTGCGCCAGGAATAGGTACCACAAAAGGGAATCCTTATTTTGAGCGATTGCTACCAGACAATGCGCCAGTTACCACAACTTATGTAGATTATGCAACGACCAAAGACCATACCTTCTTTTCCTTCTCATTAGGAAATAATGATGTATTGGGCTATGCAACAAATGGTGCCGTGACTACTGATGCCACAAACACCTTGATTTCTGAACAGGACTTTGCGAGGTTTTATACCGGCTTTATCACCAAATTGACCAGCAAAGAACAAAAAGGAGTTGTTGCGACCATTCCTGATGTGACGGCCGTTCCTTATTTCACAACAGTAACACGTCAGGCATTATTGGCTGCAGCGAATGCGGCATTAAAAGCGCAAGATCCCAATGCCGCACCACTCACGGATATCTACATTAAAACAAAGACAGTCCCTTTTCGTCCAGCAACGGATAAAGACATGTTTATTCTGCCATTTTCTTCGGCTGGCTTATTGGGCAGACGAGATCTCAAAGATCCTGTAACTGGCGTTGTCAATCCGGCTCCTTACGGTCTACATCCGGCAAATCCTGTTGGCGACAATTTTGTATTGGATGAGGCTGAGGCAAAAATGGTCCAAGATCGTATCGTCGCACTAAACACAACGATCAAACAGATTGCGGACAGCAAAAAACTTGCAGTAGCGGATATCTACAGCTTCTTGAACAAAGTAAAATCGGGCTATCAGATTAACGGTATCGCCATCAGTAATAAATATATCACTGGAAACATCTTTTCATTGGATGGAGTTCACTTAACACCTATGGGCTATGCCATTATGGCCAATGTTTTTGTTGATGCGATCAATGCAAAATATAGCACCAAATTAGGGAAAGTAAATGTCAGCCAGTATGGTGGAGTTGCCTTACCTTAGTGCTATAAATTAGCCAAAAGGATAACAAAAAAAGGTCATTTGAATTGAACATTCAGATGACCTTTTTTTGTTAAACAATGCTTATTTTTGTTTAACATTCATCCGCTTCAAAAGCTACACCTAACAAATCTGCATAGGATAAGAACGGTACAGTGGAAGTCATCATAGTGGCCGCGTGGATGTGTTAACAGATAAATACAATACGCGTAGTAAATAATTATTCTTATGAAAATCAAATTAAACCGTGTCAACCAAGCTGTGCATTTCGAAGCCAGCAGTGAATTATCTTCCGTCAAAGTCAACATCGATGGTTCCGAAGCCATTGGTGGTGAAGGAAAAGGTGTTCGCCCCATGGAGTTGGTATTGATGGCATTGGGTTCTTGCAGCGTTTTTGACCTACATAGTATCCTGGTAAAACAGCGTCAGCAAATTGATGATGTCCAAGTGGAAGTAGAAGGAAAGCGCCGTGAAGAAGTGCCCCAAGTGTTTACGGATATTCATATCAACTTTTTCCTCAAAGGGGAAATTGATGAAGTGAAGGCGGCGAAAGCAGCCGAGCTAGCTGTGAAAAAATATTGTTCAGTACATGATATGCTTGCGGCGGGTGGTATCAACATCACGTATTCGCTAAAAATAAACTAAGATTTTAGGCTGTCTATTGTTCAGATTTATTTGCAATATGAAATATGAACGATAGACAGCTATATAAATAATAATGCTGGGCTAAAGTCTTGTTTGCTCTTCGGTCTTATTCGGTTGGTTGCCGCTCTTGACCTTTTGGTTCCCAAAGTGATACCGCAATGTCACATTTACCTTTCTTGTATCCCGATAATCATCAAAATAATTGTTTTGATCAGCGTATTTTGACGATATTCTCATTTTCTCTGTCCTAAAAATATCCATAAACGCAAGGTTGACCTCTAATCGTTTATTAAAAAACTTTCGATTGGTCATCACATAGGTACTGGAGTAGCCTGTAATCCGAAATGGTCCCTGAATAGTAGGTGAGGTAAACGTATTGCCGAGTTCCAGATTCCAACCCGCATTTTTGTCCAGGACATAGTTTGAACTTATGTTACCATTACCGATATAAACATCGTTCTTATGCAACACCGCATCGGGCCCCATAAAATAATTCTCATTGTACATTCCTTCCAGTTGAAGATTTAATCCCCAACGGGAGGTCAATTGAAAGCTCTTCCCCAAATCTATCCCTGCCCCTTGCCCTTTCTTAATATTGGTATATTGAAAGATCAGCTGGTGATTGATGTTATCCTGCAAAGCAATTTCCATATTAGGCCATTTTTCAAAACGATAAAATAGATCCACATTCCAATTATCCTTTGTCCAGGTCAGGTTGAGATTATGCACAATCGTAGCCCTCAAGCGGGGATCTCCCTGGAAATATGAAAACAGGTTATAATAGGATTTCGCTGGATTAAGCCATGAATAAGCGGGACGGCTGATACGTTTACCATAGGAAAATCCGAGTTGCTGTTGGTCCGAGAGCGCATATTGCATATAGAAAGTGGGGAATAACACAAAATAATCCTTTTTATTCATGTCCTCAGGTTCTGAAACCCGTCCTTCTAGATCGGTATACTCCCCTCTTAACCCCGCTTTCCAGCTCCATTTCTTCCAACTATAGTTAAATGATGCGTATAAGGCGGCATTGCGCTCCTTATAATCAAACAGGCTGCTCTTGTCGGGCCGATATTGAAGGGTACCTGATTCATCGTCCGAAAATATTAAGTCACTTGTTGTTTTTACAGCGCTAAACTTTCCACCGAACTCAACCTCTAGCCCTTTAATCTTTCCCGTAATATCCATCTGCGTGGAAAAAAGTCGGTTTTCACTATCGTTATTACTGATAAAACGCGTACTTGATGGTTTTTCCTCCTTAAAATTCAATGCTGTCAAAACATCTTGATCGTTGGTCGCATTGCTGGACGTGAAATAAGAAGACCAATTGATACTCCATTTGGAGTTGAGTTTCTTGCTTACCTGAAGGTAAAGATTGTTGTTTTTATTGGACCGTTCATGATCATTTGTTGTAAAATAGCTGGATTCCTGCACATGGTCTTTGTTATAGATTACTGTAGGTACCTCATAGATGCCGTAGGACCTCGGCCCATAATAACCTGTTAAGCCCATATTGATTGACCATGTTGTGTCTGGTGTATATTCCATCGAAAGCACATAACTATTTTGGCTATTATTGGTATCGAAACGATCCATCGTGCCTTCCCATGAAGTCTGTTCCTTCGGGTAATACACGTAGTTTGTTTCATAACGGGCATAGGTACCGCGCCCAAAATTGTATGTCGCCCGTAGATTGAATTTTTCATTCTTGTAATACTGTGTCAGTCCAAACAACTGTTTCCAGGTCGTGCTTTTCTCCGCCAGCCCTACCAACGTACCCCGATAGCCATATAAGGTAGATTTAGAAAGCTTAATATTGATGATCGTACTTCCCTCCGCTTCATATTTTGCAGGGGGATTGGTAATCACCTCGATGGACTGGACATCGTTGCCCGCGGTATTCTCCAGATAGGTTTTCAGTTCCTCACCACTGAGCAGAATCTTGCGGTCATTGATCAGCACCATAATCTTTTTACTTCCGCGGACCATTAGGTCCGAGCCACTCGCCATCACCAAAGGTGTACGTTTAAGGATGTCCCAGGTATTGAGCGCAGAGAGGTTACTATTTTGCACGTTAAATTCCAGGCGATCCAACTTGCGGATCAATCGGGGTTGCCGGCCTACAACATTCACTTCCTCAAGCTCATTCACCTTAGGAAGAAGTGTCACGATCAACGGGCTTTTTATGGTATCGCTGTAAAAAAACAATTCCTTGGTACCAAAATTCAAATGTGACGCTTTGAGATAGTATTTCGTATGCTGGGTCAATGCTAATTCAAACTTCCCGGAAAGATCAGTCTTCATTTCGCGAATCTGTTGATACGTACTATCCAACAACACAATAGATGCATCAGCCAGTCCTTCGCTATTTCCATTTTGAATCTGTCCCCCTACTTGCCTAGTCTGTGCTGTAGAAAGCAAAGGAGCTAAGAGCAAAAATAATAATCCTTTCATATTTCGGTATTTAATGCTCCAAAATTGTCCATTACCTCGGCTAAATATGGTTAATGAAGAGTTAATGCTGTGTTAAGGTGTCTGATGTTGCTTGCAAGCAATTATATTTGTATATGGAATTGAAACCTAAAAATTATATTATCCTTTTCATCCTATTTTTTGCCGTCCTTATCGGCATCCAAGGTTATCAATTGTACAACACCTATCGGCTCAAACAACGCGATGTATTCGCTGATGTCAAAAAGAACCTGGACAGATTAGAAGACTCCGATTCTATTTTTGACAACAACCTATTAAGCAAGGATATCGCTAGAGATTACTATATCAAACTGGTCAAGAAAGAGATCACGGCAGAAGGTCTAAAAAATTTATATAAAACACACGCGCAGAAAACATCCCCGGAGTTAACAAAATATGTCGACAGCATATTCCGACCGCTGGGCATGCATGTCATCCTCAGACAGGAAATATTAGGTATTTATTATAAAGATGTGGCAACCCCACTGGTTAATGGGCCCATCACTGTGTATACCACAAAGGGCACTTTTCACAACCCTACGGAATTATCAAGCAGTAAATGGCTTACGGAGAAAACGGAAACGAATAAGATTCAGGATAGTGTCCAGAGCAGAGAAATCTTATATGTTTTTTCAGTTCCGCGAAAGACTTCCTTTGAAGTTGTCAATTTGGGCTGGATTTTATTTAAGGAGCTGGCTTCCCTGTTGTTGAGCACCTTATTGATTCTAGCAGCATTTATCTGGCTATTTTATCGAACCATCACGAATCTCCGAAAACAAGACAAACAGATTGCGGTATTACATGATGTCGTAGACAATATTTCGCATGAACTAAAGACACCGGTTGCGACCCTAAAAATTGCGGCCAAAACACTCCGAAAATCTCCCGATGACAACATCATCACGGTTATCGAACGCCAGGTAAGCCGCTTAGAGCAGACGTTAGATCCATTAAGCGAGCATCAAAGCGCAACAAGCCTATCCCCAATAACAGCGGATGAGCTACAGGCCATTTTTAGCGATTTTCAGTTATGCAATCCAACTGTCAAGCTTATTGTGGAATCAGGCTCTAACCTGCAAATTTGCCTTAACCCCACCGATGCTATGTCGTTATTTTACAACTTGATGAATAATGCGGTTAAATACGGTGCCACAGCGTTGAGTATTCGTTTTGAGGAACAGAAAAACTATTTATCCATTCAGTTCAGGGATAATGGCCAAGGTATGGCAGAAAGCGAGTTGCCCTATATTTTTGAAAAGTTTTATCGTATCCAAAAAGACAATATCCATGACACAAAAGGATTGGGACTTGGACTATTCCTTGTTAAGAATATCATCAAGAAATATGGTGGAGAGATCAAGGTCATCAGTAAATTGCAACAAGGAACAACTTTTACAGTGCTCTTGCCACGCTAATTTATCGGGTTATGAAGTTCATCCTAAACATTGGGGATAAAGGGTATTAAATTTGGATGGGGCAGAGACAAGGAGATCATAATAAGGATGAGAAACAAAGAGCCCAAACATCCGTTAGACGAAACAAAGAAATGAAGAATCAACTATTACTGGTAGAGGACGATCCGGATTTTGGATTTATGCTGAAGCAATACCTGGAGCTTTCGGATTTTAAGGTGGATTGGATTGCACAACCGAAGGATCTTACGGCCGATTTTCAAAGGCTGACGGATTATGATTTAGTTATTTTGGATGTTATGCTTCCACAAGTGAGCGGTTTCACTTTAGCAAAAGAGATCAATACACTTTTTCCTTTACTTCCATTTATTTTTTTAACGGCCAAGGAGCAAAAGATCGATAAACTAACGGGCTTGAAAATCGGTGCTGATGATTACATCACCAAACCCTGTGATCCCGAAGAGTTGTTACTTCGTATACAGAATATATTAAAGCGTAATCAAAAACATGTTTCATCAGGGTCCATTCCAATTGGTTCATATCTATTTTCACCGGACCAGCTGCTGTTAAGCCATGCCCACGAACAATATAAACTCACAGAACGCGAAGCACAATTGCTGTTATTTCTGTGTCAACACAATGGTCAACTCGTAACGCGGGAAGATATCCTCGAAAAAGTATGGGGAACTGCTGATTTTTTTACGGGTAGAAGCATGGACGTCTTTATCACACGTATTCGAAAATACCTGAGCCATGACCCCACACTTAACATTAGTTCGAATCGTGGTGTAGGGTTTACCGTTCATTTCTGAAACTGACACCAGAGGCTGTTTTTAACGATGCCATCCATCTGAGGATTCAATTGTTATTAGCTTCCAAGCTCCTCTTTTCGTCTATTCCATAATTTCTCTGCCCAGCGTCCGACAAACCAAAAGGAAACTGCCAAGATCAAGAAGAATACAGCTCTATTGATATTATCCCATAGGTACTCGACGTAGCGTGTATAGATATTCAGTACCAAAAATACAAACCCCACCTCACGGGTGACATTATCTTTTGCTTTTAGCCCATAAATAACGAGAAAAGCGGACACGGCAGTAGATAAAATACCCCAATAAAACATATGGTATTGACGGACAGTGGTCCATTCGTAAAAATCCGAATAGTTACCAAAAATGGATAGTGTCCATAAAGAGACCATGAGGTAAATCAATCCGATGATATAACTGATCGGCTGAAAGATCTGCAAGCGTTCGAAACGCGGTTGCAACCAAACCGCTGCTGCTGTGATGATTGCACCGAAAATAGTAAAGCGCAACGGATAATTCATTCCCCAGAATTTAAATCCCCAATTGCTATGATAAGCTGTTTCGGTAGCGAACCAAACCCCAAGGGCCAAAAGCATAAAAGTCCAGATCAGCTTGCTATCGAGCTTTACTGCTAGAATACCATAGATCGCAACGGACAATAAAAATAAAAGTGAATAATGCATGGTATCCTTATCCAATACCTTGCCCATAAATCCAATGCAGGCTGCCGTTCCGAAAACTCCGATCAACATCATCGTCTCTGTGGAAAGATTCTTGTAGGGATAGCGCTTTTTATAACGAAACCCAAGCGTGTAGAACAGTACAGCAACCGCAGCAAAAAAGAAGCAGAATAAAATATTGGGTGTTTCATATAGGGTATCCACAAAAGCTAGGAAAGAAGCGTCTGTAAATAGTGAAAAAACAGCGAATACCAAAGAGGCCAAGGCGATCCAGAAAGCATAACGTGCCAGTTGTCCCCAGTCAAAACTTTTAACATCGAGGCTATCCATCAGTTCACTGGCCTTTTGTTCATCCAATAGATTCTCCTTTTTCCAAAATTGGACAATATCTTCGATGGATTGTTTCTCCTGTTTGCTGACGTCGTATTTTCGCATTATTGTTGTATTGAGTATAGAGCATGGAGACCTTAGTTGAAACATACCTTTGGTTTACAAACTCATTGAATTGGTTTTTTAATTTTAACGTTTTATTTTCGAGATACTTCCTATATAAACCACAGCTTACAAGGTTGTCATAACGATCTAAATCGATCACAAGATAACAATAACCTTCGTAACTTTCCTAAATCATTACAGCATCACAAGAGCTCCGCATCACCTGTATATCACATTTTATTCCAAAAGTCAGATAGGCTCGCATAATTCCTTTAAAATCTGTAATTTTGCATGTTTTGCATTTTATCCCTTTTCAAGGGTTTTAAGGAGTTTTCATGGCAGTAAAAAGAAGCCCAGATTTGGGCGAACAGAGTGAAGTTCAAGTATTTGGTGCGCGTGCGCACAATCTAAAAAATATAGATGTATCTTTTCCGAGAAATGAATTGGTCGTCATCACCGGTTTAAGTGGCAGTGGAAAGTCTTCCTTGGCTTTTGACACCATTTATGCAGAGGGACAGCGTCGGTACATGGAAACTTTTAGTGCCTATAGCCGTCAGTTTTTGGGGGGTATGGAGCGTCCGGATGTGGACAAGATATCGGGTTTGAGCCCTGTGATTTCCATTGAACAGAAAACAACGAGCAAAAATCCAAGGTCAACCGTAGGAACCATCACTGAAGTATATGATTTTATGCGTCTTTTGTTTGCCCGCGCAGGTGAAGCATTCTCCTATGTCACTGGCAAAAAAATGGAACGCATGTCTGACGATCAGGTGATCGACCGTATTTTGGATGAGTTTGAAGGGCAAGCGTTAAATATCCTCGCTCCTGTTGTAAAAGGACGTAAAGGACATTATCGGGAGCTTTTTGAACAAATTCGTAAACAGGGTTATGTCAAAGTACGTGTAGACGGTGAAATACTGGACCTTGTTCCAAAAATGCAAGTAGACCGCTATAAGATTCACGATATTGAGATTGTCGTTGACCGTTTGAAAATAGAACGTGATGACAAAAAGCGGCTACAGACTTCGGTTATGCAAGCCATGAAAACCGCAAAAGGCATTATCAAAGTGTCTACCAAAGATAATCAGGAACAATTTTATAGCCGCTATCTAATGGATGCTGAATCCGGCATCTCTTATGATGAACCACAGCCAAACACCTTCTCATTCAACTCACCTTATGGTGCCTGTCCGACATGTGATGGGTTAGGTTATATCTTTGAGATTGATAAAAATGCCGTCATTCCTGACAAGAAACTCAGTATTCAAAAAGGAGGGCTGGCACCATTGGGGCCAACCCGGGAGAACTGGACTTTTGAGGTGCTTAAAGCCGTCGCCAAAAAATTGGATTTTGCGGTAACAACAGCACTGGAAAAATTGAGCGATGAACAAATAGACCAACTTTTGTTTGGCAATAAAGAAGAACCTATCGTCGTCACTGTATCCTATGGAAGTTATGGCACCCGTGAATATCGTGTAGAATTTGAAGGGATCTTCAAAATGCTCGAGGAATTTTCCGGAAAATCTTCTGATGAAGCACCTTCACTGGATGATTTCAGAACCAAAGTTACCTGTCCTACTTGCGAAGGAGCACGGTTGAAGAAAGAATCGCTGCACTTTATGATCGCAGACAAGAATATCCATGAACTATCGACATTAGATATTTCTGCGTTAAAAGAATGGTTCGATCAGGTAGAGGGCAAACTGGATGAACGCCAATTGGTCATTGCTACCGAAATACTTAAAGAAATCAGGGCCCGTTTGGGCTTTCTACTGGATGTAGGCTTGAATTACCTGACATTGGATCGTACAGCAAAAACCCTATCCGGAGGGGAAGCGCAACGGATCCGTTTAGCCACCCAGATTGGTTCACAATTGGTCAACGTCCTTTATATTCTGGATGAACCAAGCATTGGATTACATCAACGCGACAACGAACGTCTCATTAAGGCGCTCAAAAACTTACGTGATATTGGCAATTCGGTCTTGGTTGTTGAACATGATAAGGACATGATCTTACACGCTGATTATGTGATTGATATGGGCCCGGCGGCGGGTGTCCATGGTGGTACAGTCGTTGCTGAAGGACAACCCGATGAGATCTTAAAATCTGATTCCTTGACCGCGGCTTATCTTAATGGGAAAAAAGCAGTTAAGATCCCAGAAAAACGTCGTGAAGGCAATAGCAAAACGCTAACCATTCATGGCGCTACAGGGCATAATCTCAAAAACCTGACCGTAACCTTTCCGCTCGGTAAATTGATCGTCGTATCGGGTGTTTCGGGCTCTGGTAAATCGAGTTTAATTACTGGTACATTGTACCCGATCTTAAATAAACATTTCTTCCGGGCAAAAGCGACTCCACTTCCATTCAAAAAGATTGAGGGCTTAGAGCATATTGATAAAGTCATTGAAATCGATCAAAGTCCTATTGGCCGTACGCCACGCTCCAATCCTTCAACCTATACAGGTGTATTCTCCGATATTCGTACGCTCTTTGTTCAGCTTCCCGAAGCAAAAATTAGGGGGTATAAACCCGGTCGTTTTTCATTCAATGTCAAAGGCGGGCGCTGTGAAACTTGTCAGGGTGCAGGCTTGAAAGTGATTGAAATGAATTTCCTTCCTGATGTACAGGTTCCTTGTGAAACATGTCATGGAAAGCGTTATAACCGAGAAACTTTGGAAGTCCGCTACAAGGGTAAATCTATTTCAGACGTACTTGACATGAGTATCAATGATGCTGTTGATTTCTTTGAAAACGTACCAAGCATTTACAGAAAAATCAAGACCTTACAGGATGTAGGTTTAGGTTATATTACCTTGGGTCAATCGTCTACGACCTTATCTGGAGGAGAGGCGCAGCGGGTGAAACTTGCCACAGAACTTTCCAAGAAAGATACCGGAAACACATTTTACATCCTCGACGAACCGACAACAGGACTTCATTTTGAAGACGTCAATGTGCTCATGGGTGTAATCAACCGACTTGTAGACCGTGGAAATACGGTCTTGATTATCGAACACAACCTTGATGTTGTCAAATCCGCGGACTGGGTGGTTGATATCGGTCCTGAAGGAGGGAAAGAAGGTGGTCAAGTATTATTTGAAGGAACGCCAGAAAATTTAATTAAAAACAAGAAAAGCGAAACCGCACGTTTCCTAAAACTGGAAATGTAACCAGATCAGACTATTATGGGGTATGCCTGATGTTTGACCGGTTCCGGTTGGAAACATTGGCTTATACTTACTATTTGTTTGTTCATCACATTATGTTTAAAAGCATGTATATCGTCATAGACGGTTTTAGAGGCCATCTGGAATATCCAGTTGATTTTCATTTGTGTTTGTGCTTTCTAAATATGGATATTTCGTAACTTTGTATTATATGTCGGATATTATTCAATTACTTCCAGATAATGTTGCTAATCAGATTGCGGCGGGAGAAGTGGTGCAGCGACCAGCGTCTGCCATTAAAGAATTGATTGAGAATGCCATTGATGCTGGAGCTGACAAAATAAAACTTATTGTTAAAGACGCGGGCAAATCGTTGATCCAAGTCATTGACAATGGCTGTGGCATGAGCGTAACAGATGCTCGCCTTTGCTTTGAACGTCATGCGACGTCAAAGATCCGGAAAGCTGAAGATTTATTTGCTATTCGCACCATGGGTTTCCGTGGAGAAGCGATGGCGTCCATCGCTGCGATAGCACAAGTAGAACTAAAAACACACCGTATCGAAGATGAACTTGGTACTGTGGTCGAAATAGAAGGATCAAAAGTTGTCAATCAATATCCAGAAGCTGTTGCTGCTGGAACAAATATTTTAGTCAAAAATCTTTTTTACAATATCCCTGCCCGCAGGAACTTCTTAAAGAGCAATTCTGTTGAAATGCGCCATATCATTGACGAATTTCAGCGTATTGCCTTGTCCAATCCACAGATTTTCCTTTCACTACATAGTGATGGAAATGAAATATACCATCTCCCTGCTGAGACACTGAAACAACGGATTGTCCATATCTTCGGAAACAACTACAACCAACGACTGGTCCCTGTGGAAGAGGATACATCCATTATTAAAGTGGAAGGTTTTGTCGGAAAGCCTGAATTTGCAAAGAAAACACGTGGCGAACAGTTTTTCTTTGTCAACAGGCGATTTGTCCGTGACCCTTATCTGCACCATGCTGTTATGAATGCGTACGAGGATATTATGCAAGCGGAAACTTTTCCGTTTTATGTCCTATTTATCGACATAGATCCTGCTCGTATCGATATCAATGTACACCCAACAAAGACCGAAATCAAATATGAGGATGACAAGGCAATTTATGCTATCATCCGTTCAGCGGTGAAAAGGTCATTGGGACGCTATAATATCATGCCTTCTTTGGATTTTGAACAGGAGACAAGCTTCACCAATCTGATCACAAAGAAATCATTGGATGAAATTATTGCACCGACAGTCACCTTCAATCCAGACTTTAACCCTTTTGACACAGACAAGTCCAAATCATCCTATTCCAGATCGGATAGTTATGCGGAAGGCTTTGCAAAAAAAACAGGGGGAATACCAAGCAATTGGGATTCATTGTACGAAATCGTCGAAAAGGAGGAGTCTGTACAGCTTCCTTTGCATACAGGTTCAGAATTGGAGACGGATCGCCCACAATCCATCCAAGTGGAAGATAAAACTTCCTCTAAATTATTTTTTCAGCTGCACAACAAGTATATTGTTTCACAGATTCATTCTGGCTTTATTCTTATTGACCAACAAGCTGCCCACGAACGTATTTTATTTGAACAGTTTCTGGAGCAGCTCGATCAGCATAAAGGCTTAAGCCAACAAAGCTTATTCCCGCAGACCATAGATCTCAACCCTGCGGATAATGAGTTGATGAAAGACTTATTGGATGACATCAACGGTCTAGGTTTTCAGATTCGTGAATTTGGAAAAAATTCCTATATTATTGACGGAATTCCGGCAGACTTGGGAACAGGCTTTGATGAGATCAAAATGATTGAAAAAATATTGGAAGATTATAAAAATAATCAATCCGAATACAAGCTAGCTAAACGCGAGAATCTCGCAAAAAGCCTTGCTCGTAATGCTGCGATCAAACCAGGCACACAGCTTGACAACACCGCTATGGCAGAATTGGTCGACAAGCTTTTTGCCTGTCAATCACCGAATATCTCCATCTATGGTAACCCTGTTATCGTAACATTTACATTGCAGGAATTAGCAGAAAAATTTGGTAAAAACTAGCAGATAGAACTATATGTTTCAACAATTGACACCCGTTATCAAGAATTTACTGATCGTAAATATTGTATTCTTTTTAGGATCACAATTTGTGCCCATTGCCTATAATTATCTTCCGGTTTTCTACCCGGATTCTCCATATTTTAAAATATGGCAGGTAATCACGCATATGTTTATGCATGCTGACCTCGGTCATATCTTCTTCAATATGTTTTCTTTGGTCATCTTTGGCCCTATGATCGAGCAAGTACTTGGTCCAAAACGTTTTTTGAATTTCTACCTGATTTCAGGTATCGGCGCATGGCTATTGCAAATGGGTGTTCAGGGTTTTGAAATATATAATGCAACTGGGAGCTTCTTCCCATTGCACCAAAGTTTGGACATGTCTACGCTAAACACAGCTAACCCAGGTTTGGTACAAGAGATCTATACTTCACGTATGCTGGGTGCTTCTGGCGCTGTATACGGTGTATTGCTTGCTTTTGCTTACCTTTTCCCAAACATACCGCTTCAATTTTTGTTTATTCCTGTACCAGTCAAAGCCAAATATATGATCGGAGGCTTTATTTTGATCGAGATCTATATGAGCTTATCTAGGCCAGGAGATTCTGTAGCCCATCTAGCGCACGTTGGTGGCGCACTGTTTGGCTACTTGCTGCTCAAATTTTGGAGGATTAGAAAGGGAATTTATTAATAGCGCGCGTCATGAATAGCATTGGTTTAAAAGATTTTTGGAGACAAACATATAAAACAGGTTCGCCGATTCCGGTTGTGATCAGTATTCAGGTATGTTTATTTGTTCTCATTTATTTTTTGGACCTACTCTTTGAGCTGAAATTTATCTCTCAAAGTTTCCTACAGCCTATCGTTAAGCATTTGAGCTTACCAAGCAATTTTTCGGTTTTCTTAGCACAACCTTGGTCACTGATTTCGTCCAATTTTGTCTATGTTCAGCTTTTAAATTTAATTTTTGACAGCCTATGGTTGTATTGGGTAGGCCAGATATTCTTCACATTCCTAAACAAGAGGCAATTTTTCTTTGTCTACATTGCCTCATGGCTCTTGAGTAGCACCCTCTATGTGGGTTTTGGCACACTTATCCCTCCGCCGACAGATCTGCATTTAATGGGGGGAGCTCATCCATTGGCAGCGGTACTCGCAGCAATTGTCACTTTAATTCCGAACTATGAATTGCGGCTATTACTGTTTGGTACTGTTAAATTAAAAATAGTAGCCATCGTCTATTTTGCATTGGAATTTTTATTTTTCGCCATTGGCAACAGACCTGCCGCAGTCTCTTACTTTGCTGTCGTTCTCTTTGGAATGGCTTTTACCTATGCCCTAAGATCTGGCATGGACTGGTCAACACTTTTTCAGAAAAAACAAAAAAAGCCTGCAAAAATGAAAGTTGTAGTAGGCAATCATATACCGACAAATCGGAAACATCGTTATGACTTACCTAATCAGGATGAAATTGATACTATCCTAGACAAGATTTCAGTATCTGGTTATGAAAGTCTGACACACCATGAAAAAGAAACGCTCTTTAGGGCAAGCAATAGTGGCGACAAGGTTGATGGATAGAAGGACATTTTTAAGGAGAAAACTGGGATTTATAAGCAAAACAATGTTCCTGGCAAATATGCTTGCGATCATTGCATTGCTCATGAGTTACGCTGCAACATTCATCAATCCGAAATCATTTTGGCCCATTGCATTTATGGGACTGGGCTATCTCCCTATTCTGATCGTCAATATTGGTTTTATCTGTTACTGGTTACTGCGTAAACGAAAGGTTGCCCTCTACTCTCTGGCAGCAATCTTATTGGGTTGGCCCTTTTTAACCAAACATTGGAATATCCGCAAAGAAAACCCGCCTGTACCATCTGAAACACGTACATTACGTATCATGACTTTCAATGCCCATTTGTTCAAAAAGGTTAATGAAGAAAAAAAGAACTTTAAAGCCGACGTTGTCCGTATCATTGATAGCATCTCACCTGATGTCATCTGCTTTCAGGAATATATCAGTAAAATCAAAGGGAAACATGTCTTCTCCGAAGAGTTTAAGGATAAATTGGGTTACGATTATTTCTTCTTTGAACCGAGTTCCAAAAATGACTATGAAGCCTATGGTATGGCTGTTTTATCTCGTTTTCCGATCTACGATTCGGGCACTATTCGTGACAACGACTATGGCATCAACAGAATATGTTATGTGGACATCAAAAAGCAGGACACCTTGGTGCGCATCTATAATATCCACCTGCGATCCTTCGCTCTACAGAATGAAGACAAGGAGTTTATTCAAAACCTGTCCAACAAGAATGAAACCGACAATACGGCTACTCGCCGGTTGAGCCGAAAGCTAAAAAATGCATTTGAACTCCGCAGTGAACAGGCGCATTCGCTAAAAAAACACATGAATGACTGTCAATACCCTTATATTGCCGTTGGTGATTTTAACGATACGCCCATGAGTTACTCGGTGAATCTCATTGGAGATGGCATG
>PJTS01000583.1_pt1 | contig 20959 bp, 20 predicted proteins | sample 1512251 | NCBI WGS metagenome assembly PJTS01 (sample SAMN08177686, study PRJNA422409) | Soil metagenome, whole genome shotgun sequencing project. | isolation source: Soil (2) enriched on wood chips: alkali lignin treatment | place: USA: Madison | collected 2015-01-15 | reverse complement strand
GAAATAAATCATGGCTAAAGGTATTCGCGAGAAAATCAAGCTGGTTTCTTCTGCTGGTACAGGTCACTTCTACACCACCACGAAGAACAAACGTACTAAGCCGGAAAAACTGGAACTGAAAAAATTCGATCCAGTTGTACGCCAGCACGTACTGTACAAAGAAGCTAAAATCAAATAATTTTAGTCTCCTTGTATTGAAAAACCCCGCATCTGCGGGGTTTTTTGCATTCTGCATCTCAACGGAGGAACCATGCCTGAATTACCTGAGGTAGAAACCAGCCGTCGCGGCATTGAGCCCCATCTGGTCGGCGCAACCATTCTTCACGCAGTTGTCCGTAATGGGCGCCTGCGCTGGCCGGTGTCCGATGAGATCCACGCGTTAAGTGACAAACCCGTCCTTAGCGTGCAGCGTCGCGCCAAGTACCTGCTGCTGGAACTGCCCGACGGCTGGATTATTATCCATCTGGGGATGTCCGGGAGCCTGCGCATCCTTACTGAAGAGCTGCCTGCGGAAAAGCACGATCACGTTGACCTGGTGATGAGCAACGGTAAAGTGCTGCGTTACACCGACCCGCGGCGTTTTGGCGCATGGCTGTGGACGAAGGCGCTGGAAGGGCACAACGTGCTGGCGCATCTCGGACCTGAACCGCTGTCAGATGCGTTTAATGCGGAATACCTGAAAGAGAAGTGCGCAAAGAAAAAGACCCCGATTAAGCCCTGGCTGATGGATAACAAGCTGGTGGTCGGCGTGGGGAATATTTACGCTAGCGAATCGCTGTTTGCGGCCGGGATCCATCCCGATCGGCTGGCCTCGTCGCTGTCGGCGCAAGAGTGCGAACTGCTGGTCAGAGTGATTAAAGCGGTACTGCTGCGTTCTATTGAGCAGGGCGGGACAACGCTGAAGGACTTCCTGCAAAGCGACGGGAAGCCAGGCTATTTTGCCCAGGAGCTGCAGGTATATGGCCGTAAGGGTGAACCGTGCAGAGCCTGCGGGACGCCAATTATTGCCACGAAGCACGCCCAGCGCGCCACGTTCTATTGCCGTCAGTGCCAGAAATAGCGTTACTTTAACTTTTCCATCAAGGCCTGGTGGACGTTAACCGGCAGGAAGTGGGTGACATCGCCGTGATGACGCGCCACCTCTTTTACCAGCGTGGAAGAGATAAACGACCACTCTTTGGAGGGCATCAGGAACACGCTCTCCAGCTCTGGCATCAGATGGCGGTTCATGTGCGCCAGCTGCATTTCATACTCAAAGTCTGCTACGGCGCGTAAACCCCGGATCAGAATGTTTGCCTGCTGAGCGCGGGCGAAGTTAGCCATCAGGTCGCTAAACCCAACCACCTCAACGTTCGGCAGATGCGAAATGGCATCGGTGGCGAGCGTAACGCGTTCGTTCAGGTCAAACATCGGCTTCTTGCTGGGGCTGGCGGCAATCGCCAGTATCACCTTGTCGAACATGCATGCCGCACGGGTGATGATATCAACATGACCGTTGGTGATCGGATCGAAGGTACCCGGATAAATCGCTTTTGTGCTCATGGCTCACGTTTTCTCAGAGTAGCCGCGGCAGAGCGCCCACAGCTCGGTGTATTTGTTGAAAGTATACTGGGCATTGACCACCGCGAGTAACCAGCCCTGTTTACCGTCCAGTACGCCGCCTCGCAGCAGCAGCGTTTTCAGAAACGCGCCCAGCGTGTGGGTGAAGATACCCGTCAGCGAGGCCTTCTTGCCGCGCTGGTGACGCTCCTGCGCCCATGCGGTGGCATAGTTGAGCTGTTTACGCTGGAAGCTCGCGAAATCACGGCAGGTCAGGTGCAGCAAATCGCCCGTCAGGGGGATGACCTGGGCGCTATCGCAGCCCAGGGATTCATGGACCAGATTGTCGTTGTACTGATACCGCTCGCGCTCGTAGAGGCGCATCACGCGGTCAGGATACCAGCCGCTGTGGCGCATAAAGCGGCCAAGGAAGTAGTTGCGGCGGGCAATGCTGTATACCGCACCTGGCTGAGGCGAGGAAAGCACCGTTTGAATAGCCTGCTGCAGTTCTGGCGTGATGCGTTCGTCAGTGTCGAGCATTAACACATAATCGCCGGTGGCATATTCCTGCGCGCGCTGGCGCTGAATGCCATAACCTTGCCAGTCAGAATTGGTATAGATTTTTGCGCCCGCCGCGCGGGCGACATCTACCGTGTTGTCCGTGCTGCCGGAGTCCAGGATGACGATTTCGTCAGCCCAGGCGACGGAGGCCAGGCAGTCCGGAAGCAGGTCGGCGGCGTTTTTGGCGATCATCACGACCGACAGACGCGTTGACATTAGTGGCTCCGCTGAGGCAGATAAGGTTGCAGAAGCTGCAGCAGACGGGTCAGTGCGCCCTGGTTCTGGTGCAGCACTTCGACGGCATGACGCCCGTACCACAGGCGATAATCTTCGTCAGTCAGAAGGGTAGACACCTCTTTGACCACCGAATCCGCGTCGGTCACGGTAATTAAACCATCGGCCTGCTGCAATTTCGCGCAGATATCTTTGAAGTTAAACGTGTGCGGTCCCATCAGTACCGGAATGGCGTGTGCTGCCGGTTCCAGTGGGTTATGACCGCCGCGCTCGACCAGGCTGCCGCCGACAAAGGCGAGGTCAGCAATGCCGTATAAAAGCATCAGCTCGCCCATCGTATCGCCAATCACTACCTGAGTGCTGCCGGAAGGGATCTCACCGCTGCTGCGCAGGGTGTAGCTGAAACCCTCTTTTTGCACCATATCGCGGGCATCTTTAAAGCGCTCAGGATGGCGAGGCACGAGGATAAGCAGTAAATCAGGGAATGTTTCCAGCAGCTTGCGGTGCGCCTGGAGGATGATCTCTTCTTCGCCGTCGTGAGTGCTGGTCGCAATCCAGACCTGACGTCGCGGGGCCCACTGGCGACGCAGTGTGATCGCACGGGCGGCGAGTTCAGGCGTGACGGAAATATCGAATTTCAGGCTGCCCGTTACCGCAAGCTGGTTGCGTTTCAGGCCTAGCGCGATGAAGCGCGCCGCATCTTCTTCATTCTGCGCCGCAATCAAGGTGATTTTACTCAGCAGGCGACGCATAAATTTGCCCAGCTTGCCGTACCCTTTCGCCGAGCGCTCAGACAGGCGGGCATTAGCGATAACCAACGGGATCTTACGGGCATGGAGGGCGGAAATCATATTCGGCCACAGCTCGGTTTCCATCACGATCACCAGTTTCGGGCGAACGGTATTCAGGAAACGGTTCATGGCGCAGGGCAGATCGTAAGGCAGATAGACGTGATGCACGTCTTTTCCGAAAGCGGATAACGCACGCTCAGAGCCGGTGGGCGTCATGGTCGTGACGGTGATCGGCAGTGACGGATATCGGTGACGCAGGGCGCGAACCAGCGGGATAGCCGCCAGCGTTTCACCAACTGAAACGGAATGGAGCAAAATACCGTCCGGGGCAACTTTATTACGGCAGTAGCCATAGCGTTCAGCCCAGCGTTTTCGATACGCGGGTGCTTTACGGCTACGAAGCAACAGTCGCAGCCACACCAGTGGCTGAATGAGATAGAGCAGGGCGGTATACAACAATTCCAATCGATTATCCGTTTTTTTAGTTTCGGCGGGCAAATTCTAAGCATTTAAGCCAGGTAAAGCTATCTCTTATGCCAGATACCGCTTTAAGCGGAAGTAACGGCGGCCCAGTCGCCAGCGCAAACGCGGACTTTTTGCACTTTTCCAGATGAGTTTCCAGATGCCCGTTTCGAAGAACTCTTTAATAATCATGGATTTCTTCTTCTCATCCTTCATGTTGTCGAAGGTGTGAATAATCCCCAGTCCCTCTTTGGCGATTTGCCAGTGGCAGGCCGGGATACCTTTCACTTTATCCGGGTAGCGCTGATTGATGGCATCAAGCATCTGCAGGATTTTCATGTAATGGCGCGCCGAGCGAATGAGCGTGTCGTCATTGTCCGGCATATGGGACACCGATGCGGAGTGAATGTAGTAGTCATAATAACGTTCACTGGTGTACTGCACCCGCTCTGCCGCGAGCAGCACTTCAGTCGTCCACGGGATATCCTGATGGCGCAGGCCGGGTTCGAAATGGAAACTGTGTTTACGGATAAAGTCGTGGCGATAGATATTCAACCAGGTGACGTGGAGGAACTTACGAGAATCCAGCGCCATCTTTAACCATGCCGCGCCAGTCATCACGCCTGTCGATGCCAGTTTGTCCTCAGGGAAAATCGGGCGCGAGGGTTTTTTATTATTTTCCCAGACGTAGTTCCCGTTACAGGTGGCGACGTCCAGATCCTGCGTAACGGCCATTTCCAGCAGATGCTGATACATGCCGGGTTTAAAGACATCATCAATATCCGGGAAGGAAAGATATTGACCCGTCGCGATGGCCAGACCGCTATTCCGCGCGATGGAGACACCCTGGTTTTGCTGCTCAATGACCTGCAGCTGCGGCAGCTTTTCTCGCCAGTTGTCGACGATCTCCATCGAGCGGTCAGTGGAGCCGTCATTAACGATGATGACTTCCATACTGTCGATGCGTTGATTGACAAGGCAGGTAAAGAACTGATCCAGGAACGCTTCACCGTTATAAACGGCAACCACCACGCTTAATAATGGCGCTGAATTTTGCATAAGAAACCTGATTATTATGGATTGTCGACCAAAGCAATATATTGCTGGCAGATAGCATTGATGCCGAACGATGCGATCGTTGCGCGATCAACGACTGGCGGAGAGGCATAGATATCTTCCAGCGTTTTTGCCAGTGACTCATCATTTAATGCTGTCAGCCCGCGCGCTAAGTCGCCTGTGAGGATTTCAGCGGGTCCACCCGGGCAGTTAGTACTGACGGGCGGTGTCTGACAGATAATGGATTCGACCAATACATTACCAAAACCTTCACAGTCAGAGCTTAACACTAAGAGGCGTGCGCCTTTTATCCATGGATAGGGATTGGGCTGGAATGGACGGAAAACAATTTTGTTTTCAATGCCCAGCTCGATAGCCAGCTGTTTTAGTTTTTGAATTTTAGCGTCGGCGCCATTTCCCATCATGACCAGTGTTGTCTCTATCTGGCTCAGTGCAAAGGCGCGTAAGAGACGATCGTGACGTTTGTGCTCGTGGAAGCGGCCGACGTGAATGAGGTAATCCTGTCCCTGCATCTCATAGGGTTCGTCCGCCAGACGCTGGATTTCTGGAATATCGAAAGGATTATGGATAACGGCCTGGCGACGAAGATCGATTGCCAGCGTTTCCGAGAGGTCTTTCAACACGGCGGCTGAGACGGCCACAACATTGCGATTTTCGTAGGTATGACGAATCTTATAATGTTTAAACCAGCGCGAAAGACCGCTGCGATGGCGCAGATAGGAGAACGAGAACATGCCATGTACGCAGAACCAGACTTTATCGCGTTCCAGTGCGCGGCAGTGCGCCACGATGCGGTCAGTTTTATGCAGGTGGGAGAACACCACATCAAATTTTCCACTGCGTTCAGCCTGCTTAATCGCATTATCCAGCAGTCGGGCGCGGCGCGGGATCTCCGTCAGCTTCCGCCACGGCTTTTTACACGTATCCTGAATAACCTGAAAATCGATGCCTTCCGGGATGGCGTAGTCGCACACTTTCCGCAGGGAGAACAGGGAGACCTGATGTCCCATTTCGATCAATCCGCTGGAAAGTGTAAGAACTGTTTTTTCAGCTCCTCCACCGGGTAAACCATCAATAATCATTAGGATGCGCATTTTTAATCCAGTAATTTTTGATAAAGCGAAATAAGCTGACTTGATAGTTTTTCGGGGGTGGCCTCTTTTACATGTTCACGTGCCGCTAGCCCCATATTGTTATTCTTTTCCAGAGAAGGAATGGCGGCTACTGCCTCCTTCAAAGTGTTGATATCAAGTGCGTCACAGTAAAATCCGTTGTTGCCTTGCTCAATAAATTCGGCTCCGCCGCAACTCTCTGAAGTAATGACAGGTAAACCGCAGGCCATCGCTTCAAGAATAACGTTAGGAAAGGGATCATACAGCGTTGGCAGCAGTAAACCATCGGATAGCTGGTAAAATGGCAACGTCTCTTTTTGCATCCCCAGGAAACGGATTTGCCCTTCACAGCCGAGTGAACGGGCGAGTTCACGATAACGATTTTCCGCTTTATCCTGCCCAACCACAATCAGCCACGCCGCTGTTCCCGCGATAGCGCGTATGGCGCTGGCTAACCCCTTTCGTTCAAATCCTGAGCCTACAAAGCAAAACACAACGGCGTGGGTTGGTAGACCAAACTGCTGACGCAGCGCGGCACGCTGTGCTTCCTCGGCCGGAACGAAGCGGCTGGAATCAATTGAATTATAAATCACATGTATCTTTTTTGCGTCAATATCAAAGTCTTCGACGATTTCGCGTTTGATCATCTCCGCATTACAGATAACGGCTTTTAACTCAGGAGCCTGGTACATTTCACGTTCGGCATTCATCACGTAACGGTGGTAGCGATCGTGCATGAGCATTTGTGCGCGCCAGGCGGGCAGGATCCGCGCACGCTGCAGCAACCAGCGGCGATGAACGCCATCGCCTGCGCGGTAAATGTCGCAGCCCGGGATACGCTCGTGGCTTTGTACAATATCAAATTGCTGCTGCTGCCACAGTGCGCGGGCGGCATGCGCAAAACCGCGTTCGCGGCTGATGCGTCCCCACTTGCGCGGGTCACAAATGTGGATATGCCAGTCGTCCTGCTTTTCTCCCTGCCATTCGCGGGTGATAACGTTGAGCTCAAGATTTTGATTGCTTAACGCTGTCAGCGCACGGGAGACGAAACGTTCCGCTCCGCCATCAGGGCGATATTTTTGGCGAACAATCGCCAGGCGATGGTGTTTCATTACAGGTATCTCTTTGCAGCGGAGACGACAGCATCCACGGGAATGGCGTCGAGATAGCGTTCTTTGGTGCTGGTATCAATGGCGTCCGGATTGGGGAGCGGGCCGTAATCACCGGCCCAGATAACCTCCCCGTTGACCTGCCACGGAGACCAGAACGTCAGCTTTGAGGGGCCAAACAGCGCCACGCAGGGTGTCTGAAGCGCCGCGGCCATATGCATCGGCACGGAATCCACGCCGATAAACAGACGCGCATGATCGATAAGGGATGCCAGTTGACGCAGCGTCAATTGACCTGCCAGCGAGACGACACCCGTTTTCGGTGAGGCAGCGAGAATGCGATCGATCATTGTCATCTCTTTTTTATCCGGGCCAGCCGTGAGAACGATGGTGTGGCCTTCCTGCTGCAGGGCGGTGATGGTTTGCGCCATCTTTCCTTCATCCCAGCATTTGAAGAACCAGCGCGACGTGGGTTGAATCACGATGTATCGCTCGCCTACACCTTTTTGCGTCAAGAGGTGGTGTGCGTGTTGCCAGTCATCCGGGCGGTAAGCCATGGTGACGGCGGGTTTTGGGTCAACCGGCAGCGCTGAAAGGATGGAAAGATTTTGCTCAACGGTGTGCAGTGACGAGTGATTCGCGACAGAGACCAAATTGCTATGACAAAAACGCCAGAATGCACTCTTGCGCTTATTAAAGGCAAACCCAAGGCGAACCGGGGCACCGGTGAAGCGCGTGACGATGGCGCTGCGCCACTGATCGGCAAGGTTAATCACCAGGTGATAATGCTGTCTTCTTAATGTGCTAAGCAGCTGCCACTCTTTCTGGAGATGCTTCAGCGTGCCCAACTGCTTCCATTTGCGATCGATACCATAAATTGTGCCGATCGCCGGATGCGCGGCGAGCATATCGCGTGTCTCTTCATAAAGAAGCACGTCGATTTGCGCCTCAGGCCATTTTTGGCGTAACGAATCGATGACGGGGGTGGTGAGTAACATGTCACCATGATGGCGAAGTTTGATCAGTAAAATGCGCAAATCAGGCGTGTCAGGTAAGTTATTCATCATCATCTTATCGGCGTTGTACTGTTGGCAATTCTAATAGACCTGGTAGCGACTTGCACTCTTTCTCCACAATGTCAGGAATTTCCCTGGAAGGGTTTACTCCTGCTTTGAGGCGTGCGTAACATAGCGCTAACTACTTTGTCTCATGGACTCATTATGAAAAAACCAGCGTTTATCATCACGATCGATACCGAAGGCGATAATCTCTGGCAAAACCATCGGGTGATCAAAACGGAAAATGCACGCTACCTGGCGCGCTTTCAGGCGCTTTGCGAACGTTTTGGTTTTAAGCCCGTCTGGCTGACAAACTATGAGATGGCAATCGAGCCCGTTTTCATTGAATTCGCAAGGGACGTTATTGCTCGCGGTCAGGGGGAAGTGGGTATGCACCTGCATGCCTGGAATAGCCCGCCGGAGCACGATCTTACGGGTGATGACTGGCGCTGGCAGCCGTATCTGATTGAGTTTTCAGACGAGATGATGCGCGAAAAAGTGCTCTTCATGACCCGCCTGCTGGAAGAGACCTTCCAGACCAAAATGCTGAGCCATCGTGCCGGGCGCTGGGCCTTTGACAGTCGCTATGCCAAATTGCTTATTGAACTGGGCTATCAGGTTGATTGTTCCGTTACGCCGCGCGTGAACTGGCGCAACGCGAAAGGTGCCCCGCAGGGGAGTGGCGGAACGAATTATCAGCATTTCCCTGACCATGCCTACTTCATGGACACGGATGATATTTCCCGGGCGGGTAATAGCCCGCTGCTCGAAGTCCCGATGAGTATTCAGTATAAACACCCGGCCTGGTTGAATACCGTCAAGCAGGGCTACGATCGTCTTCGCGGTAAATATCGCTCACCGTCCGTGAACTGGCTACGACCGTCTGGTGGGAACGCCGCGCAGATGATTCAGGTCGCGCAACAGTGCTTATCGCAGGGGAATGATTACGTGGAGTTTATGCTTCATTCATCTGAGTTTATGCCGGGCGGGAGCCCCACGTTTAAGGATGATGCGGCGATTGAGGGCTTGTATCGCGATCTGGAAGCGCTGTTTACGTGGTTGTCATATAAAACCGTAGGGATGACGCTGGCGGAGTTTTATCAGTACAAAAAAAATTAATGCCCGCGCAGCGGGCATTATCATCAGCGTTGTCTGGTTTGCGAAAAGGGTGTACTCAAGGCAAACAGGGTAACAAAGAAGATCAAGGCTTCTGAGCTCAACAATATAACGTCGGTCAGGCCATACAGTAAAAGCAGGAGCATGGTTGTCAGCAGTAGGCCATTTTTATTTCTCATCGCATAAGCGATGACGGAAAAAAAGAAGAAACACAATATTACAACCCCTGGTATTCCCTGCAGCGAAAATCTCTCTATGAATTCATTATGTAAATGAATTTTAATGTAACCAAGCGCTGCTGCTACATGAGAATGACCATTTTTGACGTAATCCCGAGCCCACAACTCCCTACTTTCAATGGACTGTCCCAGTGGATGCGCAATGCCAGTCATAAGACCAACATTCCACATTGAAAAACGAGCACCCAGGGAAGTTGCATCATGACCTTTCTGATAATTCTCTATTTCACTTACTGTTTGTTTTATTTTAGGGGAGATGAGCGGCTTGTAACTAACAATAATGATGCCTGCAACTATGCATAAAAAAATCATCAAGGAATTAAGATGTATTTTTCTGAACTGATAGAGGGTGAGAAAAATAGCCAGTATGAGATAAAGTCCCATGGCGGCGCGCGTAGCAGTCAATAGAATCAGGAAGAACGATATCAAGACGACGAAGCCCGCCAATACATAAAACGTCACATTTTTCTTAAGGTACAAGCAATATACAAGTGCTAATGATAGAACAGAGTAGATATAAGCTGCGATGGTTGGGCGATTTATAGCCATCTCTACACGAATAATCCCTTGTGTAGCCTGATAAATACCATAGCCTGTAGCCAGGATAAAACCGAACGCCGTTGTGACTAAAAAATATTTCTCAAAATCTTCTTTTTTTACATAACCTTTAAAACGGTCAAGATAAAAGATTAAGAGACTGGATAGAATTAATTTTTTACTGGCTCCAAGATAATCGCTGTAAGCATTAAGGCCCTCATTGTGTAGTTCATAAGTAAAATACCAAATTAGATTAAGTAACCCTACTAACATTACAGGATAAGCTATGCTAAAAGGACGCCAGAATATTTTTTTATATTCAAATGCTAAACCGACTATACTGATATAGATAGCAATATAGAAAAACTCTCTTTGCTTTCCAGAGTTAACAAGTACCAGAGCTAAAGAGATAAGGCTCAATACTAGTGTTAACTGATAAAGTCTTAACTTTACTTTTTCCATAATGCCTCAATAACCCTTTTTTTATAGCTGAAACGAACATCGCTGGATAAGAAAAATGATAGCGAATAAAGCGCATTTACCCGTGATTTAACGAATTTGAGCTGCTGATCGGTAAGGTGTTGCCGATGGTTACTGTAGATATCAAACCAGTGACAATTAATCAGATTTTTAAACGCTTGCGGAAACGTTTTTTCCATCTTTAATGTACATTCAACAAGTGTCGTAATTTTACTGGCGTCTAGACGACTCGACAAACTGTCGCTACGTTTGATGTAATAGTAATGGCCCTGGCGTTGATAGCTGATTTTTTCTGCCTGCATGAGCATGGCAGGAAATACCGCAAAGTCTTCGTAACAGACCATCGATGGAATGGGATTGCTCTCGTACAACTTCCGATGAATAAATTGACCGATGAGATGTGCCTGAAACTCTTTATGCTGCAAGAAACGCTTTATCGCCTCTTTCTGTGATAAAGCGATGGGTGTAAAGCCCTGCCAGAACGCGGTGATTTTCCTGATATCACGAATTTCCAGCAAGCGCGTCAGGAGCATATCTGGACGCTGTGCTTTCAAAAAAGCCACTGCGTCCCTGAGGCTGCAAGGCTTCAGTCGATCATCACTATCCAGCATCGTGATGTAATCGCCTGATGCCAGAGACACTGCACTGTTCCGAACATGACCGACGTTACGGTACTCAACGTACCGGGATTGCGCGTGCGGGAACGCAGGCAACCATTTCTCGATAATATCCTGGGTGGCATCATCGGAACTGTCATTAAAGATAATGACTTCAACAGCATCACCCGCATTATCAATCGCGGCGTGCAGGCTTTCTAACGTAGCATGAAGCGTATCTTCGGCGTTATGCGCGGCAATAATGACGCTAAGAAAAGCCATAGAAATTAGTTTCCCTGAGCATCAAAAGCATAGGTGGTTGCGTTAACGGTAGGTAACTCGCAGATAAAATGTTTAAGCTCGCGTAGCGCGTCTTCTGTTACCGCGAATAACGCTTCGCGTTCTTGTGAAAAATAATAACGCGTTTCAAACACATAAGAACAAATATTGTCGTCATTACCAATCAACAACACATTGCCAAGCGGACGCTGTTCATAGTGACAGCATGGTCCAAACAGCAACACCACCGGCACACCTACCGCGTCGGCAATATAAACGTTCCCCGAATCCGATGCGATATAGCAATCCATCTTTGAAATCGCCCAGGGAAGCTCTTCAAGGGAGATTTGCCCGATGAGGTTGGTGAAATTAGGCATTTCACCATAAGCACGGGTGATATCATCCATCCACGGCTGCTCATTGGGCGCACCAAATACATAAAACTCGCAGGGCAGGTCAGCGAGATGCTCAACAATTCGCTTCCAGATAATGGGCGGAACGGTTTTCGCTTTATTCCCGGCAGCGATACTGATGCCGATGCGGATAACGCCGGGTTTATCAAGGATTTCCGGCCAGGTCTGCGGCTTAAAAAGTGGCTTTGTAGCGTGCTTTGGGGAGTCTTGCCACGTTAGCGAGCGGTCCGCCAGCTTTAGATAGTTTGTGACCGACAACGTTTGTTTACCATGCTCAACGGTACCGTCAGCCGTGGTATAGAAAATGCCGTGATACCATCTGCGCGTATAAGTGCTTAAAAATTGTTTGTTTTTTGCATTACAGACGGAAGCGAAAAAGAGGTTCACGCTGTTGGGTTGCAGGAGATACACGTTGTCATAGCGATTCATGATCCTGCAGGCAAAGCAGAGCTTACGCCACAGATTGCGCTTATGCTGCTCGATAAAATAAATCTGCTCGATAGTGTCATCATGCTTCGCCATCGCACCCACGCTGCGACTGATAAGCACGTCGCTTTTTTGCAGGTACGCCAGGAGGGGCGTAGCATTAACAAAGTCACCGATTTTGGCTGTTTGAATGACAAGGTTTTTACCTGTGTCCTTGCGAAACAGCTTCCGGATGAGCTTCACCGGAAAGAGTAAAATCAGCAGAAATACATAACTCATGGGTTAAATATCCCTGTTGGAAAGCCAGTGGCTACCCTGTAAAAATGAAAAAATCGCATCTGCGCTAATATCCTTTGTTTGCTGAGTCGGGCTGACCATCTGATGCTGGTTTTTACCGTAACCCCCAATCAAACCCGGATCGGTCGGGCCAAAAATCGTCAGATTTGGACGATCCAGCGCAGCGGTTAAATGGCTTAATCCCGTATCAACGGAAACGACAGCATTCGCTCCCGCTAACTGCGCAGCAACCTGTGCCAGCGTGAGTTTAGGCAAAACCTCAACATGCGAAAATCCTGCGGCCAGACGCTCCGCACGCTGTCGTTCATGTTCAGCGCCCCACGGGAGTTTAATATGGATACCGCAAGGTTGCATTAGTTCAATCAGCTTTCGCCAGTGCGTTTCCGGCCAGTGCTTATCGTCGCGCGTTGTGGCATGCAGGAAGACAAGATAAGGCTGAGTGGAAGGGTCTGTATTGCGTAAAAAATGCTGCGCAATGGCGTAATCGCCCTGCGTGTCGGGTTTCGCATAGCCGAGGCTTTTCGCGAACAGCTCCCGGGTGCGTTCGACGGCGTGCTGCTGTTTTGCAATGTGGTGGCGACGGTTATAGAACAGGCTTGCCAGCGGTTCGCGGGCGGTGTGCCAGTCCATACCGTGCTTTACGCCGTGCGCCAGACGCGTCACCAGCGCGGCGCTTTTGACCAGCCCCTGCGCGTCGATGATGGCATCGTAACGCTGAGCCTGCACCGCATCGCGAAAGGCTTTGCGCTCGGCTTTAATGGGGGCGGAGAACCACGCTTTGCGCCAGCGGCGAATCGCCACCGGGATCACGCGATCAACCGCTTCATGCCAGGTGGGGATCTGCGCGAAGCCTTCTTCCACCACCCAGTCGAAACGAATGCCGGGAATGGCCCGCATGGCGTCCGTCAGCGACGGCAGCGTATGCAGAACATCACCCATTGAAGACGTTTTAACGATCAATACCCGCATTCGTTATCCTTCTTCGCTCAACAGCAGGGTGTTGAGTTCCTCAAGGACGCGCTCTGGCGTAATGTCGATCAGGCTCTGATGATAACCCTCAGCAGCATCACCTTTACGCACCTTGTGGTAGCCGGTGATGAGTCGAATGACGCGCGCTTTATGCGACAGCGGCGGCGTGAAGTCCGGGCTGCTTGGGCCATATAGTGCCACCAGAGGGCGGTCCAGCGCGGCGGCCACGTGCATCAGGCCAGAGTCGTTGCTGACCACGGCCTTACAGGCGGCGATCAAAATAACCGCCTGCTCAAGCTGCGTTTCGCCAGCCAGATTGCGGCACCAGGCCTGCTGCTCGTTGCTCAGTGTGGCGAGGATTTCGTTACCCGCCTCGTGATCTTTTGCCGAGCCAAACAGCACAATCTGGTAGCCTTCGTCGATCAGCTGTTTCGCCAGTTCGGCGTAGTGATAGTGCGGCCAGCGTTTCGCCGGACCGAACTCTGCACCGGGGCAGAAACCAATCATCGGGCGTTCGGATGAAAGTCCAAACGCATTGCAGGTGTGGGATTTCTCCCCGTCGTTAACCTGAAGCTGTGGCCAGAGCAGCGGCTGCGGCAGGTCTTTCGCGCTGCGCATCACGCCTTTGTCGTAGGCCAACGCCACGTAACGCTCCACCATCAGCGGCCAGGCCTCTTTATCCAGCACCCGCGCGTCGTTCAGCAGGCCATAGCGCATTTCACCGCGCCAGCCGGTACGGTGCGGAATGCCCGCAAAGAAAGGCACGAGGGCGGACTTAAAGGAGTTTGGCAACACGTACGCGCGGTCATAGCGCTTCTCGCGAAGACTGTGGCCGAGCTTGCGGCGTTCACCGATTTCCAGCGCCCCGTGGCCGAGCGGCATCGGGATCGCCTCGTTCACTTCCGGCATACGCGACAACAGCGGACGGCACCATGCGGGTGCCATCACGTCGATTATCGCCTGGGGATAACGCGTCTTGAGCGTGCGATAGAGACTTTGCGACATCATCATGTCGCCCACCCATGACGGGCCGATCACCAGAATCTTCATACTTACGCGTCGCGGTTCAGCCAGGCCATATATTCCGTTACGCCTTCGGCAACGGTCTTGAACGGCTTGTCGTAGCCTGCGGCGCGCAGGTTGGTCAGGTCCGCCTGCGTGAACGCCTGATAACGGCCTTTCAGCTTATCCGGGAACGGAATGTACTCAATGCTGCCTTTCTTGTGGTACGCCAGCGTCGCGTCTGCCACCGCCTGGAAGGATTCCGCGCGGCCGGTGCCCAGGTTGAAGATACCGGACACGCCGTTTTCCCAGAACCACAGGTTTACGGCTGCAACGTCGCCTACGTAGACGAAGTCACGCTTGAAGCCGTCGCTGCCTTCAAACAGTTTTGGACTTTCGCCGTTATTCAACTGGGTGTTCAGGTGGAACGCCACGCTTGCCATGCTGCCTTTGTGGCCTTCGCGCGGCCCGTAAACGTTGAAGTAGCGGAAGCCGACGATCTGCGAGTTCGCTTCTGGCAGAACCTGACGCACGTATTCGTCGAACAGGAACTTAGAGTAACCGTAGACGTTCAGCGGCTGCTCGTACTCGCGCGATTCGATGAAGTCAGAGGTGCGGCCGCCGTAGGTTGCCGCGGAAGAGGCATACAGGAACGGAATTTCACGCTCCAGGCAGTAGTGCAGGATCTCTTTGGAGTACTGATAGTTGTTGTCCATCATGTACTTGCCGTCCCACTCGGTGGTGGAGGAGCACGCACCTTCGTGGAAGATGGCTTCGATCTCGCCGAACTCTTCACCCGCCATAATCTGGATAAGGAAGTCTTCTTTATCCATGTAGTCAGCGATGTTCAGATCCACCAGGTTTACAAACTTAGTGCCGTCTTTCAGGTTGTCCACCACCAGGATGTCGGTGATGCCTTTGTCATTGAGGGCCTTAACAATATTGCTGCCGATAAAGCCCGCGCCGCCGGTAACGATGATCATAACTGTAACCTTTGAAGTGTGGAGCCCGGGGACAATCCCGGACGCTAATATTCATATCATATCATTAGTATGGCGACCCTTCAGCCATTCACCGATATGCAGCAGGGTTACACGTGATTTATGCTGCAAAAACGAGAAGAGATACTGCGTCATCTCGTCATGAACTATAGGTTTGGGTAATATGTGCCGAAATTTGCCGAGTCTGGAGAATTGCAATGCGTGGTGATTTTTATAAACAGTTAAACAGCGACCTCGACACCGCACGTGCGGAAGGGTTGTTCAAGGAAGAGCGTATTATCACGTCTGCTCAGCAGGCGGACATCACCGTTGCCGACGGCAGCCATGTGATCAACTTTTGTGCGAACAACTACCTGGGTCTTGCGAATCACCCTGAGCTGATTGCCGCTGCAAAAAACGGCATGGACACCCACGGTTTCGGCATGGCCTCCGTACGCTTTATCTGCGGTACGCAGGACAGCCATAAGCAGCTTGAGCAAAAGCTGGCGAGCTTCCTCGGAATGGAAGACGCGATTCTGTACTCCTCCTGCTTCGACGCTAACGGCGGTCTGTTTGAGACCCTGCTTGGCGCAGAAGATGCGATTATCTCCGACGCCCTGAACCACGCCTCCATCATCGACGGCGTTCGCCTGTGTAAAGCGAAGCGTTTCCGCTACGCCAACAACGACATGGTTGAGCTGGAAGCGCGTCTGAAAGAGGCCCGTGAAGCGGGGGCTCGCCACGTACTGATCGCCACAGACGGCGTGTTCTCCATGGACGGCGTGATCGCTAACCTGAAGGGCGTGTGCGACCTGGCAGACAAGTACGACGCGCTGGTGATGGTCGATGACTCTCACGCGGTCGGCTTTGTCGGCGAAAACGGCCGCGGTTCCCACGAATACTGCGACGTGATGGGCCGCGTGGACATCATCACCGGTACGCTGGGCAAAGCGCTCGGCGGCGCATCTGGCGGCTACACCGCCGCGCGCAAAGAGGTGGTTGAGTGGCTGCGTCAGCGCTCTCGCCCGTATCTGTTCTCCAACTCCCTGGCACCGGCGATTGTTTCTGCCTCCATCAAAGTGCTGGAGATGGTGGAGTCCGGCGCTGAGTTGCGCGACCGCCTGTGGTCCAACGCCCGTCTGTTCCGTGAAAAAATGAGCGCCGCAGGGTTTACCCTGGCCGGAGCTGACCACGCGATCATTCCGGTCATGCTGGGCGATGCGGTCGTTGCGCAGAAGTTTGCCCGCGAGCTGCAGAAAGAAGGGATTTACGTCACCGGGTTCTTCTTCCCGGTGGTGCCAAAAGGTCAGGCGCGTATCCGCACCCAGATGTCTGCGGCGCATTCGCCTGAACAAATTGAGCGTGCGGTGGAAGCCTTTACCCGCATCGGCAAACAGCTGGGCGTAATTGCCTGAGGACGTGTGATGAAAGCGTTATCCAAACTGAAAGCGGAAGAAGGGATTTGGATGACCGACGTGCCGGAGCCGGAAGTCGGTCATAACGATCTGCTGATCAAAATTCGTAAAACAGCCATCTGCGGCACTGACGTTCACATCTACAACTGGGACCAATGGTCGCAGAAAACCATTCCGGTACCGATGGTTGTCGGTCACGAATACGTCGGCGAAGTGGTCGGTATCGGCCAGGAAGTGAAAGGCTTCAAAATTGGCGATCGCGTTTCTGGCGAAGGCCATATTACCTGCGGCCACTGCCGTAACTGCCGCGGCGGACGTACGCACCTGTGCCGCAACACCGTCGGCGTGGGCGTAAACCGTCCGGGCTGCTTCGCGGAATACCTGGTGATCCCGGCGTTTAACGCGTTCAAAATTCCGGACAACATCTCTGACGATCTGGCCTCTATCTTCGACCCGTTCGGCAACGCGGTACACACGGCGCTCTCCTTCGACCTGGTGGGTGAAGACGTGCTGGTCTCCGGCGCGGGTCCCATCGGCATTATGGCGGCAGCCGTAGCGAAGCACGTAGGGGCGCGCAACGTGGTGATCACCGACGTGAACGAATACCGTCTGTCGCTGGCGCGCAAGATGGGCGTTACCCGCGCGGTGGATGTCTCGAAAGAGAGCCTGACCGACGTGATGGAAGAGTTGGGCATGACCGAAGGCTTTGATGTGGGTCTGGAGATGTCCGGCGCGCCACCGGCGTTCCGCACCATGCTCGACACCATGAACCACGGTGGCCGTATCGCGATGCTGGGTATTCCGCCGTCAGATATGTCCATCGACTGGAACAAAGTCATCTTCAAAGGGCTGTTCATCAAGGGCATTTATGGCCGCGAGATGTTCGAGACCTGGTACAAGATGGCGGCGCTGATCCAGTCCGGCCTGGATCTGTCCCCGATTATTACTCACCGTTTCTCCATCGATGAGTTCCAGCAGGGCTTCGACGCGATGCGTTCCGGCCAGTCAGGGAAAGTGATCCTGAGCTGGGATAAGTAATCAAAAAGGGGCCTGCGGCCCCTTTTTTCACTGATTTTTTTTCTCTTCGTCCGTCAGGTAACGCACCTTGCGGGTGTAGTCCTGACCTTTGAACAGCAGCGCGTTATCCGGCGATTCAAGATACTTCTGCCATTCGGAGAGAGGGAAACCGCCGTGCGCACCAATCACCTCTTTCGGTACAACGGCTTCCTGACCACCGATCTTCTTCGAGACCGGCCAGTTCATCCAGTCACCCAGGTTAACCGTTTTTAAATCCAGCATGTCCAGCAGCGCGGCGAGCGGCAGCTGATCGGTCGGCGGCTGCGTGTCGTCCATCAGCTCCCAGGTATCCTGGAACAGCGTCAGCCACAGCGGGCAGATGCGGCGCCAGGTTTTTTTGGTTGCCGCAAGAAACGCGCCGTTAACGTGATCGACCAGATATGGACGCACCGTCCCCTTGTAATACGCCGGCACTTTCTCCGCTGGCGCGCCGTCCAGCTTGGCAATCATTTTGCCCTGACGGAAGCTGGAGTAGATGTGCATGTCTGCCATGTTAATCTCGGGCATCTTGAGCAGGTTGAGATCGGAGTCGATCATCAATACGCCTTCACCGCGCGCCTGCAGCGGGGCGTTAAGCTTCACCAGACGGCTGAGGTAGATCTGCTTATAGCGGTAACCTTCCTCACGAACCGGAAGATTCAGCGTCACTACGCGGGTTTTCGGCGGCAGTACCCCAAAGGCGGATTCAGGCTGATCGCTGACGATGACGATCTCGCTGACGGCAGTGGCGTAACGTTCTGCAAACGTCGCTGACAATAACGCTTCTTCGACGAAATCTGCGCCCGTACACGGGATCACGATGGAATCCACCGCAACGAGATCGCGCGTGACCGGAAGGGAAGCATACGGAATGTTATGTCGCCCGGTGATGTGGCGGTAGCGAGCATTCAGGAATTTAAACATGTTCTTCTCGTTTGGTTAGTGCGCGCCAAGAACGGCTTCGACACCGCTGACATAGTTTTCGATAGCGTAGGTATGGCAGACGTTCTGGTATGCAGCCGCAGCCAGTCGAGCCCGCAGGTCTGCATCCGCCCAGATATTATTCAGATGCTGAGCAAGCTGTGAAACATCGCTCCATGGGAAGAGCAGCCCCGTTGACTCATGATCAATCAATTCAGCCGTACCCGTCACCTGAGAGCCAATAACAGGGATTTTAAGCAGCATCGCTTCCAGCACTACCCGAGGCAGCCCTTCGCTTTTTGAGGCGAGTATAAACGCGTCAAACGTGGCAAGGTAGTCAAAAGGCGTATTCTGGAAGCCCGTGAAAATCACGTTGTTCTCAATGCCCAATTCTTTGGCTTGCGCGGTTAATGCGGCACGCTCTGCACCTTCACCCACCAGCACCATCTTCCATTTTGCGTCGGGTTCCCTGCGGCTGAACTGTGCCAGCGCCGCCAGCGTGTGGTGGCTGGCTTTGCGAGGAATTAACGATCCAATGCTGCCAAAGACAAACGTATCGTCATCAATGTTCAGGCGATGACGCATGGCGTGTCGATCCGGTAAAGGCTGGTGGATGTCGATGGCATTGTTGACCGTTGTGCACAGCTCAGGCCGGACGCCATGCTGAAGTAACACGCGCTCAACGCCATGCGAGACGGCGATGATTTTTGTGGCATGGGCATTCACCAGCTTTACCAGCGGCGGCGTCAGCACCGGTTCAATGCGGCAGTGCTGGATGATCCGCGCACGCAGTTTAGCTCCCGCCAGGTAACCCTCTTCGTTAGAGCCTGGCTGGTTGTTCATGTACAGCGTATCGAAACCGCCTTCCCTGAAAATCGTCTCGATTTTGCTGACGTTGGGGCGAATACGCCAGAGCGTATCGATATGGCGCGTGACGGCCTTGCGGCCGCTGCGCGAGAAGAAAAGCAGGCTGCGACCCAGTTCTTTTGCAATCTTCGCCCACGCAGGTTGCTTATGCTGGGAGATGACAATTAACGGGATGCCAATGCCATTCAACACCTGACCGATGGTTTGCCCTTCGGCCCGGCTGTAGTCGGAGTAAAAACAACAGGTGATATCAAACTTCTCGCGATTAATGCGCTTCAGAAGTTCGAGCATGCTGTTGGTGCCTCCTCCCCATTCTTTACCGGTATCGAGGAGCAGGATTTTGTGTCGTTGCGGCATCTTTCTACCTTAGTCACCTGTCGCGGGGAAGGGCTTTTTACCCCAACCTTGCCACTGATGCTGGAAATATTGCACCAGCGTACTCTGGCTCACGCTTTCGCTAATTACTGTGAAGAAGCGAGTTGCATGCACCGGTTCAAGCGGCCGTTTTGGCTTGCAGTTTTTTACGCCGCTGAACGGATTACGCGGCTGCGTTGCTGGCGGCTGTGCGCTGCCAGGACGAGACGTATCCACCTGCGGTTCATTGAGTAGATCGCTCGGTCGCACCAGCGTGATATCAGCAGGTAAGCTCGGCAGCATCTGTTGCAGCACGCGCACCGTTGAAGGATGCGGATGGCCGATGGCAATGGCTGAGCCGTTGCGGCGGGCTAGCTGTACAGCACGATTAAACTGCACCCGAATATCCGCTTCATTTTGCGTGTCATCCAGGAACACCTTGCGCTTGATCACCTTCACGCCGGTTCCCTGAGAGGCTCGCAGGGCCTGGCTGTTGCCGATGGTCATGCTGTCGAGGAAATAGAGGTTGTAGCGCTCCAGCGACTGCATCACTTTCAGCATTCCGTACAGGCTGGACGTCATCGCGCTGCCCATGTGGTTATTCAGGCCGACGGCATACGGCACTTTATTGTAGGCGTCGCGGATGATGCGGTCGATCTCATCGCTGCTCATGTCCGGACGAAGCGTGTCTTTTTCCAGCGGCTGTTTGCTAAGCGGTGCCATTGGCAGGTGGATCAGGACCTGATGACCGCTGTTATGGGCCTTGGTCGCCATTTCCCGCGCGTGAGGCGCATTGGGGAGGACCGCAACGGAGATCGCTGACGGCATCGCCAGCACCTGATTTTCATAGTGCGGACGATAACCGAAGTCATCAATGACAATAGCGAGTTTGCCTGCGTATACCGGTGCAGCCAGCGCCAGTGCGCTGGCGACGGAGAGAATCATTCGACGAAATTGAAGCAAAACTTATCTTCCCAACCACGGCTGTGGATTGACCGCCTGACCCTGGCGACGAATTTCGAAATAGAGTGACGGGCGGCCCTGACCGCCACTGCTGCCCACAAGGGCG
>PJTS01000579.1_pt1 | contig 21064 bp, 19 predicted proteins | sample 1512251 | NCBI WGS metagenome assembly PJTS01 (sample SAMN08177686, study PRJNA422409) | Soil metagenome, whole genome shotgun sequencing project. | isolation source: Soil (2) enriched on wood chips: alkali lignin treatment | place: USA: Madison | collected 2015-01-15 | reverse complement strand
TGCACGACGCGTGCGCCGGGATGGCTGGCAGATCCCGCAGGGTGGCATGAACACCGACGAGACCCCGGTCGAGGCCATGTATCGTGAACTGCAGGAAGAGACCGGCCTGCTGCCCGAGCACGTAGAAGTGCTCGGGGCGACACCGGGCTGGCTGCGCTACAAGCTGCCGGCCCGGGCCATCCGCCGTAACGAGCGGCAGGTCTGCATCGGCCAGAAGCAGGTCTGGTTCCTGCTGCGCCTCACCGGCGATGAATCGCATGTGCGGCTGGACCATACCGACTCGCCCGAGTTCGACAACTGGCGCTGGGTCGATTTCTGGTACCCGGTCGAGCATGTGGTGATGTTCAAGCGGGGGGTCTATGCGCGTGCCTTGCGCCACCTGGCGCCGTTGGCGCGCGGGGTGGCCGGGCAGGGGGTGACCGCCATGCCCAAGACCGCGGCCGAGGCCTGGATGCCGGGCAATACCGCAGGCCACGACCGCCCCCGCAAGCGCCCGCGCAGCAAGGGTTACTGGCCACGCAAGGCGCAGGGCGACGCGCCCGCCAGCTGAGTGGATGAACGGTAGCGAGAATGGTTCAGGTCTCTGATTGACAACCATTCTCGTTTCCATTGGAATGGGCACCAGGCCGCTTCTGGCCTGTCAGCCCGGTTCCCGCCTGTGTACGTCTGCATCTGCAACGGAGTCACCGACCACCAGATCCGCGAGGCCGCCAGCCATGGCGTCACCACGGTGGGCGAGCTGACCATGCGTACCGGTTGTGGCGCGACCTGCGGTTCCTGCCTGGACATGGCCGGCGATCTGCTGGCCAAGGCGCTGGCCACCCACGACCTGCCGCTGCCCGTGCTGGGCCTGCAGGCTGCCTGAGCCCGGTTCAGGCGTGCTGGACGATCGTCCAGCAGCTCCCATCCCCACGCTGGAACACATAGACGAACGCGTCATCGTGCGCGTGATCGCCCAACGGCAATTGGCCGATGAACCGCAGGGGACGCCCCCGCTCGATCGGCCACGCCGCTTCCTGCAGCCAGCGCGGTGGTCGCTTGACCGAGAGGAAATGCGCGCGGATGTGGGCCTGCAACGCGGCCCGCAGGACGTCTGGCGCGTCTTCGCCGTGTCCGGCCAGCCAGTGCGCGAGATAGCCTTCATCCAGTGACAGCCAGCGCGGCTGTGCAGACCGCAGTGCGCGGTCGCGTGCGTCGGCCGCCTTCCGAGCGGCCTGGTCGACCTCCACTTCCCGTTCCCCGCCAGGCAGCACCTGCGCCAGCACGCTGCGCAGGTTGAGCAGGTCATCGGCGCGGGCCAGGTCCAGCGAGCAGGCCCAGCTTTAGAGGTCCGGCAGCGGCAGCCAGGCCGGCAGCGGTCGCGCCGCTTCCAGGGCCGCCGCCAGGGCCGCATCGCGGTACAGCACCGCCTCGAAGGCGTCGGCGTCCATGCGCAGGGCGACGAAGGCACGCACCGGCTGCCAGGGGTCGTTGGAATCGTCGCTCATGTCCATCGCGCAGGGGGAGGGGCCGCCCAGCATGCCAGCTTCGGTGGCGGGGCGAACCCGCCAATGAGCACGATTCGCGTTCCTTCACGGCGGCGGCGAACCGGGTACAGTGCCCGCGTTCTCAGCGCTAGGAGCCAGCCATGAAAGGCGACGCCAAGGTCATCGAATTCCTCAACAAGGTCCTCTTCAACGAGCTGACCGCGATCAACCAGTACTTCCTGCACGCCAAGATGTTCAAGAACTGGGGCATCAAGGAACTGGCGGAGTACGAGTACAAGGAATCGATCCACGCGATGAAGCGCGCCGACGCGCTGTCCGACCGCATCCTGTTCCTTGAAGGCCTGCCGAACTTCCAGGCGCTGGGCAAGCTGCGCATCGGCGAGAACCCGCCGGAAATGCTGCAGTGTGACCTGTCGCTGGAACAGGACGGCGTGGTGGTGCTGCGCAACGCCGTGGCTTACGCCGATTCGGTGGGCGACTACGTGAGCCGTTCGTTGTTCACCAGCATCCTCGATGCCGAGGAAGAGCACATCGACTGGCTGGAAACCCAGCTGGACCTGGTCGAGCGCATCGGCGAGCCGAAGTACCTGCTGAGCAAGCTGGAAGATTGATTCAGCCTGTGGCGTCGAGCATGGCTCGACTCTACAAAGCGGTAGTCGAGCGGCTCGGCGCTACCGTTCCTGGGCCAGGTAGCCGGTCAGCGCCACGCGTGCGCGGGCGAACTCGGCCACCAGCAGCGCCACTGCCACGGCGGGGCGCTGCAGGCTGCCGGCGCGGGCTTCGTGCTCGATGCGCCGGGCGACGGCCGACAGTGACAGTGCGCCGACATTGGCGCTGGATGACTTGAGGCTGTGCGACAGCGCCTGCAGGCGCTCGATGTCGTTGCCCTGCGCGGCCTGCTGCAGGGCCTGCACCATCGCGGGAGCATCTTCGAGGAACACGGCCACGATCTGCAGTGCGGCCGCTCCGATCACCGCCTGCAGTTCCTCGAGCACGCTGCGGTCGAGCACCGGCTGCGGCGGCGTGTCTGCTTCGGGCGGCGGAGGTAGAGTCGAGCTTGCTCGACTGTTCTGGGTATGGCGGCAGTCGAGCAAGCTCGACTCTACGATTTCGGGAGCATCGCAACGGTCGACAGCCACAGGCGCTTCGCCCCAGCGCTGCAGCAGCGCATGCAGGGTTTCGCGGTTGATCGGCTTGGACAGGTAATCATCCATGCCGGCCTGCAGGCAGCGTTCGCGGTCGCCGGCCATGGCGTTGGCGGTCATGGCGATGATCGGCAGCCGCGCGCGGCCTTGTGCCGCTTCCTCGCTCCGCCATTGGCCGGTGGCGGCATAGCCATCCAGTACCGGCATCTGGCAATCCATCAGCACCACGTCGATACCGCCCTGGCGCAGCGCCACGAGGGCCTGCTCGCCGTCGGCGGCGTTGCGCACCTCGCACTGGAACACCCGCAGCAGCTGTTCGGCCACCATGCGGTTGACCGCGTTGTCCTCCACCAGCAGCACGCGCAGGCCCAGGGGCGGCAGCATCGCCGGTGCCTGGCCATGCTCGGCCGTGGCCAGCAGGGCCGCCGGCCGTACGCTGGCGGTGGGCGTGGCCAGCAGGGCGTGCAGGGTGGCGTCGCTGAAGCCGCCCGGCAACTGCTGCTGGCGGGCCTGCGTGGGCGCGGGCTCGTCCTGCAGCCACAGCACCTGCAGCGTGTCCTCCGTGCCGCGCTCGGCCAGCGTGCGCAGCAGCGTCGCTTCGCCGCCGCGGCGCTGGCGGGCGTCCACCAGCAGCCACGCCGGCGGCGGCTGGCCGGGGCGTGGCGCCGCACGCAGGCGCTCCAGCAGGAGATCGCGTTCGGCCAGCACCTGCACCGGCAGCCCGTGGTGGGCGGCAATGCGTTCCACGCGCGCCTGCAGCGCCACATCGGCACTGTGCAGCAGCAGCGGCGAGGGCGCGCGCGCCAGTGCCGGCAGGTCGCCGGGGATCTTCAGCAGCGGAATCTCGAACCAGAACGTGGCGCCTTGGCCAGGCGTGGACTGCACGCCGATCTGGCCGTGCATGAGGTCGATGATGCGCTTGCAGATGGCCAGGCCCAGGCCGGTGCCGCCATACAGGCGGGTGGTCGACGCATCGGCCTGGCTGAAGGACTGGAACAGCCGTGACTGCAGCGTGGCGTCGATGCCGATGCCGGTGTCGGCCACTTCGAAACGCAGCTGGTGCTGGGCCGGGCCTTCGCCCAGGCGCTGCACGCGCAGCTGGACCTGGCCGCGCGCGGTGAACTTGATGGCATTGGCCAGCAGGTTGGTCAGCACCTGGCGCAGGCGCACCGGATCGCCACGCACCGGCAGGCGCACGGCAGGGTCCAGCTGCAGGCCGAGCACCAGGCCCTTCGATTCGGCGGCGCGCTGCAGCAGCTGCACCACGCCATCAAGCAGTTCGCGCAGGTTGAAGCTGGTGATCTCCAGCTCCAGCGCCTGCGCTTCCAGGCGCGAGTAGTCGAGGATGTCATCGACGATGCGCAGCAGCTGCTGCGAGCTGACCGATGCGGTGGCCAGCATCTGCCGCTGGTCGTCGCCCAGCGGCCCGCGTGCGATCAGCTCCAGCATCGGCAGGATGCCGTTGAGCGGCGTGCGGATCTCGTGGCTCATGGTGGCCAGGAATTCGCCCTTGGCCAGCGCGGCCGCTTCGGCGGCCTGCTTGGCCTGCAGCAGCTGTTGTTCCAGCTGGCCCTGGCGCTCGGTGGTGCGGCGCAGCTGGTCGCGCTCGCTGGCCAGCACCGTGCGTTCGCGCTGCAGTGCCGCCAGCGCCTGGCCGCGTTGGCGCAGGCGCAGGCCAAGGGCCACTGCCACGCCGGTGGCCAGCACCAGTGCCGCCAGCAGCGTGACCGTCAGCGGCACTCAGAGCACCGCGTTGTGGAAGTCGAAGTTCAGGTCGCTGCCCGCCGACTGCACCATGTTGCCCTGGATGTAGTCCACGCCACCGACCCACATCGCCGCGGCTGCCTGCGGATCCTCGATCTGCTGGCCGATGATCTGCAGGCCTGCGGCATGCGCGCGATCAATCGCCCGGCGCAGTTCCTCGCGGGTGCCCGGGTTGGAGTGGCTGCTGGAGAAGCGCGCGGCCATGCGCACGAACGACAGCGGCAGCTGGGTGAGCAGGGCATCGGCTTCGCTGCCGGGCTCGAACTGGCTCAGGCAGAAGCGCACGCCGGCACTGGCCATGCGCTGGCAGAACTGCTGCAGCGGCACGGTATGGATGAGCGCGTCGGGCAGGCGCACGTCGATCACCAGCGCGCTGCCGGGCAGGTCGCGCTGCTGCAGCGATTCCAGCAGCCAATCGGTGAAGGCATCGCGCTGCAGCGTGCGCAGCGACTGCGAGACGAACAGGTTCAGCGGCTGCGTCGCGTGGCGGTACAGGTCGAGCAGGCCCATCGCATGCTCCAGCACCTGCTGGTCCAGATCGGCGATGCGGCCGGCCGCTTCGGCCGCCGGAATGACCTGGCCGGCGGTGAGCACGGTGCCATCGGCCTGGCGCAGGCGCAGCAGCAGCTGGTACTGCGCGGTATCACCACCGGCCACAGCCACGATCGGCTGGTAGGCCAGTTCCAGCTGGCCTTCCAGCAGGGCCAGGTGTTCCTGCTCGGTCATCGCCTGGCGATGCACGTGGCCGGCCACGCCAGCGGTGAGCAGGCGCGCCTGCAGGGTGGTGCGTTCGATGGCTTCCAGCGCGCTGTTGGCATCGTCGAAGCCCGGCGACAGGGGCGCATAGCCGACCACGCCACGCAGGTGTACCGATTCATCGTCGCGGATGACGAAGGCGCGTGCGGACAGCTGTTCGCGCAGCGCGGCGGCGATGCCTTCCAGGCTTTCCTCGTCGGCACCGCGGGCCAGCAGCAGGAAGCTGTTGTCGTTCAGGCGTGCCAGCAGGTGCGGGTGGCCGGCCTCGGCCAGGCGCTGGCCAGCCTGCACCATCAGCCGCTCGAAGGCGGCGTAGCCATAGCGCTCGCGCAGGCCCAGCGCGCTGGAGATTTCCACGAAGAACACGCCGCCACGGTCGCGCTGTTCCAGCGCGGCGTTGAGCTGCTGCAGCACATGGTGGCGGGTGGGCAGGCCGGTTTCCGGGTTGCTGGTGGCCGGCGCACCGTTGGCGCCGGGCAGGGTGGCGGCCTGCGCGCGGGCGCGGCGGATGCGGTTGGCCACGGCCGCGATCAGGTGGCGCGGGCGGATCGGCTTGCTCAGATAATCGTCGGCGCCGCTGTCGAGCACTTCGAACTGGCGCTCCGGGTCCGGGTCGCCACTGAGGAAGACGATCGGCAGCAGCTGCATGCCCGGCTGCTGGCGGATCATCGCGGTCAGCCGCATGCCATCCAGGCCCGGCAGGTGCAGGTCCATCAGGATCAGGTCGGGGCGCTGTTCGCGGATCGCCTGCTGTACGCCATCGGCGTCGGACAGCACCTCCGCCTGCATGCCGGCACCGTGCAGCACGCTCTGTGCGAACAGGGCCTGGGCGCGGTCGTCTTCGACGATCAGCACGCGGTACGGCGAGTCGGACGGCGCCGGGGCATCACTGCTGTTGTCTGCATCCATCGGCGCGGACGGCAGCGGCGGCGGCGTCGCCAGCCCGTCGGTCGCATCTGCCGGTGCGGAGGGGACCACGGCAAGACTGGGCGCGGCGGCGGCCGGGGCACTGGCCCAGCGCTGCCAATGATCGGCCGGAGGGGTTTCAGCGCGTCCGGGGCGTGCGCCCGCGGGGGATTCATTTGCGGACATCAAAGCTCCTGGTGTTCGCCGCCATTATGCGCCAAGCCCGGCAGTCAGCCGGTGCGTGGTTGGCCTGCAGAGGCCGTTCCGCCAGCACGTGCAAGCCATCGCACGCCCTTCCACAGGGTGCGCCAGACCAGCCACACCAGCAGTGCGCCGGCCAGGCTGCAGGCCAGCACCACGACCAGGGCGATCCAGGGATGGGCCAGTGCCAGTGCCAGGCCGCCGACCACCACGGTGTCCTCGGCGACCGAAGCGACCCAGTTGCTGGCCGGCTCCGGCGACGTGTTGAGCAGGGCGCGGGTGCCGGCCTTCAGGCCGTGGCTGGCCAGGGCCACGCCGGCGCCGGCCAGCAGGGTGCCGGTGCCCAGCTGGCCATCGGGCGAGAGCGTGGCGGCGGCCAGGAAGGCGCCGGCCGGTACCCGCGCCAGGGTATGCACGAGATCCCAGATGGAATCGACGCCGGGGATCTTGTCGGCGAAGAATTCGGCGATGGCCAGGGCCGCCGAGGTGCCCAGCACCCACCACGATTCGGTGGCCTGCAGGGCCGGTGGCAGGTCGACCCAGCCGAGCAGGCCGGCCAGGCCGACGCCGAATACGGTGAGGTACACGCGGATGCCGGCCAGCCAGGCCAGCAGGATGCCGATCACGAACAGGTGGGCTTCGGTCATGGCGGGGCTCCGGCGACGGAACTGTGCGGGGTGCCACACTATCGGCGATGACGTGGCTGAACACCACCGGCCCCTGACGGCCGGCACCGGGGAAAGCCCCCGTTCCTGTCATACACTAGCCCGTCGTTTGCTACAGGGGCCGTGCTGGTGTCGCCATTGCGAGTCCACGGAGACTACCCATGAACAACCGCCCACCCATGCGCGTACAGGTCCGCCTGCCCGGTGCCAAGCCGCCGCCGGTCGACCGCCGCCGCCTGCTGGTCATCGGTGGCATCTGGCTGCTGAGCCTGGTGCTGGCGGTGCTGGGCGGCTGCTGGCTGGGCGCGCCGCGCGATGCCCAGGGGCAGCGCCTGCAGGCGGCCGAGAAGCGCGCCGACACGGTGCAGGCACAGCTGACCGAGCTGCGCCAGAAGCAGGCCACGCTGGAAGCCTCCGACCGCATCAGCCGCGCCGCCAACACCGAGGTGCAGTCCTCGCTGGCCGAGCGCGACGAAGAGATCGCCGGGCTGCGTGCCGACGTGGCCTTCTACGAGCGCCTGGTCGGCTCGACCAGCCAGCGCAAGGGCCTGAACACCCATTCGATCGAGTTCAGCCCCGAATCGGCCGGCACCTGGCAGTACGCCGTGGTGCTGACCCAGAACCTCAACCGCGGGGCCATCAGCCAGGGGCAGATGCGCTTCACCGTGGAAGGCGTGAAGAACGGCAAGCTGGCCACGATCAGCTGGGATGAGCTGCACCAGCGCAGCAAGGTGCCGGGACAGGATTACTCGTTCCGGTACTTCCAGCAGCTCACCGGCAGTGTGATGCTGCCGACGGACTTCACCCCGCAACGGGTGAGGGTGACACTGGGGAGTGGTGCAGGGGGCACCACGCAGGTATTCGACTGGAAACAGGCCGGCGCACCGGCCAGCAAAGGGGAGTAGGCAGATGTTCGGAAACAGCAAATCCAGCCGTGATGGCCAGTTGGTGGTGGATGCCCTGATCGGCAACCAGGTGGTGATCCGCGGCGATGTGGAATTCAGCGGTGGCCTGTACGTGGAAGGCCGCATCCATGGCAAGGTGATCGCCCAGGAAGGCGCCAGCGGCGCGACCCTGACGGTGGCCGAGCATGGCGTGATCGAAGGCGAGATCCGCGCCCAGGTGGTGGTCATCAGTGGCCGCCTCGACGGTGACGTGCACGCCAGCGAGAAGGTCGAACTGACCCCGAGCGCGCGGGTGAACGGCAACGTCCACTACCAGGTGGTGGAAATGAACGCCGGTGCCCAGCTGAATGGCCGTCTGATCCACGCCAGCAGCCCGGTTGCGGCCCTGCCGGCGCCGGAAGGCGAAGGCGAAGCGACGGAAGGCAAGGGCGGCACCGCCGCACGCCGCAAGCTGGCCGAGGCGATGGCTTGAAAGCCATCCCCGGCGCCCCCATGCTGAGGCCATGAGCACGCTAGTTTCCCTGCCCGGCGCCACGCCGGCCGCCGCTCCCGACTACCAGTCGCTGGAGCGGCCGCTGAACTTCACCGAATCGGCTGCGGCCAAGGTGAAGGAACTGATCCAGGACGAGGGCAACCCCGACCTGGCCCTGCGCGTGTACATCGAGGGCGGTGGCTGTTCCGGGTTCCAGTACGGCTTCGAGTTCGACGAGAACCGCGCCGAGGACGACCTGGCGGTGCAGACCAGCGGGGTCACCCTGCTGGTCGATCCGCTCAGCCTGCAGTACCTGATGGGCGCCGAGGTGGATTACACCGAGAGCCTGACCGGTGCGCAGTTCGTGATCCGCAACCCGAACGCGAAGACCACCTGCGGCTGCGGCAGCAGCTTCAGCATGTGATGCCGGGCGCGGGGCCGATGCCTCGCGCTGCGGTTGCGCGCAAGACCGACTGATTGCGCACAGCGCCGACCTTGCCACCTGTGGCAATTGGCGGCAGGCTTGTCGGATGCCCAATACTCCTTCGCCGCTTTCCGGTTTCGCCTTCGTGGCCGAGCCGCTGGAGCGCGCCGATGCCCTGCGCGATGATGCCGATGCCCTGGCACGCCTGTGGCCGGATGCGCGCATTCTTGTCCTGGACCAGGACGGCACCGCCTTCACCGGTGAGGACGACCAGCCGGTCGCCCTGACTGGCGCCGATATCGGCGGTGGCCCCGGTGCGGCCATCTTCCTCGGCCTGCGCGCGGGCCAGGCCTGGTTCTCCGTCGAAGCCACCAACGTCACCCAGACCGCACCGCGCCGGCTCGACCTGCGCCAGGCGGCACTGCTGTGGAGCGTGGCCGATGCCACCGCCTTCAGCTACGCCCGCGGCATGTCCTACTGGCATTCGCGCACGCGCTTCTGCGGTGTGTGCGGTGGTGCGGTGGCCTTCGCCCGCGGTGGCTTCGTCGGTCGCTGCGCGCAGTGTTCCACCGAGCATTACCCGCGGGTCGACCCGGCGGTGATCGTCGCGGTGGAAAACCAGGGCCGCCTGCTGCTGGGCCGCCAGTCCAACTGGGCGCCGCGCCGCTATTCGGTGCTGGCCGGCTTCGTCGAGCCCGGCGAGACCTTCGAGCAGACCGTGGTGCGCGAGGTGCACGAAGAGAGCAAGGTGCGGGTGACGTCCTGCCAGTACCTCGGCTCGCAGCCGTGGCCGTTCCCCGGCGCGCTGATGGTGGGGTTCCGCGCGCAGGCGCAGGACGACGTGCCGACCGTCAATGGCGAGCTGGAAGACGCCCGCTGGTTCACTGCTGAAGAGGTGGGGGCGGCGTTGGCCCGCGACGTCGAGGACGATGGCGAAGGCATCCGCCTGTCGCCGCCGATCTCGATCTCGCGCGGCCTGATCGAACACTGGTACCGGCAGCAGCAGGGCTGATCGCCGCGGCCACGCAGGCCGGTGCGGGTGGCAGCATTGCCGCCACCTGAACACGCGCCGGGTTACAGTCGGGCTCATCGCTGAACGCGCCGCTGCGGCAGGTAAGGTAGCGGCGCAGAACGCTTGTTCGTAGGGAGACCTGCCATGTTCACCACCCTGGTCGCCGTGTTGGTGGCGCTGGCCCTGGGCCACGTTGCCCCGGCTGCTGCCGCCTCGCTGCGCCGTTTCGACGGCTTCCGGCGCTGGCTGGGCTGGTTGGACGGGCATGGCGGACGGGCATGGCAGGGGCCAGCCGGCGTGGCGCTGGCGATCGTGCCGCCGCTGCTGCTGATGGCGCTGCTGGCCTGGTTGCTGCGCGGGGTGCTGTTCGGCCTGCCCGGCCTGCTGCTGGGCGTGGCGGTCCTGGCCTGGTGCTGGGGCCCGCGCGACCTCGACCGTGATATCGAAGCGATCATCGATGCCGACGACGCAGCGGGCCGCCAGGCGGCGGTACGCCACCTGCAGGCCGCCGGTGGCAGCCTGCGCGAGGACGTGCCCTCGCTGGTCGAGGCGACCGTGCTCAATGCACTGCGACGCTGGTTCGCGGTGCTGTTCTGGTTCCTGCTGCTGGGCCCGGTCGGTGCATTGGCCTATCGCCTGCTGGCGCTGATGGCCGAGAGCCCGATGCGGGCACGCGTGCCGGTGGAGCCACTGGCGCTGGCACAGCGCCTGCTGGCCTGGATCGAATGGCCAGTGGCGCAGCTGATGGCGTTCTCGATGGCGCTGGTCGGCAACTTCGATACGGCGTGGAAGGCGTGGCTGCAGGCCCATGGCGAGCGCCTGGCCGGTGGCATCGGCTTCCTCGGCGCGGTGGCGCGGGCCAGCGTGAATGCCGAGCTGCGCGAAGAGGCGCATGACTACACCGAAGCGGGCCTGTTGCCGGTATGGCAGCGGCTGCCGGACCTGCGCGATGCGATGAGCCTGGTGTGGCGGATGCTGCTGCTGTGGCTGGCGGTGCTGGCGCTGCTGGTCATCGCCGGCTGGGTGACGTAGATCCACGCCATGCGTGGATGGCGCGGTGCTGCACAGCGCTACGGCGTGTAACGATCGTCGAAGTCGAGGTAATCCTCGTGCAGGCCCTGCACCAGGCGTCCGGTCGGTTCGTCGTTGGCGTCGGTTTCCATCAGCAGCCAGCCGGGCATGCCGTTTTCGCGCATCGACGGACCTTCATCCACGGCCATCACGAAGCTGTTGCCCAGCGCCTTGCCGTACGCACGCAGCAGCGCGTGCAGGGCCTGCGGATCCACCGCACCGCGCAGTGTGGCCAGTGTCTGCTCCAGTTCCGGGCGATCAAACAGCGCCTCGGACAACGCACTGTCCACATCGTCGGCCAGCGTGTGCACATCGCGCAGCATCAGGAAGCGCGCGAACTGCGGCAGGTCCTCGCCCAGTTCGCTGTTCACCCAGCTGCGCGGATCAGTGCAGCCAGCAGCCTTCATGGCCGCGGTCAATTCATCACGTCGATCAGTCATCGCACCAGCATAGCCGAGCGAAGCGAGCCGCTTCTGCTTTTGCTTTTGCTTTTGATCTTCTTTTTCTTCCGTGGTGGACGCACACGGAAACTGCCAGAGGCCGGGCCAGGCGCGGTGCCAGTCGACTGACAGTCGACGCTACCTACACCGGTGCCAGCGCAGTGAACGGTGCCCACGGCAGGTTGCGCAGCAGCGCATACCCCGGCAGCACCCACAGCCAGAACTTCGGGTTGGCCAGCAGCCGCATCAACGGATCGAGCGCCTTCATGCGCACGCCCGCCATGTGCAGCAGCATCAGGAACAGGAAGGGCAGGCTGATGACCAGCAGGGGGTTCATCGCCATCGCGCCGGGCAGGTCGAAATGGACCAGCGAATACAGGCAGCGGGTGCTGCCGCAGCCGGGGCAGTAGAAGCCGGTCAGCGCATACAGCGGGCAGCTCGGCAGCGGATTGCCGGGCACATACGGGTTGACGTGGCGCAGCACCACGGCAGCACCGGCGGCCAGGCCGGAAGCGGCCAGCAGCGGGGACCAGCGGCCCAGGCGGGAGGGAACGGGAGGTGGAGGCATGCAGGGAGATACGGGACCCGGCGCGCGGCCGGATCCCGTAGCAGGCATCAGTAGCTGCTGCCGCCGCTCAGGGCGCCCATGCCGCCGATGGCCATGATCAGGATGAAGTACAGCACGCCGACGACCAGCGCCGCGATGGCCGACCAGATGGCCCACTTCTTGGCCTTCTCCGACGATTCCTGGGCACCGGCGATGTCACCGGCGGCCAGCTTGCCGTTGACCTGTGCGGCGTAGACGATCGACACGATGCCGGCCGGCAGGCAGCAGAACAGCGTGGACAGGATGGCCCAGACCAGGTGGTTCGGGATCTGCGGGGTAGCGGTATTCATGGTTCAAGCTCCTCGATGGGTGGTGGTGGTGAATCAATGGTCGGAAAGAGCGCCCAGAACGGCCAAGCCGCCGAACAGCCCGAACCACAACAGCAACAGGACCGGCAGCGCCACGGCCGAAGCCGCCGCCCACCAGCCCGCCTTGCGCGATGCAGCGTAAGCCCCGGCCAGATCACCGGCCGCGCGGCGACCATCGACCTGCGAGGCATACACGATCGATACCACGCCCAGTGGCAGGCAGCAGAACAGCGTCGTCAGGATCGCCCAGACCAGATGGTTGGGGATGTAGACCGGACGGCTGGGCTGTGGTGGTTGATTCAAAGCAAGACTCCATTCCTTGGCGGTCGATCTGTCGCAGACAGACCGAACCTCCCCCCTGTGGGTGCGTAATCTACCGCAACCGGCGGCCCATGTATGCGTTTACATCCCCGCCACGCCTGGCTCGGCAGCAGACGGGGGAGTACTGGAGCGGTTTCCGGGTGTCGGTTTCCCTGCGGAAATGCTCAGGCGTGGTCGCCGCGCAGGGCGCGCACCTGCGCCTCCAGCGCGGGCGCATCGGCGCTGTGGCCGTCCACGGCTGCAGCGGCCACCACCTGCACGGTGGCGCGGAAACGCCGCGGCACGCGCATGCGGCCCAGGCGCGTATCGCGCCGGCTCCACATGCTCGACCACATGCCACGCAGGGCCATCGGCACCACCGGCACCGGGCGCCGCTCGAGGATTTTCTCTACGCCGGACTTGAACGGCGCCATGCTGCCGTCCTTGGTCAGCGCGCCCTCCGGGAAGATGCAGACCAGCTCGCCCTCGGCCAGGGCCGCATCGATCTCGTCGAACGCGCGCTGCATCAGCGCCGGGTCTTCGCGCGCGCCGGCGATGGGAATCGCCTTGGCGGTGCGGAAGATCCAGCGCATCACCGGGATGTTGAAGATCTTGTAATACATGACGAAACGCACGGGGCGCGGGATCGTCGCCGACAGGATCAACGCGTCCATGTAGCTGACGTGGTTGCAGACCAGCAGCGCGGCGCCCTCGTCGGGGACGTTGGCCTCGATGCCGTGCGGGCGCAGCCGGTACAGCGAGCGCACCATCAGCCAGCTGAGGAAGCGCATCAGGAATTCGGGGACGATGGTGAAGATGTAGATCGCCACGATGGCATTGGCGATGGCCAGCGCCAGGAACTGCTGCGGGATGGACCAGTGCAGCAGCTGGTGCGCGGCCAGCGACAGCAGCGCCGCGGCGACGATGAAACCGGAATTCTGGATGTTGAGTGCGGCGAACACGCGCGACATCTGCGCCTTCGGCGTGCGGCTCTGGATGAGCGCGAACAGTGGCACCACGAACACACCGGTAAACAGGCCGATGCCTACAAGATCGATGACGATGCGCACGCTGCCCGGCTGCTGCAGGAACGCCAGCACGCCCAGGTTCTGCACGGTCGCTTCGCCGGTGCGGGCGAAGTACAGGTCCAGCAGGAAGGCGGTCATGCCGAACGCACCCAGCGGCACCAGGCCGATTTCCACCGTGCGCGCCGACAGCTTCTCGCACAGCAGCGAACCGACGCCGGTGCCCACCGAGAACAGCGCCAGCGCGAACAGGTACAGCTTGGGCTCGCCGCCCAGGTTGACCAGCGCGTAGTTGGGCAGCTGCGAGGTCAGCACGGTGCCGACGAACCAGAACCAGGACACGCCGAGGATGGCGTTGCGCACCGCCTTCTGCTGCCGCGCCATGCGCAGCACCACCAGCGACTCGGGCAGCGGGTTCCAGTTGATCTTCAGGTCGGGGTCGCCGGCGTCGACCCGGGGGATCATGCGCGCGGCGAGATTGCCGCAGATCGCCAGCGCGATGACGGCCGTTGCCGCCACGATCGGACCATGGCTGCCGGCCAGCAGGAACACCGAGCCGCCGATGATCATGCCCGACAGGATCGAGATGGAGGTGCCCATCTCGACCAGGCCGTTGCCACCGGTCAGTTCCTCCGGCTTCAGCACCGAGGGCAGCACCGAGTACTTCACCGGGCCGAACAGGGTCGACTGCATGCCGGTGCAGAACAGCGCCACCAGCAGGAACGGCAGGTTCTCGGTGATGAACCCGATGGCCGCAAGCGACATGATCACGATCTCCATGGTGGTGGTGATCACGATCAGCCGCGATTTCTCCAGTTTGTCGGCGATCTGCCCGGCCAGGGCCGAGAACAGGAAATACGGCAGGATGAAGATGGCCGGCGCCAGCGTGGTGTACAGCGAGCGCTGCTCGTCCGATACGCCCAGGTAGAACAACAGGCCGATGATGGCCTGCCGGTACACGTTGTCGTTGAAGGCGCCCAGCGCCTGCACGATGAAGAACGGCAGGAAGCGGCGCTGGCGGAGCAGGGCGAACTGGCTGTGACCGGACATGGAATCTCCTTGACCGGCGCAGCCTAGCATTCCTGCCCACCAGGCAGGGCAGTCGAGCAAGCTCGACTCTACGGTGGGTGCGGACCCGGACTCTGGTGGGTGCGGACCGTTGGTCCGCACACCTCGCCCCCCACCAACGCTTACACGATATCGTCGACCACGCCCCCATCCACGCGCAGGGCAGCGCCGGACGTGGCCGAGGCCTGCGCCGACGCCAGGTAGACCACCATGTTGGCCACTTCCTCGACGGTGGCCGCGCGCTGGATCACCGACGCCGGGCGGTGGGCCATGACGAACTCACGGCCGATCTGCTCCAGCGGCTTGCCGCTGCGTGCGCGTTCTTCCTCGAACATCGCCGCGAAGCCGTCGGACAAGGTCGGGCCAGGCAGCACCGCGTTGACGGTGACGCCGCTGCCGGCCACGCGCTTGGCAAGGCCGCGCGACAACGACAGCTGGGCAGTCTTGCTGACCCCGTAATGGATCATGTCGGCCGGGATGTTGCGTGCCGATTCGGAGGAAATGAACAGCACCCGGCCCCAGCCGGCATCGACCATGGCCGGCAGCAGGGCGCGGGCCAGGCGCACGCCGGACATCACGTTGGTCTGCCAGTAGCGTTCCCAGGTGGCGTCGTCGGTGTCGAAGAATTCCTGCGGGCCGAAGATGCCGGCATTGTTGACCAGGATGTCGATCTTCGGCAGGCCGGCCAGCAGGGTGTCCACGCCGGCCGCATCGGAGAGGTCGGCGGCCACGCCGATCACCTCGGCGCCGGGCACGGCGGCCAGCAGGCGCTGGCGGGCGCGCTCGGTGCTGTCGGCGCTGCGGCCGTTGATGACCACCGTGGCGCCGGCGGCGGCCAGGCCCTCGGCGATGGCCAGACCGATGCCGGCGGTGGAGGCGGTGACCAGCGCGGTGCGGCCGCCCAGTTCGATCTTCATGGGGCACATCCAGCAAGGGGGAGATTGGCCAGTATCCACCCGACGCTGTGATCGGCATGCAGCGCCAGCTGCAACACAATGGTGCGGCATTGGCAGGTGCGGACCGTTGGTCCGCATGAAACCGCCCCGGCAGGTGCGGACCGTTGGTCCGCATGGAAACCGCCCCGGCAGGTGCGGACCGTTGGTCCGCACGGAAACCGCCCGGGTAGGTGCGGACCGTTGGTCCGCATGAAAGCGCCCCGGTGGGTGCGGACCGTTGGTCCGCACGTCCCATCAGGCCAGGGTGGTGACCGCCTGGTTCGCCGCCGCGCGCACCTTCGGCAGCAGCCGCAGCACCAGCGCCATCTGCGTGCGGATCAACTGCAGCTTCGGCGGCATCGCCTCTTCGATCTGCTCCAGCTCGGCGGCCACGGCACGGTCGGCATCATTGTCCTCCTCGCTGACCGGCTGCCGCGCGGTCAGCGCCGTGGCCAGCTGCTGCAGCGCCTTGCGCACCCGGTCACCAGCGGCCAGGGCCAGTGGATCGCCGGCGTAGCTGTCCACCTGGTCGCGGTGCGCGCCCAGTGCGGACAGGTGGCCGAGCAGGGTGTTGGACAGAGCCAGGAAGTGGAAGCCGGCATCGAGGTTGCGGCGCACGTGGCCGGGCTCGCGCAGCATGTTCGACAGCGCCGTGGACAGGGCCGCGTCGGCGTTGTGCATGTCGCGGCGGGCGATGCGGTAGGCCAGGTCATCGCGCATGCCGCTGCGGTATTGGCCCAGCACCGAATCGAGGTAGCGCGAGGCGGTATCCAGCACCCGTGCCAGCACCAGGTGCAGCTGCCGCCCCTGCCAGTCGGGCAGGATCAGGAACGCAGCGGCAGCGGCAATGGCACAGCCCAGCACCGTGTCGACCATGCGCGGGACGATCAGCACGAAGCCGTCGCCGATCAGGTTGAAGCAGGTCAGCGCCATCACCGTGATCGCCGCCGAGGCCACCAGGTAGCGATCGGTGCGGTTGTAGAAGAACAGCAGCGCCGACAGCAGGGCGATCAGCAGCTGCACGTGCAGCTGCGGGAACAGCTGCAGCAGCGCCCAGGTCAGCACCAGGCCGGCCAGGGTGCCGACCACGCGCTGGGCCAGGCGCTGGCGGGTGGCACCGAAGTTGGGCCGGCACACGAAGACGATGGTCAGCAGCACCCACGAACCGTGCTGCGCGTCGAACAGGCGGATGGCGAGGAAGCCGGCGACCAGTGCCACCGCCATGCGCAGGCCGTGGCGGAACAGCACCGAGCCCGGCGTGAGCTGCTGGCGGATGCGCACGCCCATCTCGCGCAGGGTATGTGGATTGCTGTCGCGCAGGCGCGTATCGACGTTGTCCAGGCTGGCTTCGGAACGTTCGGCATCAAGCAGGCGGCGTTCGATGCTGCGCAGGTTGTGCACCAGCAGGTCCAGCGAACCGAGCAGGCGCTGCCACTGCGGGCGCTGCTGGTCGCGCAGGTAGGCCAGCGCATCGGCCAGGTCGCGGCCGGCCTGCTGGTTGCTTTCGCCGTACACGAACGGGCGGCGCAGGCGGATGGCTTCGCCCAGGCGCGCACAGGCCTGGCCCTGCAGGTCAAGCAGCCGCTGGCAGCGGTACAGCACGTCGCTGTGGAAGAACGCATCGACCAGCGCGCCATAGGGGTAGTGCGAGGAACTGGCGCGTTCGTGGAAATCCTGCGCCATGTAGTACAGGCGCAGGTACAGGCCGGAATTGACGCCGGGCCGGCCGGAGCGGCCGAAGCGGGCCAGGATCGCGGCCTTCGCTTCATTGAGCGCGCCGACCACGCGGCGGTTCTGTTCGGCCAGGTCCAGCTGGCGGCGCTGCAGGTCGGCTTCGCGCACTGGTTCGAACAACGTGGCCTTGAGCTGCAGGTAGCGGCCCAGTTCCACGTACAGGCGGGCGACCCGTTCGCGCACGGGCCGGTTGGCGAACAGCGCCGTCCACAGGATCGACAGCAGGCCGTACCAGACCGCGCCGATCAGCAGGTGGCTGGCCGCTTCCATGGCGCGCGGCAGGTCGCCGGCGCCGCCGTGCTGCTCCAGGCCGATCATGGTGTAGATGGCCAGGGTCACCGTGGCCTGGGCGATGGACGCGTAGCGTTCGCCCAGCGCGCCCAGCAGGGTCAGGCAGAACGTGGACAGCGCCAGCGCGCCGATGAACAACCACGGCAGCGGGAACAGCCAGATGACCGAGGCGGCGGCGATGCAGAAGCACAGCAGCGACAGCAGCACTGCCTTGGTGCGGCCCCACCAGTTGTCATCCGTCTCGGCGATGGCGCTGGCGATGATGCCGAGGAACACCCCGGGCAGGGCAGGCAGCGCGTCCAGGTGCCAGCACACGCCCAGCGCCGTGGTCAGGGCGATGAAGACGCGCAGGCCGTAGCTGGCCTTTTCGTGTGCCCACAGGCGGCTGAAGCGGGATTCGCGGGTGGACATGCAGGCTCGGGGGGCGGGATGCCCCCCATTATTGCGGTGCGCGCGTGAAATGGGGGGAGCGATGTGCGGACCAACGGTCCGCACCCACCGAGTTGGGTAGCGCCGGGTTACATCTCCCAGCGCACGCTTACCGCGAAGGTGCGCGGCAGGCCGACGCCCGCGTTCGACCAGTATTTGCGGTTGCCCAGGTTCTCCACGCTGGCGCGCAGGGTGACCGGGTGGCCCGAGGCGAGCAGGCGGTAACCGACGCCGGCGTTGACCAGGGTGTAGTCGGGCAGCTTCAGGGTGTTGTCGGCGTCGTACCAGACATCGCCGTAGTAGCGCACGGCCGCATAGGCTTCCAGCCCGTCCACCCACGGCAACTGGTAGTTGGCGTGCAGCACGCCGCTCCAGCGGGCCGCGCCGGCGGTGCGGTTGCCTTCCTGCGATGCACTGGCCGGGGACAGCTTGTCGTAGGTCGGGTCCAGCCAGGTCACGCCGCCGCCGACGGTCAGCGCGTCGCTCAGGTGCAGGTCGCCGCTGGCTTCCACGCCTTCATACAGGGTGATGCCGTCCTGCACCAGGAACTTGCCGGCGCTGGTCAGCAGGTCGATGTTGGCCCCGCGTTCCAGCCGGAACGCCGCCACGTTCGCGTTCCAGCGCGGGGCTTCCACCTTGGCGCCGATCTCGTACTGCTTGCTGATGGTCGGGTCCAGCACATCGCCGGCATTGATGTAGGTGTTGCCGACGCGGCTGCCGGCTTCCAGCGATTCGATGTAGCTGGCATACAGGGTCACCGCATCGCTGGGCTTGTACATCACCGCGTAGGTCGGGGTGACCGGGTAGGTGTGGTAGCTGCCCTTGGTCTCGAAGTCGTTGTAGCGCCAGCCGGCCAGCACCGACCAGCCACCACCGACATCGATGGTGTCGCTGGCGAAGACCGCCTGCTGCACGGTTTCATCGCCGCGGCTGAGTACGCGCGAGCCCACCGCGTCGTGGCGGATGGCCGAACGCTGGTAGAGGTTGGCGCGGCCGATGTTGCTCCACTCGTAGGGGCGGTCCCAGCCCAGCCCGGTCTGGTGGCTGACGCCGGCCACCAGCTGGTGCTGCAGCGGCCCGGTGCGGAAGCTGCCCTGCACCAGCGCCTGGGCCAGCTTCCACTCGCTCTTGCCGCCCAGCTCGTACACGTTCACGTCGTAGTCGCCGTTCACATCGTCGATGTAGGCGAAGATCTTGTTGACGTCATTCCACGAGGTGGTGACGCCGTAGCTCAGGCTGGCCTTCCAGTCGCTGTTGATCTGCCAGTTCAGGGCGGTCGACAGCAGGCTGGAGCGGGTGTCGTAGTAGGTTCCGGGCACGCTGTTGTCGACGTCACCGGCGATCGGGCGCGGCAGCGAGGTCAAGCCGATGAAGTAGTACTGCGGCGACTCCTCGCTGAGGTCGCGCGACTGGAACACGCCGTCGAAGGTCCAGGTGAGCGCATCGCTCAGGCGCGCATCCAGCGACAGCGCGCCGACCTTGCGGTCGACATGGCCGCCGTTGAAGGTCTCGCCTTTTTCCTGGTACGCGTTGAAGCGGTAGCCAAACATCTGCTCGTTGCCGAAGCGGCCGCCGACATCCACGCCGCCGCTGGCGATGCCTTGTTCGCGCCAGCCGAGCTGGGCGCTGAAGGTGGTGGTGTCGGTCGGCTTCTTGGTGATGTAGTTGACGATGCCGCCCGGTGCGCCGAAGCCGTACAGGAAGCCGCCGGGGCCCTTCAGCAGGTCCACCTGCTCCATCACTTCCAGCGGCCATTCGGTACCCCATGAGGAGACCTGCAGGCCGTTGACGCGGTAGCTGTCGAAGTTGAGGTCGATGCCGCGGTTGCGGATCGGCGAGCTCCAGCCGCTGGCGTAGGCGCTGACCTGGGTGGTGACCGACGGGTCGAACAGGAAGGCTTCGCCCAGCGAGACGACCTGGCGCTGCTCGATCTGCTCGCGGCCGACCGCGGTGATCGCGAACGGGGTGTCGCGCAGTGCGCGGTCACCGAGGGCGCCGGCTTCGGTATGGGTGCGTTCGGCGGTGACCTTGATCGCATCCAGGTCGGTGGCACTGCGGGTATCGGCCGGGGCTTCGGCGTGGGCGGCACAGGCGGCAGACAGGGCCATGGCCAGCACGGCCAGGCGGGGGGAACGGGTGGGCAGCATCGGTGGGGGATCCTCGGCGGACAGCACGCGACCGTCCGCGGTGGCGGAAGGGAAGGGGTCGATGGCTGGGATCACGCAGGCGTGCCGGCAAGCGGCAGCGGGGCGTCGCTGGGGGAGGCGGCGCAGGACCGTGGCTGGATGCGAATTGTTCTCTTTTCGTTACGGCGCGTCAAACCCGGATGACCAGGCAGCCGGCCAGCGGCCGGCTCTACCAGTAGATCCACGCCCTGCGTGGATGGCCTTGGTTTTGCTTCGCGCTTGCACGCGCGGCGTGCAAGCCAGCGTTCGGCCAGGCACGGGAAGATCACAGGCAGCCGGCCAGCGGCCGGCTCTACCAGTAGATCCACGCCATGCGTGGATGGCCTTCCGCGGTAGTGCCGGCCGCTGGCCGGCACCTCCCATCACGCCCGCTGCGCGCGCTTCAGCAGCTTTGCTTCGCGCTTGCGCGCGCGGCGTGCCCGCCAGCGTTCGGCCAGGCACGGGAAGATCACAGGCAGCCGGCCAGCGGCCGGCTCTACCAGTAGATCCACGCCATGCGTGGATGGCCTTCCACGGTAGTGCCGGCCGCTGGCCGGCACCTCCCATCACGCCCGCTGCGCGCGCTTGAGCAGCTTTGCTTCGCGCTTGCGCGCGCGGCGTGCCCGCCAGCGTTCGGCCAGGCACGAGAAGATCACGTACAGCGCCGGGGTGCTCAGCAGCGTCAGGCTCTGCGAGAACAGCAGGCCGCCGATCATCGCGATACCCAGCGGACGGCGCAGCTCCGAGCCCTCGCCGAGGCCGATCGCCAGCGGCACCGCCGCCAGGATCGCCACCATGGTGGTCATCATGATCGGGCGGAAGCGCACGATGCTGGCCTCGCGCGCCGCCTCGCGTGGTGCCAGGCCATGCTCGCGCTGCGCCACCAGGGCGGAGGCGAGCATCATGATCGCGTGTTGCTTGACTGCGCCGCTCAGGCGCACCGGCGCGATGATC
>PJTS01000578.1_pt1 | contig 21097 bp, 18 predicted proteins | sample 1512251 | NCBI WGS metagenome assembly PJTS01 (sample SAMN08177686, study PRJNA422409) | Soil metagenome, whole genome shotgun sequencing project. | isolation source: Soil (2) enriched on wood chips: alkali lignin treatment | place: USA: Madison | collected 2015-01-15 | reverse complement strand
GGCGAGATGTTCGTGCTGCAGAAGAACCATCCCAACGGCTACGCACCGGGCAAGCGCCCCTTCCAGACCATCATTCCGGCCTTCATCACCAAGGACGGCAAACCGTATGCCAGCTTCGGCGTAATGGGCGGTGCCATGCAGCCGCAGGGCCATGCGCAGATCGTGATGAACCTGGTGGATTTCGGCATGAACCTGCAGGAGGCCGGCGACGCACCGCGCATCCAGCATGAAGGTTCGACCGAGCCGACCGGGCAGGCCACTGCCATGAGCGATGGCGGTGAAGTGAACCTGGAAACCGGCTTCCCCTACGAGACCGTGCGCGCGCTGATGCGCAAGGGCCACCGGGTGGTGTTTGCCGATGGCCCGTATGGTGGCTACCAGGCCATCCTGCGCGATCCGGAAAGCGGCGTGTACTTCGGTGCTTCGGAAAGCCGCAAGGATGGCCAGGCCGCGGGTTACTGACCCAGCCTGTGCTCTAATACGCAGCAAGAAGCGGGGGTACCGCGGCCAGTGGCCGCGGTTGAGACAGTCCCTTGGAACCTGATCCGGTTCATACCGGCGTAGGGAAGCTTTGCAGTGCAGCCGTGCCCGGAGTCCGCCCAAGGACCGTCCGGGCGCGGTGCGCAGTGCGCCGCCGCTTCGTCCCTGACCTTCCTGGACGATGCCCGATGAACGCACAGCCTTCCGATCTGCAGCAGCAGGCCCAGCAACTTTCCGCGTCAGTGACCCGGCCCATTGCCGGTTCGCACAAGATCCACGTGCCCGGTTCGCGCCCCGACCTGCGCGTGCCCATGCGCGAGATCGCGCTGACCCGCACGCCCAGCCTGTTTGGTGGCGAGGAGAATGCGCCGCTGACCGTGTACGACACCTCCGGTCCGTATACCGATCCGCAAGCGACCATCGACCTGACCACGGGCCTGCCGGCGCTGCGCCGTGGCTGGATCGAAGAACGTGCCGACACCGAAGCGCTCGATGCACTCAGTTCCCGCTTCGGTCGCGAACGCGAGCACGACCCGAAACTGGATGCGGTGCGCTTCCCCGCGCGCAGCCTGCCGCGCCGCGCGAAGGCCGGCGCCAACGTCACCCAGATGCATTACGCACGGCGCGGCATCATCACCCCGGAAATGGAATTCGTGGCGATCCGCGAAAACCAGCGGTTGCAGGACATCTGCGATGCCAGCCTGCTGCAGCAGCATGCCGGTGAATCCTTCGGCGCGGCCATTCCGAAGATCATCACGCCTGAATTCGTGCGTGATGAAATCGCCCGTGGCCGCGCGGTACTACCCAACAACATCAATCACCCCGAAAGCGAGCCGATGATCATCGGTCGCAATTTCCTGACCAAGATCAACGCCAACATCGGCAACAGTGCGGTGTCCTCCGGCATCGCCGAAGAGGTGGAGAAGCTGGTCTGGGCCATCCGCTGGGGCGGCGATACGGTGATGGATCTGTCCACCGGCAAGCACATCCACGAAACGCGGGAATGGATCATCCGCAATTCGCCGGTGGCCATCGGTACGGTGCCGATCTACCAGGCACTGGAAAAAGTGGATGGGCGCGCCGAAGCGCTGACCTGGGAAATCTTCCGCGACACCCTGATCGAACAGGCCGAGCAGGGCGTGGACTACTTCACCATCCATGCAGGGGTGCTGCTGCGATATGTGCCGCTCACTGCCAGGCGGGTGACCGGCATCGTCAGCCGTGGGGGTTCAATCATGGCCAAGTGGTGCCTGGCGCACCACAAGGAGAATTTCCTCTACACGCACTTCGAAGAGATCTGCCAGATCATGAAGGCCTATGACGTGACGTTCTCGCTGGGTGATGGCCTGCGCCCGGGCTGCATTGCTGATGCCAACGATGCCGCACAGTTCGGTGAACTGGAAACGCTGGGCCAGTTGACGAAGATCGCGTGGAAGCACGATGTGCAGACCATGATCGAAGGTCCGGGCCATGTGCCGATGCAGTTGATCAAGGAGAACATGGACAAGCAGCTGCGCGAGTGTGGCGAGGCGCCGTTCTACACTCTGGGCCCACTGACCACCGATATCGCGCCGGGCTACGACCACATCACCAGTGCCATCGGTGCGGCCATGATCGGCTGGTTCGGCACGGCCATGCTCTGCTATGTCACGCCCAAGGAGCACCTGGGCCTGCCCAATCGCCAGGATGTGCGCGATGGCATCATGGCCTACCGCATTGCCGCGCATGCAGCCGATCTGGCCAAGGGGCATCCGGGTGCGCAGGTGCGTGACAACGCGCTCAGCAAGGCGCGCTTCGAATTCCGCTGGGAAGACCAGTTCCACCTGGGCCTGGATCCGGAGAAGGCCAGGGAATTCCATGATGAAACGTTGCCGAAGGATGCACACAAGCTGGCGCACTTCTGTTCGATGTGTGGCCCGCATTTCTGTTCGATGAAGATCACCCAGGACGTGCGCGAATACGCCGAGAGCGGCATGCAGGAAAAATCGGCACAGTTCCGCGCGGCCGGTGCGCAGGTCTACCAGCAGGGCTGAGCGGGGAGCGCCGGGCCAGGCCCGGCGGCTTCTCTCACGCGCGACCGGCTATGCTCGCGCCATCGCCCAGGGGAAGGACGCCATGCCCGTTGCTCTGACCACCCGCTGGCTGGCCATCGCGCGCCGCCATCCGTCGGCCTGGTTGTTGGCCGCGCAGTTGCTGGCGGTGCTGTTGTATCCGGCACTGGATGAAGCCGCCGGCGGACACGCTGCATTGGGCGTGTTCGGCATGGCGGTGCTGGGGCTGGCGTTGTGGGTGGTGCAGCGCAGCCCGCTGGGCACGTGGCTGGCCCTGGTGCTGGCCATTCCTTCTGTCGTGTTCTCCATCGCCGCCGCGCTGCTGGATCATCCCGGGCTGGCCATCACGGCGCAGTTGCTGGAGAGCCTGTTGTACTTCTACACCGCCGGCGCGCTGACCGCCTACATGCTGCAGGACCATAAAGTCACGCGCGATGAACTGTTTGCCGTTGGTGCTACGTTCACATTGCTGGCGTGGGGATTCGCGTTTGCATTCGCGGTATGCCAGCAGTGGTATCCGGGCAGTTTCCAGGGCACCGGTGGTGGCTTGCAGCGCACGTGGATGGAGTTGCTTTATCTGAGCTTCAGCTTGCTGTCCGGAGTCGGCTTGAGCGACGTGGTTCCGCTGCATCCACAGGCACGCGCACTGGTCATGCTGGAGCAGTTTTCCGGCGTCATGTACGTCGCTTTGGTGGTTTCGCGGCTGGTCGGGCTGACCATGCTGCGGCGCTCCTGAAAATGAACGCCAGATAAAAATTTCGCGCCCCGAAGGGCGCGAATGGTGCTGCTTATTATGTGAATGCGTCGGCGAGAGAGAGCCTGATGTCCACCACGCGATAGGCGAGGTAACCTGCATAGGCTAGTATTCGCGCGCTTGGTTTTTTTTGCGGTATGCGCCGATGGTTTGTGCGGAATCTGGCTTTTGGATGTTGCAGGGAAGGAAGCACAACGCTGCCCCGTGGTATCTGCAACGTGTTTCAGCTTCTAGCAACGAATGAACAGCTACGAAAGCCAGTCGCCAGAGTGTGACCGCGTTCGCATAGGCGAATGCGTAGTGACTCTGTCTTCACGTGAAGTCGACGTCCCCGGTGCGCGTCGTCCGCGACGCCTCACGCCGAAGGCGCTGGGCGTGCTGCGCGTGCTGCTGCGGCAGCCTGGGCGCGTTGTCACGCGTGAAGAGCTGTTCGCAGAAGTCTGGCCCGACACGTTGCCCACCAACGATGTGCTGACACAGGCGGTGACCCAGTTGCGCAAGGCCTTCGCCATCGGCGAGGACAACGGCCAGGCGTACATCGAAACCATCGCCAAGACCGGCTATCGGCTGCTGGTGCCGGTGCAGGCGCTGCAGGACAGCGAAGGCCTGGCGCAGACAGCGCAGGCGCTGGACGACGCGGCCAGCGAGGACCTGCCGCAGGCCGATGCACACGATGTACGCCGGCGCAGCCTGCGCATGTGGCGTCGTCGTCTGCTGCTGGTGCTGGGTCTGGCCATGCTGGTCGCGCTGCTGGTGCTTACTTCATTGCTGCTGCGCCGACCGGTGCCGAGCTCACCGCTGGATGCGGTGGTGGAGGATGGCACGCGGGTGATCGGCAGTCCCGAGCGCCCCTATCGATTGATTACCGCCACCGCCGGTTTCGAGACCTATCCCACGCTGTCGCCCGATGGCTCGCAGGTCGCCTACGAGGGCGCCAACGATGACAGCGCAACGGGCGGGGCGATCCGGGTGCAGACCTCGGGCAATGCACCGGCCCGCCAGCTGCTGCAACCGCCTGCCGGCGCCAGCGACCGGTTCCCCAGCTGGTCGCCGGATGGACGCGAGATTGCATTCGCGCGTTTTGGCGCTGACGGCAGTTGCCAGGTGCTGATTGCCAGTGCCACCGGCGGCGCGCTGCGCCAGGCCACCCGCTGTGATGGCACCGAGCTGCTCAGTTTCGACTGGACCCCGGACGGCCGCGGGCTGGTGTTCGGCAGCATGGTGGGGCGCTATGCGCACCGGGGCATCCGCGTGCTCGACCTGCCCAGCGGGCAGTGGCGGGCGCTGCAGTACGAGGCCGGCGCAGATGATTTCGACTATGCACCGCGCTATTCGCCTGACGGGCGCTGGCTGGTGTTCGCGCGCAACCCGCAGCTGGGCGACCTGTGGCGCATGCCTGCCAGCGGCGGCACGCCGGAACAGCTGACCAACGAGGCGGCCGAACTGCGCGGTTGGGCCTGGCTGGGCGATGGCCGGCATATCGTGTTCGGCCGGCGCGTGGACAGTGAGGCGCGGCTGTACTACCTGGATGTGGAGCGCCGTACCTTGCGCGACGCGGGCCTGGACGATGCGCAGTGGCCGGCGGTTTCCCGGCGTGGCGACATGCTCGCCTTCGTCCACCGCCGCGCCCAGTTCGGCATGTTCCGCACGCCGGTGCAGGGCGGTGCCGCGCAGCGCCTGTTCGCCTCCAGCGGCCGCGATGGCCAGCCGATGGTGGCGCCGGACGGCCGGCAGCTGGTGTTCAGTTCCGACCGCTCGGGGAGCTTTGCGCTGTGGTGGGCCGACATGGAGCGTCCCGACTCGCTGCGTCCGATTGAAGGGCTGCGCCCGGAAGCGAGGCAGGCGCCAGACTGGTCGCCCGACAGCCGCCAGTTGCTGGTGGTGGGACGCGACGAGCACGGCCAGGCCGTGGTGTATGAGATCGCGCCGCGCGATGAGCGCCTGCAGGTGCTGCCGGTGCCGGTGCAGCAACCGCTGCAGGCGCTGTATGGCGCCACCGCCGAGCAGGTGCTGGTGCTGGAACGCGATGCGCAGCAGCGTGTGCAGTTGACACTGTTTGATCGCAGCACCCAGCCGTGGCGACGTCTGGGCAGTCTGGAGGGGGTCTCGCAGGCCCGCCTGGACCGCAGCAGCGGGCGGGTGTTGTTCACGCGGCTGGCCGCCAGTGGTCTGTGGTCGGTCAATCCCAGCCTGGACGCGGCCAGCGTGCAGCAGGTCAGCGACGCGTGGCCCAGCCGCTGGCGTTACCGCACCTGGGCCGTCGCCGGCAACGGGCGTATCGATTACCTGGGCAGCACTGCCGAATGCTCCACCACCCTGACCCGTGTCCAGGGTGGCACCCGGGAACCGGAGCGCTGCCTTGACGCGCAGCGCCTGAGCGCGGGCAACGGGCTGAGCGCCAGTGCCGACGGCAGCGACCTGTATCTGGCCCTTGCCGTGTCCGACGGTGCCGACATTGGCGTCATGCGCCTGCCCGCAGCGCCGCCGCCGCTGTTCCCGGCCTTCTCCAGGTTGTTGATTTTCAACGACAAAGGTCCTTCGTAACTCTTTCGTGCCGACGTCGTGGCGATTTCGTGGCGATCTCGGCGGTTCTTCCTGACCGGAACGCACCTGATTTGGCAAAACGGTGGCCTGTACTTGGCAAATCCGTGGTGCTCCCATGCGTCAACTCTCGCTGGCCGATCGTGGCCAATCCGTTTCGCTGGACAAGGCCGTCGATGACGTGGCCCCGACCTGCCTGGGCGTTGCCCGGCTGGGTAGCCTGCAGACGGCAGGCAGCAGCTTCACCGTATGGATGCAGGTGCGCGGCACCTCGTGGGTGGAGGCGAAGGAAGGCCGCTTCCGCCTGCGCCAGGGCGAATGGATCGCGTTCGAGAAGGAATCGCGCCCGCTGGTGCAGGCCGGTCGCAACGGTCTGTGCGTGGGCCTGAACCTGAACGTCGAAGCACTGCGCGCGCTGGCCGAAATGGCCGACTGCGGGCTGTATGCCGGGCGTGGGCAGATGAACCGCGGCGATGCCCGCGTGGCCCTGCGCCTGTGGCGTGATGCGCTGGCCAGCGGTCAGCCGGCGCAGTCGCTGCGTCCGCTGCTGCTGCATCTGGCGGGCCTTCAGCGCGGTCTGGCCGACAACGTGCAGCGTTGCCCGGGCCGCTCGCGCAGCCGCAAGCGCCAGGTGTTCGGGCGCATGCAGCGTGCACGCCTGTACCTGGAAGGCAACAGCCACCGGGTGGTGCGCATCGGCGAACTGGCCGAACTGACCAACTTCTCCAGCTGGTATCTGTCCAAGACGTTCCAGAGCCTGTATGAAGAAAGCCCGCAGTCCCTTTCGGCGCGCCTGCGTCTGGAACGTGCTGCCGATCTGCTGCGCGATACCGACATGATGGTCGGTGAGGTCGCTGCCGCCAGTGGCTTCGACAACTGCTGCAGCTTCGCGCGCGCCTTCCGTGCCCGCTATGGCACCTCGGCATCGCGTTTCCGTGAAGACGGTGCGAAGCTCCCGCCAAAATCAGCAAAGTCTCTCGTTGGCTCGCGCAAATACAGCGCTGCAACGCAATCGTAACGTGCTGGGGTGTTTTAACACGCTGCTAACACGTACCTTGGAGAGATTGATGAACGTTCGTAATTCCGCAGTGCGGTTGGGCCTGCTGCCCGCCGGCATTGCGCTGGCGCTGTCGCCGGCCTTTGCTTCCGCGCAGGAAGCGGCCTCCGGCACCACCGACCTGGACCGCATTTCGGTCACCGGTTCGCGTATCCGCCAGGCCAGCATGGAGACCGCACAGCCGGTCATCGCGCTGCAGCGCGCCGATATCGAAAAGCAGGGCTTCACCAGCGTTGCCGACATCGTGCAGAACCTGGCCGCCACCGGCTCCCCGGCCATCAGCCGCAGCGATGCGCTGTCCTCGGGCGAAGAAGTCGGCGGTCAGTTCGTCGATCTGCGCAACCTCGGCCCGGAGCGCACCCTGGTGCTGCTGGACGGCAAGCGCATGGGCACCAGCACCGGTGGTTACACCGATCTGGCCTCGATCCCGACCTCGGTGGTCGAGCGCATTGAAGTACTGACCGACGGCGCTTCGGCCATCTACGGTTCGGACGCCATCGCCGGTGTGATCAACATCATCACCCGCAAGAACTTCGACGGTCTGGAAGCTTCCTTCTACACCGGCCAGTACGGCCAGGGTGATGGCGAGCAGCAGACCTACAACTTCGTCTATGGCCAGACCGGCGACCGTGGCTCGATCACGCTGGGTGCCGAGTACAACGAACAGGACGAAGTGAAGGCCAAGGACCGTCGCTTCAGCCGCTACCCGAATGGCCAGTGGCACCAGACCCCGGACGCCAATGGCGCCAACGGCTGGTCGGCTGCGTCCAACCAGGGCGTGCTGATCGACCCGACGGATCCGGATCTGTGGTACGTGCGCAACCCGGGCGCCGCTGGCGAATCGCTGTCGGACTTCCACGACTTCGGCCTGGCGGATTACACCAACGCCAGCCAGGAAATGTGGCTGCAGAACAAGCTGAAGCGTCGTTCGGTCTTCGCCAACGGCAACTACGACTTCAACGACAACATCCGCGGCACCGCCAGCCTGCTGTACACCAAGCGTACGGCTACCTCGCAGATCGCCGGCTACCCGTACCAGTCGGAAGTCTATGAAACCCCGCTGTCGGGTCAGAGCATCTACAACCCGCTGGGCCAGGATGCGAACTTCATCCGTCGTGGCTCGGAAGTGCCGCGCCAGACCGAATCGGAGCAGGAAACCTTCCGCTTCAGCGCCGGCCTGGAAGGCTCCTTCCAGTTCGCTGACCGCTACTTCGACTGGGATGTGGGCTACGTCTACAACCAGAACAAGGGCGTCAAGACCGGCACCGGCGACCTGTTCGTTCCGAACGTGCAGAACGCCGTCGGCCCGTCCTTCATCGATGCGGGCGGCGTTGCCCGCTGCGGCGTCGAGGGCAAGGTGATCGCGGGCTGCACCCCGTGGAACCCGCTGGCACCGTACGGTTCGACCGAAGCCGGCTCGCTGGCTGACCCGGCCCTGCAGGCCTACCTGTTCCTGCCGAGCCACGATACCTACACCAACACCACCAAGGTCTACAGCGCCAACCTGTCGGGCAGCGTCGCGACCCTGCCGGCCGGTGACCTGGCCTTCGCGGCGGGTTACGAGCACCGCGAGGAAAGCGGTGAGTACAACCCCGACGCGCTGCTGCAGTCCGGCCTGAGCACCAGCCTGGCCGGTGCACCGACCAAGGGTGAGTACGAGCTGGACGAGTTCTACCTCGAACTGAACGTGCCGATCCTGGCTGACGTTGCGTTCGCCAAGGAACTGTCGCTGGACGTTGCCGGTCGCTACTCGGACTACAACACCTTCGGTGACACCGTCAATTCGAAGTTCGGCCTGAAGTGGAAGCCGATCGACGACCTGCTGATCCGTGGTACCTACGCCACCGGCTTCCGCGCTCCGAACATCTCCAACATGTACGGCGGCGTGTCGCAGACCTACGACTCGTACACCGATCCGTGCGATACGGCGTTCGGCTCGGCTGCACGCAACCCGTCGGTGGCTGCTGCCTGCGGCGCCGCGGGCGTGCCGGCAGACTTCCGCCAGATCACCTCCGGTGGTGCGCAGTCGACTGGCACGAACACCCAGTCCTACAGCGCCTTCGAGTCCGGTTCCAACCCGGAACTGAAGCCGGAAACCTCCAAGACCTGGACCGCTGGCTTCGTCTACAGCCCGAACTTCGTGCAGGGCCTGGACATCAGCCTGGACTGGTGGAAGATCCGCATCGACGACGTCATCGCGGCTGAGTCGGTCACCTCGATCCTGAACAACTGCTACGTGCTGGGCATCCAGGGCGCCTGCGACCGCTTCGAGCGTGGCACCAGCGGCCGTGCCGTGAACCAGGTGGTCGGCGTGACCCGTACCCTGGTCAACGGCGGCTACCGCGAGACCGCCGGTTACGACCTGGGCGTCAAGTACCGTCTGCCGGAGTTCTCGTTCGGTAACTTCCTGATCGACTGGAAGACCACCTACGTTGACTACCTGGAATACAAGTCTGACAACGAGGCTGAAACCCCGGTCGAGCAGTTCACCGGTTGGGAAGGCAACTTCCGCGTGCGTTCGAACCTGAATGTCGATTGGAGCTTCGGCGACTTCGGCGTGAACTGGGGCGTGCGTTACTACTCCGGCATGAAGGAAGCCTGTTCCTACGATCTGGATGGCGGCCGCGAGTGCAACCTGCCGAACTTCAGCTCGGCGTACACCCTGGCCCAGCCGACCCGCAAGGTCGGTTCGAACACCTTCCACGATCTGCAGGTGCGCTACAACGCACCGTGGGATGCCACCATCTCGATCGGCGCGAACAACGTGTTCAACCACGAAGGCCCGGTCATGTACACCCAGCCGAACTCGAGCTTCTCGTACTACGGTGGCTTCGACATCGGTCGTTACTACTACCTGAAGTACACCCAGCGCTTCTGATCCATCGAAGCCTGGAACGTGCAACACAAGGAGGGCGGACCGCAAGGTCCGCCCTCTTTTTTGCGCCGGACCAGTACACAGCGACCGGCGATGAAAAAAGGGCAGGCCCTGCGGCCTGCCCTTGGTCTGTTGCCTGCGTCGCGCTGCCTCAGGCTTCGGTGGGTACCAGCCCCATCAGGCTGTTGGCATGCTCGCGCCACTGCGGCAGCTTGTTCAGCACGCCCGCACGCTGCAGGTAGTCCTCATCCACCGGGTCACCATTGACCAGCGCAAGCGCCACATGCACCGCGCCCGTTACCCAGAAGCTGCGGGTGGTGGACCGCTGCGGCTGCAGGTGGAAGGCCACGGCCTCGATGATCGGCATCGGCAGGCCCCACAGACCCAGCAGGTAGGCGCCTGCCTCGGCATGGCCGGGCAGGGGGTCGCCGCCCAGCGAGGGCTCGGTGCGTTCATTGCGCACGCCCGGCAGCAGCAGGCCGATATCGGCCAGCAGTGCGGCGGTGGCGCCCAGTTCGGCACTGGATTCGGGCAGCAGCCGTGCTGCCAGGCGCGAAGCCATCAGCGCACGCTGCTGCAGCGAATTGCGCTCGGCCGCGGACAGCGTTGGTGCCGAAAACACTTCGCTGGCCAGCACCAGGTCACGCAGGGTGGCCAGGCCCAGCCGCGTCACCGCCGTACGCAGGTCGGCAATGGTGCGGCCCTGGCTGAAGAAGGCAGAGTTGGAAAGCTGCAGTACCTTGGCGGCAATGGCCGGGTCGGCGGCTACCAGCTTGGCGACATCGGCGCTGTCGGTGTCGTCATCGTGTTCCAGCGCCTGGGTCAGGCTCAGGTACAGGTGCGGCGGCGAGGGCAGCTTCTCGATGCGGCCGATGGCATCGCGCAGGCGCGGGCTGTCGAGCACCTCGCGCAGCTCTTCCAGGCTGGTCAGCGCTTCCAGCAGCACTTCCGGCGCCAGCGGCAGCGGCAGGAAGCGGTGCGCCACGCCGATCAGGCGCGCCGGCGGCGGCCGGTTGCCATGCTGGGCATCGACCAGCGCGATACGGATGGTTTCCGGGCGCAACGTGCGGATCTGCCCCAGCAGCGTGGTGGCATTCAGATCGGGCAACTGTGGGCAGACGATTACCGCATCCACGCCCTGTGTCGCCACCACGCTCATCGCGCTGTGGCCATCGGTGGCGGTCAACGGCTGCCAGTCTTCCCCAAGATCGGCAATGAACTCGGACAGCTCAGCCGGCAGGCTGGCTGCATCCCCTACAAGCAGAATACGCACGACACATTCCCCTGGCTGTCTCGACGATGGACGTCGAAGACGTGTGAAGTGACGCAATTTACCCAATACGGCGCCAATAGTGATGGACCGCCGTCATGAAACGTGACCAGGATCGCTCCGGCGCACTGCGCCGGAGCGATCCTGTTCAGAATCAGGCTTTGCTGTCCAGATGACGCTGGTGCGCCTCGATCAGGATCTGCTTGGCCTCGGCCGCGCCACCCCAACCGTCAAGCTTGACCCACTTGCCCTTCTCCAGATCCTTGTAGTGCTCGAAGAAGTGGCCAATTCGCTCCAGCCAGTGGCTGGACACCTGGGCAATGTCTTCCACATGGGCGTAGCCACTGAAGATCTTCGAGACCGGCACCGCCAGGATCTTCTCGTCGCTGCCAGCCTCATCGCTCATCTTCAGCACGCCCACCGGACGGCAGCGCACGACCGAACCCGGCACCAGCGGCAGCGGCAGCACCACCAGAACGTCGGCCGGGTCGCCATCGCCACACAGGGTGCTGGGCACGTAACCGTAGTTGCACGGGTAGCGCATCGGGGTGGACAGGATGCGGTCGACGAAGATCGCGCCGGTCTCCTTGTCCACTTCGTACTTCACCGGTTCCGAGTCCTTCGGGATCTCGATGATGACGTTGATTTCTTCCGGCGGGTTCTTGCCGGGCGAGACGAGTTCCAGACCCATGGTGTGCTCCAGGTGGGGGTATAGACGGTTAGCCCCCTATTTTATGCCTTTGCCGGGCGCTGTGCAGGGTAGGGCAGGGCCGACCTTCGTCGTGGCTCGCGGCCGAGTGCTCGCGGCGGGGTTTCCTGATGGGACCGGAGCACCGGGCGGCGCAGGCTGGGGCCTCATTTGCAAGGAGCGCGCCATGATCTGGAGATATTGCAGTGGCCTTGTCGTCCTGCTGTCGATCGCCCCGCCGGCGGTGGCTGGCAGCCATGTCGATCTGATTGATTTCCCCACCAACGAGGCCAACTGGGACCGCTTCTACGACCTCGAAGCCGCCCTGATGCGGGGCTTCGACCGCATCTGCGCAGACACGATCTGCGCGGGCGACTACAGCAACTACCGGGTCATGCAGGTGCGCTGCGCGGTGCGGCTGCTGACCGGGCGGGTTACCCGCTGCGCCTGGGTGGTGGCCGCCAGCGAACTGCGTGTGCAACCCGATACGGGGGACGTCCAGGTCGACAATGGGCGCTGGGTCTGTCCCGTCGATCTGCTGCCGGGGGTGCCGGTGGAGCAGTTCCACACGGTCCTGTCGGGGCCCGATGGCGTGGAAGCCCCGTTCCCCGCTCTGGGGCGGGGCTTGTTCGATGACCTGCTGGGCTGTCTGCAGGCCCCCGGCAACGCCGGGAGGCCGGGATGATGCGCGCCCTGTTGCGGGTGATCGTGCTGTGCCTGGTGGCGCAGGCCGTGCATGCCCGGGACCGATACGTCGACGCCCGCCTCTACCCGGACCAGACCGCGGGCTGGGAGCGTTTCCGCAGCGTCGAACGGGCGCTCGTTGCCGGCTTCGATGATGTCTGTGGCGACACCTTCTGCGAAGGCGAGTACTACAACCTGCGGGCCATGCGCCTGCGTTGCTCGGTGGAGCGGGCCAGTGGCCAGGTGGCCGGCTGCGTGTGGACCTTCGCCGGCAGCAACAGCTCGGTGCTGAGCGACGGGCGCATCGACGTGGACGTGCGCAGCTATGCCTGCGCGTTGCCGCTGGCTGCCGGCACGTCGCTGGAGCACCTGCTGCAGTCGCTGGAAGCCGTGCCGCCCCGCGATTCCATCGATGTTCCGCTGCCGGGAACCTCGATCAGCATCTACGACGGGCTGACCGGGTGCCTGTGAGCCGCGCAGCCATACGCAAACGTGACTGATTCGCATTTACGGAGTAGCATGCGCGCCGCCCTTGTCCGTCCCCACCGCGCATGCCCTCCAATGCCGCCACCCTGATCGAACTGCTGATCCGCGAACGGCCGGCGCTGCTGCGCCGTGTTCAGCGCATCCTCGGTAGTGACAGCAGCGCCGAGGACGTGATCCAAGCGGTGTGGTTCAAGGCCCGCGGGGTCGACAGCCAGCAGCAGATCGACAATCCGCGCGCTTACCTGTACCGGCTGGCGATCAATCTGGCCACCGACCATGGCCGTGAGGCCACCCGACGCAACCGGCTGCTGGCCGATCACTACCTGTGGCAGGACGAGGACCAGGTGTCCACCGAATCCCAGGTAATGGCCCAGGACGAACTGCAACGCGTGCTCGATGCCGCTGGCCACCTGCCTGAGCCCACGCGTACCATCTTCCGGCTCAATCGCCTGCAGGGCCTCACCCAGGCCGGGATCGCGCGGCGTCTGGGCGTATCGGTCACCACGGTGGAAAACCACATGCGCGCGGCCCTGCAGCGCCTGGCCCGGGTCCGCGAAGGGCGATGATGCTCGTGCTTGGGGCCGGCGTGCCCGCAGACGTCCTCAAGAGGGGGACGCCGATCCCTCCCCGCATCCTGCCACGCGATTGAACGCGCCCACCTGCCAGCCCATGAGCCCGCACCTGCCGACCTCACCCGCCCCCGATGCTGCCTTGGCCGAGCAGGCCCGTGACTGGATCGCCTGGCTGGCGGCCGGCGAGCTCAGCGATGCGCGCATGCAGGCGTTTGAAGATTGGCTGGCGCAGCCTGGGCACCGCCGCGCGTTCGAGTACGAACGGCAGGTGTGGCGCAGCCTGGGCCCGCGGCCGGCATCGGCGCCCGCAAGTGCGCTTCGCCGCCGCCCGCGCCACCTGCGCTGGGCAATGGCCGCGGCGGCCGTGGTGGCGCTGCTGGTGGTGTGGCCCGATGCCTGGCTGCGCCTGCAGGCCGACCACCGCAGCCAGCAGTTCGTGCAGGACGTGCGCCTGCCCGATGGCAGTCGTGCAGTACTGGACGCCGACAGCGCCATTGCCGTGCACTTCGACGCCCATGCGCGGCAGGTCGAACTGCTGCGCGGCCGCGCCTGGTTCGAAGTGACGGCCGATGCACAGCGCCGTTTCAGCGTGTCGGCCGGTAACGGCGTGGTCGAAGACATCTCCACGGCCTTCACCGTGGAACGGCAAGGGCAGGGCGCGCAGGCCGAGGTCGGGCAGGGGCAGGTGCGCGTGGCCAGCCCCGTGGACGGCGGCTGGACCTATCTGCGTGCCGGCCAGCGTGCGTCCTACGGCGCACACAGCGGCGTGCAGCGCCTGCCGGATGTCGCTACCGACGGTATCGGCAGTTGGCGCCGCGGCGAACTGCTGCTGGAACAGGCATCGGTGGCCGAGGCGATACAGCGCCTGGGCCGCTACCGCAGCGGACCGACCTGGGTGCGTGGCGATCTGTCGTCACTGCCGCCGGTGAGCGCTGCCCTGCGCATCGACCGCCCCGAGCAGGCGCTGGATACGCTGGCCGCGACCGCGGGCCTGCGGGTCACCCGCTGGCCGTTGGGCGTGGCCATCGTCCATCAGTAGATCCACGCCATGCGTGGATGAATTCACCTTGGGGTTCCACCCGCCCCATTCGTCTTACCCCGTGAACGTACCCGCCGCCGCCACGTACGTCGTTGTGTCCGCGCTCCGTGCGGATGGCGCCGCGTCTGCGGTAACGCTCACCTGACAGGTTTCCCATGTACGACTTCCCCCGCCGTGGCCGTGCGCCGCGCCCGTCCCGCCTGTGCATTGCGCTGCTGGCCGCCGGTCTGGCCGCCACCGCACCTGCCGTCTTCGCCCAGTCCGCGCCGCGCAGCGCCGCTGCCGTGCAGCACTTCGACATTCCGGCGCAACCGCTGGATGAGGCACTGCGCAGCTACATGCGCCAGTCCGGCGTGCAGGTTGCCTATGCCGCTGCGCTTACCTCCGGGCTGAACTCGCAGGCGGTCGATGGCAACCTGTCCGCCAGCCAGGCCCTGTCGCAGCTGCTGCAGGGCACCGGGTTGCTGGCACGCCCCGTGGGGCCCGATGCGGTAACGCTGGAGACCGGTGCTCCCGTGCACGCTGGTGATGACGTGATCGTGACCGACACGCTCAGCGTCGCGGGCGACCGGGTGCAGGGCGGTGCCGTCAGTGACGAAGCACGCCTGCTCGACAGCTACCGCACGGTGGGCTCGACCAGCACGATCAACCGCACCACGCTGGAACGCTTCCGCGGCACGTCCACCGGCGACATCGTCAAGGGCGTAGCCGGTGTCACCGCAGGCGATCCGCGCGTGGGCAACGGTTTCGACGTCAATATCCGTGGCATCCAGGGCCAGAGCCGGGTCCCGGTCATCATCGACGGCGGCCAGTCCAGCATGGATACCTATCGTGGTTACGCTGGCCAGTCGCAGCGTACCTACCTCGACCCCGACCTGATCTCGCGCCTGACCATCACCAAGGGCCCCAGCCTGCAGGCCAACGCCTCCGGCGGCATTGGGGGCGTGGTGGAGATGGAGACGCTGAACGTCGATGACGTGCTGCGCGAAGGTCGCGATGTGGGTGTGCGCGTGCGCGGCGGCCTGGCCAATGGCAGCGCCAACAACCTGCCCGGCTACGATGCCGCGCCGCGCACCGACCGCAGCGCCACCGGCAGCCAGTTCTTCAACGTGGCTGCCGCCGGCCACTGGGATCGCTTCGATCTGGTGGCCGCCTACGCCTACCGCGACAATGGCAACTACTTTTCCGGCAAGCGCGGCTACGACGATTTTCCCCAGACCCGGCGCACGCTGGCGCCGTTGAACCCGCCGGACACCGAGGTGTTCAACACGTCCTCGCGTTCGAAGTCGGCGCTGCTGAAGGGTACCTGGCGCATCGATGACGCGCAGACCCTGGAACTGGGCTATCGCCGCTACGAAGGCACGGCCGGCGAGATCATGGCCTCGCAGATCATCCGCGTGGACCGTGACCGCGTGCCGCAGTGGGACCCCGGTCACGTGGACATGGACAGCTACAGCGCACGCTACCGCTTCAACCCGGACAGCGAACTGGTCGACCTGCGCGTGAATGCCTGGTACACCGACGCCGACAGCGTGATGTACAACAGCCTGACCGGCATCACCCCGTGGTACTTCGACCGCCCGACCCAGTGGTACGACGCGCCCAGCTTCAGCGGCAACCCCGGCTACAAGGACGCGTACCGCAATCCGCTGCGGCAGAAGCGCTTCGGCCTGGATGCCAGCAACACGTCGATCTTCGACACCGGCGCCGGCCGTTTCACCCTCGATTACGGCCTGTCCTACAGCGATGAAGACATCGCGCCGGGCAGCTCCGGGCCGATCATGCACGATGACCTGGTCAACAATCGTTTCCTGCGCAACGCCTGGCGCAAGGAATACAGCGCCGTGGCTGGGCTGAAGTGGGAGCCCAACGAACACTGGGAACTGATGGCCGGCGGCCGCTGGAACCGCGTGGACGTGCACGACCGCAACCGCCTGGCCACGGTGGACGCCTATGAAGTGCAGGGCCAGTACCGCTACACCGAACTGCTGAACGGCAACCCGGCACTGCCGTCCTGGCGCGCGCAGCGCATCGCCCTGCTGAACTGGTACCCCGACGCCAACGGCAACTTCACCCAGGCCTCGCTGCTGGCCTCGCCGTACAAGAAGGGCACCGTGGCCGATCTCGGCGGCTGGAATTTCTACGACGCCGATGTCCCGGAAGACTATGAAGTGCCGGTCAGCTGGACCTGGTCGCAGCCGATCCGCCGTCGCGACAGCGCGTTCTCGCCCACCGCCAGCGTGGCGTTCCGCTTCAGCGAAGACAGCATGGTCTACCTGAAGTACGCCGAAGGCACCAAGCTGCCCAGCCTGTTCGAGACCACGCTGGGGCTGTTCACCGCGGCACGGCCGGTGGATGAACTGAAACCGGAAACCGCACACAGTTGGGAACTGGGCGCCAGCACCATCCACCACGACCTGTTCACCGCTGGCGATCGCCTGGCGCTGAAGCTGGCGTACTTCGATACCCGCATCGACGACCTGATCACCCGCGACTACCGCACGCTGTCGGCCGGGCTGATCCGCAACATCGATCGCTTCAAGGTGTCGGGCCTGGAGTTCCAGTCCAGCTATGACAGCGGCAAGCTGTTTGCCGATCTGTCCGCGCACTACTACTTCAAGGCCAAGACCTGCGCGCCGGACATCGCGGCCGAACGCCGTGCCTATGGCGTACAGCGGAAGAACGCCGAACTGGCGGCCACCCCCGATTGCGTGGACGGCGGTTTCGAAGGGTCCTATACCAATACCCAGAACCCGCCGCGCTACATGGTCAACCTGACCCTGGGCTCGCGCTTGTTCGACGAGCGCCTGACCTTCGGTACCCGCGTGGTGCACAACGCCGGGCCGATCAGCAAGCTGGACAAGGAATGGAACGTGGGCCTGTCGGCCATCCAGCAGCTGTACCGCCCGACCACGCTGGTGGATGTGTTCGCCAGCTGGACCTTCAACGACCAGCTGTCGGTTGAAGCCAACGTTGACAACCTGACCGATCGCTACTACCTGGACCCGCTTGCACTGGGCGTGATGCCGGCCCCGGGCCGTACCGCACGCCTGGCGGTGACCTGGCGATACTGATCGGCCGGCCGATACCGGGGTCGGATCCCTTTCCCGCGGAAAGGGCTCTGACCCCGGAAGGGCCGTAGAGCGCGCTTACACCTCGCGCGCAGCCTTCACCGCATCTTCGTGCAGCGCCTCGTTCAGTTCGTCAACCACGGTGGTCCAGGCCGCGTCCGCTTCCAGCGATTCGGCCAGGAACTGGCGCTGCGCATCGGTCCAGTACGGCGCGTCGGCCACTTCCACTTCGGTGGCCAGCTGGTGGCTGCGGATGAACTGGGCGATGCCTTCGGCGCTGGCATCCAGGCCCAGTTGCAGGAACAGATTGGTCATGCGCGGTTCGGTGGTGATCATGGTCGCTACCTGGCGGGATGGGAACCCGCATTATCGACGCTGGCGCGCTTGGGGAAATCCCCCGTTCAGACGTCTACTGCACGACGCATTCCCGGGTTCCCCTGCATGATCGCCTCCGTGACCTCCGAAACCAGCCGCAGCGTGCGGCTCAAGACCGCTACCCGTGACAGCCATGGCGCACTGGACAAGCGCATCATGGCCGGCGACATCTTCGCCAACCGCAGCAATTTCGCCCGTTTCCTGCGCGTGCAGTACCGCTTCCACCGCAGCATTGACGCGCTGTACGCCAACCCTGCGCTGGATGCGCTGCTGCCGGACCTGCGCGAGCGCCGCCGCCTGCAGCAGGTGCGGCGGGACCTGCAGGATCTGGAGCAGAGCCTGCCCGGCGCCGATATCGCCGCGCTGGGCGATGACCTGCCCCTGCCGGCCGCGCTGGGCTGGCTGTATGTCGCCGAAGGTTCCAACCTGGGCGGCACGGTGCTCTACAAGATGGCCTCGGCACTGGGTCTGGACCGGGACTTCGGCGCGCGCCACCTGGCCGCACACCCCGATGGTGCCGCCCGCCACTGGCGCGGATTCACCGCGGCGCTGGATGCGGTGCCGCTGTCGGCGGAGCAGGAACAGCAGGTGATCGATGCTGCCGACGCCGCCTTCCGCAGCGTGCACGGTCACGTGGAAGTGGAATTCGGCGCATGAGCGGCCACCGCTGATGCGCTGGCTGTGGTTCGTGCTGGGCTGGCTGATGGTCGGGTTGGGCGTGATCGGCGCGCTGCTGCCGGTGATGCCCACCACCATCTTCCTGATCCTGGCGGTGGGCTGCTTCGCCCGCAGTTCGCCGAAGTTCGAGCAGCGCCTGCTGGCGCACCCACGCTACGGCCCGTCGCTGCGCCTGTGGCGCGAACAGGGCGCGGTGGCGCGCAAGGGCAAGGCGTTCGCCAGTGCCGGCATGGCGGTGGGTTTCGCCCTGTTCTGCTGGGGCGCGCACCCGTCCTGGCGTCTGCTGTTGGGCGTCGGGCTGTTCTTCGCGCTCAGCGCGGGCTACGTGCTCAGCCGCCCGGCGCCACGCCCCGATCCCATGCCGCGCCTGCAGATGGACGCGGCCGACCTGCGCGCCGGCCGCCGCCGCGCAGCCCCTGCTGCTGATGGACATGACGACGATGCTGCCTGCTGACCTGGCCCCGATGGCCCCTGCCGCCCTGACGCCCTGGGCGATGTACATGGCTGCCGATGCGGTGGTGAAGGGTGTGATGATCGCCCTGGCACTGGCCTCGCTGGCCACCTGGACCGTGTTGCTGGCCAAGGGCTGGGAGCTGCAACGCCAGGCGCGTGCGCTGCGCGCGGCACGCGCGCTGTTGCTGTCTGCGCCGCAGCTGCCTGCGCACCAGGAGGACGGCGTGCTGGGGCAGGGCACGGCCGCGGCCATGCTGGCCGCAGCGCGCAGTGAACTGCAGTTGTCTGCCGGTCTGGGCGACGGCGCAGGCATCAAGGAGCGCGTGGCCTCGCGCCTGGACCGGATCGAACTGGAAGCGGCACGCGTGCAGCGACGCGGTATCGGCGTGCTGGCCAGCACTGGTGCCGTAGCGCCGTTCGTGGGCCTGTTCGGCACGGTGTGGGGCATCATGAACAGTTTCATCGGCATTGCCCACAGCAACACGACCAACCTGGCAGTAGTGGCACCGGGCATCGCCGAGGCCTTGCTGGCCACTGCGTTGGGCCTGGTTGCTGCGATTCCGGCGGTGCTGGTCTACAACCATTTCAGTCGTGTACTGGCCGGGCTGCGTGGTCTGCTGGGCGATCTGTCGGCGGGCGTGCAGCAGCTGGTTTCGCGTGATCTGGACCGCGCCGCACAGCGCGCCATCGGCTGAGGCAGGCATGGCGATCAGGACCGCGTCCGAGCGTGAAGATGCGCTGGAAGAGGCGCATGAAATCAACGTCACCCCCTTCATCGATGTGATGCTGGTACTGCTGATCATCTTCATGGTGGCCGCACCGCTGGCAACGGTATCCGTGCCGGTGCAGCTGCCGGCCAGCAGCGCGCAGGCGACGCCCAGCGAACAGGCGCCGGTGTACGTGACCGTTCAGGCCGATCTGTCGCTGCGGGTGGGCGAGCAGGCGGTCACCCGGGATGGACTGGCAGCCGCGTTGCACGGCGCCACCCACGGTGATACCGGACAGCGCATCTACCTGCGCGCCGATACGCAGGTCGCCTACGGTGAACTGATGGCGACGCTGGACGCGTTGCGTGCGGCGGGCTATCTGAAAGTGGCACTGGTGGGCCTGGAGCAGGGCGCGCAATGAGCACACTGCGACGCTGGGCGACCAGCCTGGCGATCGTGCTGCTGGTGCACGCGCTGTTGATCAGCGTCGTCTGCTACTGGCACGCGCGCGCGGCACCGGCAGCCGCGGTGGCGCCGCCGGCCGCGTTGATGCTGGAACTGGCTCCGACCGTGCAGGCGCCGCCGGCACCGCCGCGCGCGCTGCCGACCGGGCCGTTGCAGCAGGAACAGCAGAAGCGCGAGACCGTCCGCGAGCACGCCCCCGCACCGAAGGTGCCGCCGCAGCCGAAGGGCGACGTGGTGCCGATGCCGCAGGCGCCGGCGAACACCACACAGGACAGTGCCGACGCCAATGTCGAACGCACGACGGCACCGCCGGAGGTGCCTGCTGAAGCCGCCACGCGCTATGCGGCGCAGCAGACCACGGCCGGTGAACGCAGCCGCGCCAATGCCACCTGGCAGGGACTGTTGCTGGGCCATCTGCAGCAGCACCGGCGTTATCCCCGCCAGTCCGAACGGCTGCGGCAGCAGGGCGTGGTCTACGTACGGTTCGTGGTGTACCGCGATGGCCGCGTATCCGGCGCACGCATCGAGCGCGGCAGCGGCTTTGCCTTGCTGGACCAGGAAACGCTGGAGACCGTGCAGCGCGCAAGCCCGGTACCGGCGCCGCCGGCCGAAGTGGCCGGCGACCCGGTGGAAGTGATGGTGCCGGTCGCGTTCTACCTGCGCGGCCGCTGACCGGCAACGGGGTCGGATCCCTTTCCGCAGGAAAGGGCTCTGACCCCAGCCAGCCTGCCATCCACGCATGGCGTGGATCTTATCTCTTGCCGATCTGGCACCTTGGGTGCCGAGAGCCCGGCGTGGGCGACCGTGTGGATCCAGGTCTTGCGACCGTGAAGTAGCTTGGGTCCCCACGC
>PJTS01000573.1_pt1 | contig 21282 bp, 14 predicted proteins | sample 1512251 | NCBI WGS metagenome assembly PJTS01 (sample SAMN08177686, study PRJNA422409) | Soil metagenome, whole genome shotgun sequencing project. | isolation source: Soil (2) enriched on wood chips: alkali lignin treatment | place: USA: Madison | collected 2015-01-15 | reverse complement strand
GAACTTACCCCATTGCAATATGACGTGACGCAGAATCAGGCAACCGAACGTGCTTTTGACAATGCCTATAATGCTGAGTTTAGAGATGGTATTTATGTAGATATTACGACAGGAGAACCATTATTTATTTCGACAGACAAGTTTGAGTCGGGCTGCGGATGGCCCAGCTTTTCGAAACCGATCAATACCAATTTAATCGAAGAATTATCCGATAACTCCCACGGCATGCGCCGTACAGAAGTACGAAGTAAAACCGGTGACGCTCATTTGGGCCATGTATTTGAAGATGGCCCTGCAGACAAAGGCGGGCTACGCTATTGTATCAACAGCGCATCACTCAAATTTGTGCCCAAGGAAGAAATGAAGGCCAAAGGTTATGAAAAATATCTGCCCTTACTGACCAAGAAGTAAGTACAGTCAATTGAAGTAAATTTTAATGAGCAAAAAGCTGATGTGGGTTTGCATCAGCTTTTTTGTGCTCTGCTTACCAGAACAATAGGGTGCTGACCTATTCTGTTACCATCAGGCTATCTTTATTTACGTTAATTGAAAACCCGCCAAAAAAAAATAAAAATAAAATAAAGTTTTGCAATCCAAGCTTTCCAAAAAGTCGTAAATGATTATAAGTACAGAAAAATTATAAACTAAAAGACTTTTGTTATGGAAAAGATAACAACTTCCCAAAATCAAGATTCACTATTGACTTCCAATGGTGAACATGAAAAAAAAGACCTCCGAAGGAGAGACTTTTTGAAATTTGCAGGTGCAAGTGCAGCCTCACTCGCCATACTTGGTATATCTAGCTGTAAGAAAGACCGCGATGACGGTATGGACAACGGTGGGAAAGGCTTGTATTTCGGTAGCGGTGACATAGCCATCCTAAATTATGCTTATGCACTCGAGCAACTTGAGGCCGCATTTTATATTCAGTTGGTCAACAATCCTTATTCAGGTATGACGGATATGGAAAAAGCTTTTTTTACAGATATCCGTGATCACGAAATCGCACACCGCGAGTTTTTCAAAATTGCCTTGGGCGGAAAAGCGATTTCCAGTCTCGAATTTAATCTTTCGGGGGTAAATTTCAGCAGCCGAGCCAATGTACTGGCTACGGCCAAAACCTTTGAAGACCTGGGCGTGTCGGCTTACAATGGTGCCGGATGGCTCATTAAAGATCCCAATTATTTGTTATTGGCTGGAAAGATCGTTTCGGTAGAAGCGCGGCATGCCGCCTGGATAAGGGATATGATAGACAACGGCAGTTTTGCCAATCAGGAAGTCGTTGATTCCAATGGACTCGATGTTGCCAAAAGTCCCAGTGTCGTTTTGAGCGCCGCTGCACCGTTTATCAAATCCAAAATCGATGTATCGGATCTACCCACTTATTAATTCACCTAAATTTTGATTATCATGAATCTCTTAAATGTTTTTGAACAAATAAATACTGTAGATCCTGAGTTCAGCGATCGTATCAGTCCACGTCGTGAAGCTATCAAAAATTTAGCTTCGGTGAGTAAAAAGATAACGATGGCCGCATTGCCATTCTTTGTCAGTGAACTCTTTAAAAAAGCATACGGCGCCACCGCGCCCACAGACGTCAATGGTGTACTTAACTATGCACTGACGTTGGAATATCTCGAAGCAGAATATTATACTATGGGTGTTGCCAAAGCGGGGCTAATCCCTTCGGGCAAGCCGCTTGGTGCGATTACCACCATTCGTGACCACGAGGTAGCACATGTCAACTTTTTAAAACAGGTATTGGGCAATAAGGCCGTATCAAAGCCAACATTTGATTTTACAGCAGGGGGCACATTTGGAAATGTCTTTAGCAATTATGATACATTTTTAGCGGTTGCACAGGCATTTGAAGATACCGGTGTGAGGGCATATAAGGGGCAGGCAGGTATCTTGCTTGGCAACCGCGTTGTGCTGACAGCAGCATTACAGATCCATTCGGTGGAGGCAAGACATGCCTCGCATATCCGTCAGATGCGTCGTGCCCGTGGCGGCGCTGCTGCAGATCAAAAACCTTGGATTACTGGGGCAAATGATACTGGCATCGGTGCTGTTGTAAATCCCATCTATGCTGGAGAAGAAAATGTAAAACAGGCTGGAGTTGATATTACGTCACTAAGTGGTTCGATGGGAAAAATCTCAGCTAGTGCAGCCACACAATCTTTTGATGAGCCATTATCTGCAGAAGCTGTACTTAATATTGCAGGTTTATTTATCAAAGCTTAACAAAAGTCTTACTCTACCTGTGAAAATGGCCCTGGTTTGATCTTCAAGCCGGGGTTTTTTCATGGTTATTACACGATGTCGCCAGAAAAAGTTGTATAATCTAAATACTGCCCATGACGCAGAGCTCAGTGAGTGTAGGGGCATCTTTCCCCCCTTCATCTTCCAATGTAATGGCAAATGCCTGTGCTTTGGCAACATCCAGCATTTTACTGGCCATTTGAGTCTTGGCATCCAACGGGAACACACCAGCACTGACAGGCTGACCATCCACCATTGCCCAGAGCTGATACTGCTTGCCTTTTGGGGCGGCAGGCATATGCTCAAGACTCAAGAATACAGCTTTGGATTGCTGGTCCCAATAGACAAGCGCATGCAGATCAGGTTTAGTCTCGATACCTTTTAAGGAAATCGTCTTAATTGCTGGATTTTCGACCAAGTCCCATTTATCCTGCAGCGTTGCAAGCATTGCTTTTTTGCTATGTAGCTCATTATTTGCTGCTGCTAGCATCTCGCTGGACTCCTTTTGCTGTTGATAAAAGAACAGATTCGCACCAGCACTCAGGACAAATAATATACTTGCCGCTATGGCCCAGTTATAGGATCTAATAGGGACGGCCTGCTTAGGTTCCTCCTCAGCGGATGAGGTCTGTTGTTGAATACTATCGTCTTTGGATAACGTCTGCGTCGTCGGCAGAAGTTCTGGCTGATTATCATTAGCAACCAGATTCTCATCTTGCAGCCTATTCCAGATCTTCTCTTTTAAGGCCATAGGCATCCCCACCGCCTGGATCTCAGCTAAGTCCTCGAGCATTTTTTCAGCCTCGGCAATTGCCTGATCCACTGCGGAATTATTTTTACGAATACAGTTCAGGATACTGACTTCCTCTTCAGAAGCGAGTCCCAAAACGTACGATTCAATAATCCCTGACGATATGTAAGCTTCGATATCCAAAATTAACGATAATCCTTTAACAATGTTTTTAACTGCAAAAACGCCGCTTTTGTACGTGTTTTTATTGTACCCAAAGGAATGTCAAGTTGTTGGGCTATCTCCTGTTGGGTATATCCTTCATAGTAGGCCATTTCGATCAAGACACGACATTCGGGCTTCAATTTATCTAAAATATTTTTAAATCCAATAAAATCTGCCTGTGCATTTCGTTCGTTCTGGCTCCGATCTTGTTCCTCTTCTCTATTTACGATATTTGAGAGCGGTTGGTTTTTCAATTCATTCCGCACCCCCTTAGATTTTCGGTAGTCGAGTGCTGCATTTCGGGCAATATTGATCATCCAAGTATATAACCTTCCTTTTTCTACATCAAAAAGATCGACGTGCTTCCAGATCTTAACAAATACATCCTGGATCACTTCCTCCGCGTGCTCTGCCGAAGTTACAATCCGGCAGACTACTCCATAAAGGGAGTCCGCATAGTTATCATATAGATAACTAAAGGCCTGCTGGTTCTTTTTTTTGAGCAAAAGAATTAATGTTTCTTCAGAAAGGTTGTGTAATGGACTCAAATTTTGCGTTTATAACGCCTAAAGATCTTTATTAAAATTGAAAAAACAAAGTTCGCAACACAATTCAGGTAAAAAATACTTAAATATTAAGAAAAGCGTATAAATACTTGTCGATATAAATGCATCACTTTTTCATATAAATCATAAACCACTTTATCACGATTTAACGATTTAATTTATAAATAGCTGTTTATTTCAAATGCATTTAACAAACATTGAGCTAAATTTACGGCTACTCCACCGGATACAGCCTTGAAATTGAACTGATTTTTTTCTTTTTCCCTAATCTTTCGCTGTTGCGGATGATTGCTTGATTTATCTCCTTCACTTTCTTCATGTCGAACTTTTCCACCTGCCGATCATAGGTCACCAACCCGTTGATTTCATGCTCCACATCTGAAGTTTGTGTAAAGATCGCACAGCTTAAACCCCTGTACAGCATGCGCTGTTCGATCTCATTGAGCAGGTAAACGTAGGTATCCGAGAGTATATCCCTATTGATGAGGATCTCGTAAGCGTTATTTGCCACAGGCCACATATGGTCGCGCACAAAAAGCCCCTTTCCTCCGAATTCGCCCAACGATGCGGCCCGATTTTGGTCTGGCTGCGGAAAGGCTTTATCTTCCATCTTTCCATAGTGGTGCCTGTCCACAAAGTCGCCATTCCCGGGGTCACCCTGCGCAGGCCGATATCCCGGTGCGTAATTATACCCCGAATTGCCGTTTACTAAGCGCGTAGGATCATATGCTTTTGTCCATTTGGTTATATCTGCCACTTCAAATGCCCCCCAGTTTTCATTGAAAGGTACCCATGTGACGATCGAAGGAACACTAACCAGCTGATCCATCATTTGCTTCAGTTCGGTCCTAAACTGTTTACGTACCGCTACTGAATCCGTATCGTCCGGATACCACAAGTTGGGCATGTCCTGCCAGACCATTAAGCCAAGCCGGTCACAGTGATAGTACCAGCGCATGGGCTCCACTTTGATATGTTTACGGATGACGTTAAATCCCGCCTTTTTCGCCAGTTCAATATCGTACAGCAAAGCCGCTTCGGTCGGTGCCGTAAAAATGCCATCAGGCCAATAGCCTTGATCAAGCACACCGATCTGAAATTGGAATTTGCCATTTAACAAGGTCCTATTGATGCCGTCGACCTTACCGATACTGATTGAGCGCATTGCGAAGTAAGAGTCCACCTGATCCACTGTACGCCCCTCTTTATCTTTAAGTTCCACTTTCAGCTGATAGAGAAATGGATCTTCGGGGCTCCATAAATGTGGATTGCTGATATCGAGGTAAAATGCGTTGTGATCCGTTCCTGTCGCTGTCGCCACCAGCTTGTTATCCGCATACGCGGTGGCAACCACCCGGAGGTCTTTACCTTCGGTAAGCGCCATTAGCTGCAAGCGGTTATTTTTCAGCTCAGGGATCAGTTTTAGCTGGCTGATGTATTTTTGCTGTACAGGTTCCATCCAGACTGTTTGCCAGATGCCCGAGCTAAATGTATAATCCCCTTTATCGCCATTCTTTCCAGATGCTGTTTTACCATCATTTGCGTCATAGGCTCCCACGACAAGGGTATTGTCGCCCGCCTTTAGAAAATCCGAAATATCCAGGCTAAAAGCATGGTATCCACCTGTATGATCAGCTACCTTTTTACCGTTAACAAAGATCACCGCATATTGGTCTACGGCACCGAAATGCAATAAAATACGTTTACCCTTCCATGTGGATGGAATGGTAAGAGCGCGTCTGTACCAGAGAAATTTCTCCCCGCTGCGGGCAATTCCGGAGAGTTCCGACTCAGGAGCAAAAGGCACACGGATGGATTCGGCTTTTTTCGGAAATGTTGGTGGAGCGCCAGCGTGACGCGGATCTTGCAGTGCACTGCCGCCCATATAATCCCATCGTCCGTTGAGATTTTGCCATTCGCTACGCTGCATTTGCGGACGCGGATATTCCGGCAGCGGTATCTCGGCTTTTAATGCCTCGGCCGTCCAAGGGGTCGGCAGTGTAAAATCAGCTAGGGATTGCGCTTTTGCCACTTCGAGTGCTAAGCACGCCATGAGTAGGATTATCAGTCGACATTTCATTCGGTTCATTATTTCAATTCAGTTATAAGCAAAGGTTGGTTTATCACTCAAATATAAGAAAACAAGCAACTAAATCGAATTATTAGATCAATTAACGAGCTAATTGGCCGAGACCAAGAGCCAGGAGCATTTTTTTCCACTCATTACCCCCTTACATCAAAAAACATCAGATCATGCATTTATCCTAAAGAAGTAGATCAACAGAAATTTACTGTCTATTTCTTCCCCTGATTCGTTTTAAACGCAAGCAAGGTTTGTTTACAATTTGACAGCCCATTTGTCGATCAGGCCGTTTATCGCACAACAGAGCAGAAGGATTCCGGTCCAGACGAGGTATACCACCCCAATGGAATAACCATATTGCGTTAAAGGGCCTGCCGAAGTATAAGACTTTGAAGTAATCAGCATTGCTGCTGGATCTTTTCCTGTTAGCCAAAGTAAAACCATTGCCATAAAATGAATTAAAAATGTGCTGAACAGATAGATAAACAAGGGTCTTCTACCCAACACATAAAACAGGAAAATTTTGTCGCCCTGGCAATTTGTCGTGTAGCCCAGGAAAAGAAATACAGCCCCCAAAGTGAGCGAGAGGTAAGCCAACGAAGCCGGATACTTTGTCAGATTCAGAAAAGATAGCACTGATTTCACTGGATCCGCATAGGCATTCCAGCCGACAGGATCCCCATAAACATTTGTGAAACGCAGCATAAAAAACAAAGCAAGACTTGTGTAGCCCAGCCTAAGCAAAGCACGCTTGCGCCTCAGCGGGTCCGCATGAGGCAGAAATAGCTTTCCCATACCATAGCCCAGCATCAGTACCCCCAACCAGGGAATAAGCGTATAATTCACGATAAATAAACGATCCGGGAGGGGAATAAATTTCTGCTGATGCAGCAAGTACCAGCAGATTGACCCGAAGGAATTCCCTTCGCGCTGGATCCCATCCAGCAAATGATGCCCTGACAGCAGCAGCAGACTAATGACGAGCAGCGACTTAGGCCCCAGGTACTGCCATCCGGCCATACAAAAAAAACAGAGGCCGAGCAGGCCGAGAATAAACAGACCGATGGTTCGATAGTACGGATCAAAGGTGTACAGAAAATTATTGACCACAAGTTCCAAAGCCAACAGCATCACAGCCGTATAACACAAGGCTTTTGTTAATCTTGACGATCCATAACGCTGACCATACTGATAAATTTCTATCCCCAACAGTAGAAAAATGGTGGGTGCGAAAAAATGAGAAAGGAAACGTGTTAGAAATAGCAATATGCTGGTCTCCCCGATCGCTGTCGGATTCACGTTCCAGTAATAAAAAAACATCCGGGTATGATCCAGCATCGCGAAGGCGAGCACAATCCCCAGTAAAAGATTGCGTGGATCCTGTTTTGGATAGGAAAGTCTAATCCACATAAGCTGCTGATGTTAAAGGATGGCAATCCATGAATCGCTTGTCTGAAGCTTATCATTTGGCTTCCGGAAACAGGCTATTCCCAGAAGCCAAAGAAATTTAAAACTTATAGGCTACACTGGCCATAAAATTAAATGGCTTTTGCGGGCGGGCATAGTAGCCGTCGCTGACCCAGTATTTTTTATCCAGGATATTATTCGCCTTTACGCGGACACTATATTTTGGCCGGTTATAGAAGACTGTTGCATCCAATAGATTATAGGCGCCTAAAGTAAAGGTATTGGCGGCATCCAGAAAGGCTTTGGAAATGTAGGAATTACCGACACCAAGGCCAAGGCCTTTGGCCCTACCGTCGGTCAAGGCATAACTTGCCCAGATATTGAACACATGCTCCGGTGTCCCTAAGGCTCGTTTACCGGCCGCTGCTCCATTGACAAATTCATTGTCGTTGTACCCATAGCTGGCTACATAATTAAAGCCTGTGAATGGCTTACCGATCAGCTCAACTTCAAATCCTTTGCTTTTTTGTTTTCCATCCTGTATTCTATTTGTTCCGTCAACACGGATACTATTGGTGACATCAATATTGTAGTAACTGACCGTAGCATTGAATACATCAGACAATTCAACTTTCACACCGCCTTCCAGCTGATTGGCCCGCTGGGGTTTAAACACCTGCACAACATTGTCAGTCGGGTTGATGTAATTAGGTACATTTTTAAAACCATTCATATAGTTCGCAAATAAAGAAACCCGCTCTTTCAATACTTCATAAACCAGCCCAAATTTTGGTGATAGGGCCGTTTGGTTATAATTACCCGTCTGTTTCCGGCTCAGTGTATTTGTAGTCCCCTCACTGATAAAGCGATCTACCCGTAGGCTAGCCATCGCCAATAAACGGTCGGTCACATTAAAGACATCTGATACATAAGCACTGTAACTGGCTTCTTTGGTCACATTCTGACCTGTATTCCGTTTGGCCAGTACCGCATGGACATCTTCGATCCGGATTACGGGTGTACCCGGAAGGTTATAGAGCTGCGCCGGCGCAAACACGTCACCACCGTAGCCCAGTCCGTCATAGCGTGTCTTCCGGTAATTAGACATATAGTCCAGTCCGATGACCATGCGGTTCCTAAATTGGCCGATCTTAAAATCGCCAATAAAATTTTGCTGGAAATTTTTACGGGCAGATTCCTCATCGGTAAAGGTGCGCAGAATCCTATTCACCAAACTATCTGTTTTCCAGATCATATCAAAGATATAGAGATCATCGTAGCTTCCACCGCCCCAGGCATACTTGGTCTGCGACTGCCATTGATCGGACAGTTTGTAGTCGGCATGAAACAAGATATTGCTCGATGACTGCCGGCTTACCAGCGAATTGTCGTTCAGCGACTGCCTATAATCGAGGTGCAGCTGGTCAAAGCTTGTTTTCCCAAGTTTCGGATCAATCATCCAACCGGCAGGAGTAATTCCTTTTACCGCATAGAAATCAGCATCCAGGGACAGTTTGAGCCGATCGTTCACCTGATAAGAAAGGCTTGGTGCGATCAGCACAGTGGCATTATTGCCCTGGTCCTGAAATGTATTTTCTTTCTGCCTTGCGAGGTTCACGCGAAAGAGCAAACCCTCCTCGGCAGCAATCGGTGCATTGATATCCGCCGTCAGCCTATTCATGTCCCAGCTTCCCATGCTGTACCCCACCTCGCCGCCAAATGTTTCATAAGGCTTTTTTGTAATATAATTCACAATCCCGCCAAAGGAAGTCATTTGTGCACCAAATAGTGTTGACGTTGGGCCTTTTATGGTTTCCACGCGTTCTACCTGCGCCAGGTCAATCCCTGTACGCAAGTAAGTCGCCATCCCGTTTCTAAAATTTTCGCTGGTCTGAAAGCCACGCGAAAAGAAAGAAGGCATTCCGGCTCCCGTCTTCGATGGAGCCGCTCCCGGCACATTCCGAAAGGACTCCTCCAACGTGAGCGCCATCTGCTCCTTGATCAGTTCCTTGTCCACTACACTATATACCTGTGGATTTTCAAGGTTTTTGAGCGGCAGCCGCGCCACATAGTCACTTTCCTTTTTGGAGGTAATGGCATATTTCTGGCCGATGATCAGAATTTCATCCAGGGTCTTTCCATCGGCGGATAAAACAAAATCCGCCACGGCACTTTCACCTACTGCAAGCGATAAAGTCTGCGACTGCTCCGGCAAACCCACAAAGCTCACCGTCACCACATACGTTCCGGGGAGGAGACCACGAAAGGTATACCGCCCCTCCTTGTCGACCCGCGCACTCCTTCCATTCGAAAGTTTAATGGTGCTGTAGGCCGCAGGACTCCCATCACGGGTGGTAACCTGTCCATGGATAAGATTATTATTGTTCTTTTGTGCCAGCACATTTCCAGCAAATAGGAAAGCAAGCAAACACAAAAAAAAGAAAATTGATTTACTGTTTTTCAAAGATAGATACATGGTTTTTTTTGTTGTTATTATTTATTGTTTTTAAATTGAGCAATGGGATTTATGAGTACACCGACATTCGTGCGGCCATTATAGGGATCTTTTCGGTCGCGCAGCTGCCTATTGTTGCGTAGCTGCATCCGGTTTAAGGCATCTGAATGAAAGGAATCCACAAAGAAATCATCCGTTTCATAAGCCGCTTTAAACTCGGGATGTGCCTGCTGATAAGCCTGTATGCAGGCAGCGACATTTTTCCAGAAGGCTTGCTCCGGATACCCCGCCTGTTCCACCAGGATCGCGGCAACAAAGCGGAAAATGGAATCAAATACCTGGGTAAATATGGGCAGGGTTTTGTTTTCCTCCCGTACCGAAACTTTCAGCCGTTCAGCAACCTCCGGTACATCCAAATTACTGTTCAGCAAGGAAACCTCCTCACCGATATCTTTCATGATTGCCCGTACGGGAATATGGTTTTCCAGTACCAGAATCAGGTTTTCGCCATGCGGCATAAAGACCATATCCCATTTGTAAAAACAGTGCAGCAGCGGACTCAGGTAACAGTTAAAATAAGCCTGTAACCATTCGTCAATAGATAATCCCGAAGCCCGAATAAGTGCCGGAAGAAAAGCCTTGCCACAATCGTCCACATGCAAGAGGGCCGCCATGGTCATTAATTGCTGCCCTTCACGCAGCACGCTGGCCGGGCTTTCCCGCCAGAGGCAGGCCAGCATTTTCTTATAGGGACTATCGACCGACAGTGCCTGTTCAAAATAACTATGGCTATAGCTGACACTGGCCACTTCCCGCAAGATGCAAAAACCCACATCCTGTAGATAGGGATCATCCAGCGTGAGTTCGTAAATCCATTGGTTAATCCCCGGATTGGTCCGCATAAAGAAGGGCGACAAGCCCCGTACATAACCCATATTCAGGATGGACAATGCCGTCTTTGCGTAGAATCTTGTTGGATTACTCACATTGTAAAACGTTCGGATAGACTGCTGCGGCAGGTAATGATCTGTACTATAGCCCAGGCACAGCAGATGACCAGTGGCAATGGCGGGCGAAAAAATATTGGCCAGTTTATTAAACCACTGCCAGGGATGTACGGGGAAATAATAATAGTCTTCCGGTACGAGGCCCTTCGCTTTAATTTTTTCGGAGAACTGCGCCAGCAACTCCGGTCCCAGTTCCTGTTGCATCACTTGATCGTAATCAAGGTCTGCAATGCCGGTAAATTCACCGCCGCTTTTATGGCCTGCAAGCCACAATAAGGGAAAGGGACTGGCGGCCTCCGGTGCATAATACTGATAATCCGCCGCATCAAATCCCACACGTCCATTATTAGCCGCGAAACGCGGGTGCCCCGTCATGGTACCCTCGATCTCCTGATACGTAGCGCCGACGAGTTCATCAGCCGATTTTTTGCCCTGAAAATAGGTGTATGTACTTCCGGACAAAGTGCTGCTGATCTCCTCCATATACAGGGGTAACATCTCCTGCTCTATCCCCATCTCACTATTAAACTCGACCACAAAGGCCAAACTATCCAGGGGCACCGTCTGGCCCGACTGCTGTTTGACGATCGAATCCGGGTCAATGGACCAATGGTTGAGTGCCAGTATGCTGGCGTCAAAATAATAGATAACCTCCGGTTTGGAAGGCACCGCTAGCTGGTAGCTTCCCCCGTCTGCATGCGTACGGAGGAGCTGAGGCAGAATAATCCCTTCGTGGGCAAATTCGGCCAGTATTTTTCGGATATGTCGTCGGTTGATAAGCGCCCAGCTGTCCGCATTTAAATGCGCGACAGCCTGCTTTGGTTGAATCGGATAAGCTATTTTCATAAAATTTACAAATGAGAGTCTGCATCAAATAAGTGTTGTTTTGTATACCGCAAGTGGGTTTTTGAGATTTCCGGCAAATTGCTGATGTTTAAATGGATTGGAGCCGTCGATCATCTTTTTATTGTTTTTCAGCTGCAGTCTATTCAGGCAGGTTTTCGGAATTTCGGCCGCAAAAAGATCATATCGGTCGAAGCGCTCCTGCAGTTCTGGAAATTCCTGTTGGTAAGCCAGGATACATTCAGTAACAAGCTCCCAAAATTCCGCTTCCGGAAAATCGGCATGCGCTACCAGGACCTGATTTAAAAAACGGAAGAAGCAGTCAAAGGCCTGTGTAAAGATGGACAGAATCTTGAGCTCCTCCGGAACCGGGATGCGGATGCGTTCAACATCCGGTGGTAAGGAAACCTGCGGTGACAGCACCGCCACCTCCTCACCGATATCCTTCATGATCACCTTGACCGGGACATGGTTTTCCATGACCAGGATCAGGTTTTCACCATGCGGCATAAAGCGCATATCGTGGTAATAATAACAATGCAACAACGGACTCAGGTAGCTGTTCAGGTAATGCCGCAACCAATCGGCGGTGCTTAAACCCGAGGAGCTGATGAGCGCCGGCAAAAATGCCTTTCCATAAACGTCAATATGTAATAATGCCGCCATGGTCATCAGCTGCTGCCCCTCATGAACTCCGGTAAATGGACTTTCGCGCCAAAGTGTGGACAGCATTTTCTTATACGGCGTATCGATCTGCATCGCTTGCTCGAAATAGGCATTGGTATACCCCACCGTAGCAAATTCACGCAGCACCGTAAAGCCCCGGCGTTGCAGATAAGCATCATTGGCCACCAGGTCATACACCCAGGTATTGATGGCCGGTGTTGTCCGCATAAAGTACGGCGAGAGCCCGCGCATAAAGCCCATATTGAGGATCGAAAGGGCAGATTTGACATAAGACCGCTGCGGACTACTGACATTGAACAGTGTCCGTACCGATTGCTGTGGCAGATAAAGATCTTTTGAGTATCCCAGACAGACCAATTTTTGGCTGGCGATGTCCACCGCAAAGATGTGCGACAGCTTGTTGAACCATTGCCAGGGGTGCACCGGGAAAAAGAAATAGTCCTGCGGATCTAAGCCCTCATCGGTCAACATTTTGTCCAATGCAGCCACATGCTCCGCTCCTAATTCCTGGCGGATGGTATCGTCATAGGATACCCCCGCTATGCTGGTAAATTCGGTACGGTCACGATGCCCCGCGAGCCATACAAGGGCCAGTGGGGATGCCGCTTCGGGCGCATAATTCTGATAATCTATGGCATCAAAACCGATCCGTGCGCTATTGGCAACAAAGCAAGGGTGCCCGGCAGACATGGCATGTTCGATCTCCTGATAGTCCGATTTGATCAATTCGTCCACACCCATCCGATTTTGATCACGCATATAGGCATAGGTGAACAGGACACTGATGATCTCCTCGAGATAAGTCCCTATGTTTTCCTGCTCCAGCCCCAATTGATCGGCAAATTCAACAATAAACGCGACGGCGTCCAGATCAGCGGCCAGTCCATTTTCGACCTTGCTGATGGAAAAAGCATCGATATCCCAATGATCCAGGCTGAGTACACGTGCCGAAAACCGGTAATAAACCGGCTTTTCAGTATGTTTTACCTCATAGACATCCCAGTTGCCCTGCTGTGCGATCAGCTGAGGTACGATCAGCATCTCATGGGAAAATTCACTGAGCATCTTTTGCAAGAGCTGTATATTCACGGATCGCCATACCGCCGGTGAGAGATGTGCTGCGGCGAGGTCCGGTTGATAAAGTAAGTTATTCATGTCTGTGGTTCTGGTTTTAGAATTTGGCAATCTTTCCGTAATGGTCTTCGATGATAAAATAAGGGTTGTCAGGATGGGTCATTTCGCGGATCTGCAGCAGGTTGGTTTTGCTCATCATGCGCAGCATCTGCCGCCTTTCACACTTGACCCATTCCCCACCGACCTGCTTCATGCCCGCCTTAAAGGCCGATCTTCCATGCGCACAGAGGTGATTGTTGACAAAAACCAGATCGCCCGATTGTGGGATAAAATCATTGTAGATATATTCTTTGGCCTCCGTCCAGAACCGGGAAAGGATCTCCAGTGCCTCCGGGCTCTGCCCTGCATCAGCGTTGTACAGCTGTTCGGCCGCATCAAAACGGATAAAAGGTGTTTGCCGGTTTCCATACAGGATGCTGGTCATCACATCTGTTCCAGCTGGCTGCTCATCTTTGAAATTGGCATCTTTGGGACAGCGAAAAATAGGTCTGAACAGCTGCTCCATATTTGCGTTAATCGCAGGATGCGAGCGGATCGAATACAGTGTGGACTGCACCTGCTCCTCATTGCGCAGGTAAAGAAAGCTTAGAAAATCAGCCTGATTAAACAGGAAAGCATCCTCTGTATGCACAAAAAGATCTGTTTTTGATCCCGATCCCGTCTGTGACATGCTCATGGATTCATCAGGAATAATCGGGTGCAGCAGGCCGCCCCCTTTGCGCTGTACGTAATATTGCACCGGTTTGGCCGGTACTGCGCCATGGAGCAAGGAGCAGATAAAGCCATACAACAGCAGTTTTTCCGGATCGTAAGCTTTCCAGGAAGGCGGTGTCGGGCCCAATTTTTCCTGGTCCACTTCGACAAGTCCCCGCAGGACAAGGGCCCCATATTGGCTGGCCGAAAAATCAGATCCAAATTGTGTCAGCAGCCGGGCAATACGTTGGGGTAGCAGTTGATAAGCGTATAAATGTAAGGTTTGGATATAAGTCGGATCTTCATAATGGCCAAATTCATCGGCGAGTTGCCGCGCTACCTTCATTAAGGCCATTTTTTCCTCAAACTTAATATCGATCAGTTGTGGCGCTCGCGGCGCTGGAGCGGGCATTAACGGTTTTTTGTCCGCTAAATACATTTGGCTGCCCTGGAATTGCATTGGTTGCATAAGTCTTGCTTATTTTTTTGTAAAACATGTAAATTAATTTGCACCACTCCCTTTCCAATTGTAAAATCTTAAAAGACAATACATTAAAACAAAAATACAGACTGAAGAAATGTCAAAATTTTATTTTTTTCTTGCATTATTCCATTCTCCTCTTATCTTTGTTTTATCGCTATATGTAATCAGTCTAAATAAGAACTACAGAACAAATGTATTTGCTAAAATTGAAAACAGCAAATTTTTTTTTGAAAATCTTAAATAAAGATTAAAAAAATATCATCATGAAATTGTCTTATTCACTGAATTCAGCCCCTAATCGAACGTTCGCCGAACGCGCTGCAATTGTAACAAGCGTCATCCGGCAACGTCGCAGTATCTATGCCGACGCTTACGATAAAAAAGAGATTCGTCCGCAACAATTGGAGGAAATTCTAACCAACGCCACCTGGGCACCGACCCATAAAATGACCGAACCTTGGCGTTTTGTCGTTTTGTCAGCCAACCAGCAGTCGGACTACGGCCGGTACATGTGCGAATACTACAAAGATCACTACCCCAACCTCTCGCCCCAAGACCGACTGCTTAAATTCGAATACCTGCAAAACTATCCCCTTCATGCAGCAGCGATCATTGCCATCATCTTTCAGCCCAGTACGCGTATCGTTTTACCCGAATGGGAAGAGATTGCCGCCATTTCCTCGGCCGTCCAAAATATGGCCTTGACCTGCACGGCGATGGGCCTTGGATCTTATTGGGCTTCTGGCGGATCTGCGATTGATTATGTCAAACGCTTTATCCAGCAAGATCGGGAGCAATCCTTCGGGCTATTCTTCATCGGCCACCCCAGCCCAAATAAGGCGCATACAAAAAAACGTAGAACGCCAATCAGCGAAAAAGTCACAGGCTTCACCCCGCATCCATCAACAATCAATCCCCAATAAAAACCCCTTACAAAAACTTAGATCATGGACAACACCCTTCAATTATCATCCGTCGAAGCTATTTCCACGCAATCACCTGAACAGTCTTTGTTTGCAGACATCTTTAGCCAACATAGCAGTGCAGGCTACGAGGCTGCTATAAACCAAGCCAAAGAACTTGTGATCACTTTCTTAAACCGTCAGAAAAAGCCTTTCAGTGGTATCAGTCCGGCCCAGCTGAACCTGCTCTTTGAACAGGTAGACCTCGATGTCCCCCTCGCCTCCTATCAGGCCCTTTTTCATGAAGTCGACCAATTGTATGTGCAGCATGCCACTGCATTTCATTTACCCCATTACATTGCCCATCTCAACTGCCCCGTTGTCATTCCGGCCTTAGCGGCTGAGGTGCTGGTCAGTGCCATCAACTCATCACAGGATACCTATGACCAGAGTGCAGGTGGTACGCTGATGGAACGTCGCCTGATCGACTGGACCGCACAACAGATCGGTTATGCCCCCCAGGCCGATGGGATATTTACGGCAGGTGGCTCCCAAAGCAATCTGATGGGGCTGCTTCTTGCCCGCGATCATTTTGCGCTCAACCGCTATGGGCACAACATCAAACAGGATGGCAACCCACTTGCGGCACACCGTTTCCGTATTTTCGTGTCCGAAAAATCCCATTTTAGCAATCAGAAAAATGCGGCATTGATGGGATTGGGTGAGCAGAGTATTGTTTCGGTAGCGACCGATAGCCGTTTTCGGATGTCTATGGACGCCCTGGAAGCGGCCATTGAAACTGAAATCGCCCTCGGCAATATCCCCATTGCCATTGTCGGTACCGCCGGCACCACAGATTTCGGAAATATTGACCCCCTGAGCGACATCGCCGATCTTGCCGCCCAATATGGCCTTTGGATGCATGTCGATGCGGCCTACGGATGTGGCCTGCTGCTGACCGATACCTACCGGTACCTGCTCAATGGCATCGAACGCTCCCATTCGGTGACCATCGACTACCATAAATCTTTCTTTCAGCCTATTAGTGGCAGTGCCTTTATTGTGCGCGACAAAACACTGCTGCAGATCATCAAACACCATGCGGATTACCTGAATCCCGAAGATCAGGATTACGAAGAGTATCCTGCCCAGATCAACAAATCGATTACACAGAGTACCCGTCGTTTTGATGCCCTTAAACTTTGGTTCACCCTTCGGCTGATGGGGCGCAACAAGCTGGGTGAATACATCGAAACCTTGATCAGCCGCTGCAAGGAAGCCGCCGAGATTGTCAGGTTTGATCCGGACCTGGAGCTGCTGAGCGATTCGGATATCAGCATCCTGCTGTTCCGTTACGCCCCCGAAAGCCTGCCCGAGGAACAGCGCTGTGCCGTCAACCAGCAGATCAAAAAACAACTGTTTCACAGTGGCGAGGTATTGCTCGCCAGCACCAAAGTCAATGGCAAGTTTTACCTCAAATTCACCATTTTCAACCCGCTGCTGACGACTGCGGACCTCCACGATATCTTTCACAAAATCAAAATAACGGGACAGCAGCATGGACAGCAATCAAATTAAATTCGAGGGACTGCTCAATGCCTACTGTCGGCAGTATGCCAATTGGACCCGCTATCGGGGGATTCCGCGATACGATGTTAAACTGGCCCATTACCTAGCGAAATCGACGACAGCAATGCATATACGGATCGATTTTCCGGACACATCCACCGAGGTTTATATTCCCTTGGTCTATGATTCGGCCCTGGGCCAGCATCAGTTTCAGTTTCCGGCCTTTGAGCGGCAGCTGGTCAGTAAAACCCTCACCGAATTGACCCTGGCCCGCTTCTGTACGCTCGCGGGCGTAGCGGCGGACGCTTTGGCCTCTACCGACATGCCCGAGGAGCAGTTAGCCCCCATACTCCAGCATATCGAGCGATACAGCGCAAGCCGGCGGCTCCACCGCCGAGATGCCGTGTTGCACTGGTTTCACCAGTACCTCCGGATTTTGGGCTACAAGCTACCGGACGCCGTCCTGACGGTCGATGAAAACGGATTTCCGGCAGCAATCGAGGGGAAGGAAATATCCGGCGACGATCCCGCGGCCCGGTCCCAATGGATTGAGCTCGTCCTTATAGGTCATCTGTTCCGATTGATCGGCCTGATCGGCCGGTATGGCTTACAGGATGAAGAAGCCCTGATCACATTGACTTATCAGTATTACAAGCGGCGATCCAGCAAGCAGCAAGATCCAGTGGCAGCCTTTCTGATTACGGCACGTCATTATACCATCCGGGACCGCTTCGCCAGGGATTCAGCACAGGTCAGCTGCAGCATGCCCAATCCACTGCACGAAGTCTATTGGGACGCCACGCTGTTGAGACCCCAGGGACTTGAGCCCGTATTCTCCAAAACTTACCTCAACGAGCAGGTAACGGTCAGCATTCGGCCCTTTGACCTGGACCGCGACCTGGAAATGGTGCACCGCTGGTTTCACCGGGATCATGCCAAAGCCATCTGGCAGATGAACTGGGATCTCCCCCGGCTGGAGCAATTTTACCGTAGCCTGCTTGCCGACAAAGCTGGTCATGCGTATATCGGCGAGATCAATGGCGTTCCGACCTTCAATATGGAGGTCTATTGGGCTACCCGCGATGTCGTGGGCAACTATTTCGATGTGCTGCCAACAGATTATGGCACCCATCTTTTTATCGCCCCGACAGACAAGGAGAAAAAGTTCCCCTCGCTGACCATGCAGAGCATCCTGAGCTGGCTGTTCGCCCAGCCCAAAGTAGGCCGCCTGGTCGGCGAAGGCGCCATCGAATCCATGGCAGCCCTGATGAATAAAATTCATGTCGGGTTTAAGTTGCAGGGAGTTATTGAGATGCCCCATAAAAAGGCACATCTCAATTTCTGCTACCGGGAGTGGTACTGGGAGAAATTTCCGGCCAACAAACCCCAGGAATTGGAACCCGAACCGACGCAAGCCTATCCGGAAGCAACTGAGATCTATTAAGGAAACGAACACTTAAAAAAACAAAAAATGGATAATAACACAAATTACACATATGATTTTATTGGCATTGGCATCGGTCCTTTTAACCTGGGGCTTGCTGCATTGACACAACCCATAGCCGACTGTAAAGCCATCTTCTTTGATCGCACCGAGCAGTTTAACTGGCATCTGGGATTGATGCTCGACGATGCCACCTTACAGGTTCCCTTTATGGCCGACCTGGTGACCATGGCCGACCCCAGCAGTCCCTATTCCTTCCTCAACTACCTGAAGCAGAGCCGGCGGATCTATAAGTTTTATATCCGCGAGAACTTTTTTATTTTGCGCCGCGAGTACAACCAATACTGTAAATGGGTTGCCGAGCAGCTGGAGCAATGTAAATTCGGCCACGAGGTATTGGATATCGTCTATCTTGATCCACACTACCAAGTCACAGTGCTGAACAAAAGTACCCAGGAGATCAGCCAATACAGCACCCGAAAAATCGTATTGGGAACAGGCACCTCCCCCTTTATACCAGGTTTCATCAAGAACCGTGATTTGGCCAAGGTGATCCATACCGCATCGTACCTCTACTGCAAGGAGCAGCTGTTACAGCAGCGTTCGGTCACCATTGTCGGTTCGGGACAGAGTGCTGCCGAAATTGTCCGTGACCTGCTGCCCCATACCCGCGATGGCCTACAGCTCAACTGGGTGACACGTTCGGACCGCTTCTTCCCCTTGGAAAATCATGCCCGGCTTACCCTGGAAATGACCTCGCCGGAGTATGTGGACTATTTCTATTCACTGCCCGACCAAAAACGCGATCAGTTACTGAAAGAACAGAGCATCCTCTATAAAGGGATCAATTACGATCTGATCAATGAAATTTTCAACACACTGTATACCATGGAAACTGCCGATGGGCACGTCAATGTGAAACTGATTGCCAACAGCGAATTGCAGGATCTGCAGACCGCTGCCGACGGCAGCTATCAGCTCCATTTTGTACAGAAAGAGCAAGAAGACAGCTATGTTATCCCAACGGATTTTGTGATTATGGCCACGGGCTACAAATACCAGGAACCCGCTTTTCTGCGCAATATACAAGCGCGCATTGCACGGACATCCAAAGGGACCTTTCAGGTCGCGCGCAATTATGCCATTGACAAGCATCAGCAGGAGATCTTTGTGCAGAATGCCGAGCTCCAGACACATGGTATTGCCACACCCGACCTCGGTATGGGTGCCTACCGCAACTCCTATATTCTTCGGGAAATCCTCGGGCGCAGCGTCTATCCCGTGGAGCAGGCCATTGCCTTTCAGTCCTTTGGAACGACAGCCTCGTCTGCAGCGCCGCAAAAAAACGACAGCAGGGCTGTATTTGCAGATCCACAGATTGAAAAAGCTTAATCCGATCAGGTATGCTACTCAAAATTAAAGCCTTTGTGCAGCTGTTCTGGATTGCCCTGCAGGGAACGGAGCAAAACTTCACGCGGGGAAACGTCAATCGGGCAGCCTTCCTGCTGGCCATTCCAACGATGCTGGAGCTCAGCCTGGAGTCCCTTTTTGTCATTGTCGACCTGCTCTTTGTGAGCAGCCTGGGGGAAAAGGCCATTACCATCGTGGGCATCAATAATTCGGTGCTGATCTTGATGCAGTCCGTCGCAACGGGGCTGGGTATTGCCGCCACGGCCATGATCTCGCGCCGTATCGGACAGCAAAAACCGAAAGAAGCCGGTCTTATCGCCATACAGATCCTCTATACAGGACTCTTTATTGGCCTATGCTGCAGCCTGGCGGCCTATTTTTTCAGTACCGAGATTGTGCGCTTTTCTGGCGCGAACGAGCAGTTGATTATCTATGGCTCACGCTACACCCAGGTGATGTTTGCCGGCGCATTTTTGATGATCTTACGGATTATTTTAAACGGTATCTTTCGTGGATCCGGCGATGCCGCCCGCGCCATGCGAGCACTGTTGATCGCCAATGCGCTGAACCTGATCCTCTGTGCCACCTTGATTTATGGATTGGGTCCCTTTCCCGCTTTAGGAATTCTGGGCGCCGGGATCGCTATGGTGAGTGCCAACTTTATTGTGGTGCTCTATCAGCTCTGGCACCTGCTCTTCCGCAACCGGCGACTGCGCATAGGCCGGCAGCAGCTGCTGCTCGTCCCCGCACTGATCAAGCGTATCCTGAAATTAGCTTCCGCGGGCACCCTGCAGTACCTGATCCCCTCCTCCAGCCGTTTTCTGATGATTATGATTGTCGCCAAACTCGGTGAGAGCACCTTGGCCGGCTATATATTGGCCAACCGCATCATTATGTTTACGGTATTGCCTGCCTGGGGCATCGCCAATGCCGCAGGTGTACTCACCGGACAAAACCTGGGAGCCGCCCAGCCCGAACGGGCGGAGGAATCCGTCTGGAAGACGGGCAAGGCCAATCTCTGTTACCTTGGCCTCATGGCGGCACTCTTACTTTTTTACGGCGAGTCTTTGGCGGCTATTTTCACCAAAGACCCCCTGATCCTGCAGACCACGGCTACCTACCTGAAATATATGGCCATTGCCTATTTTTTCTTTGGGTATACCATGGTGATTTCACGTTCGCTGAATGCCTCAGGAGCAGTCAACACCGTATCCTTATTAAATATCCTGATGTTTTACATTGTCCAGTTGCCCCTGGCCTATCTGCTGGCGATCAGCCTGAATTGGCAGTCTACCGGCATTTTCGTCGCCATTACCCTCTCGGAGATCGTGCTGGCGACCGCCTGTGTACTGGTTTTCAAAAAGGGAAACTGGAAGAAAAT
>PJTS01000565.1_pt1 | contig 21438 bp, 13 predicted proteins | sample 1512251 | NCBI WGS metagenome assembly PJTS01 (sample SAMN08177686, study PRJNA422409) | Soil metagenome, whole genome shotgun sequencing project. | isolation source: Soil (2) enriched on wood chips: alkali lignin treatment | place: USA: Madison | collected 2015-01-15 | reverse complement strand
TGGCTGGTTTTAACCTGAATACGGCAACCTGGAAATAATGGAAAAGACATATAACCCACGCGATATCGAACAGCCGCTTTACGAGCACTGGGAACAGCAGGGCTATTTCAAGCCTAACGGCGACGAAAGCAAAGAGTCCTTCTGCATCATGATCCCGCCGCCGAACGTCACCGGCAGTTTGCATATGGGACATGCTTTCCAGCAGACCATCATGGACACCATGATCCGCTACCAGCGCATGCAGGGTAAAAACACCCTGTGGCAGGCGGGGACTGACCACGCGGGTATCGCAACCCAGATGGTGGTTGAGCGTAAAATTGCCGCTGAAGAAGGTAAAACCCGCCACGACTATGGTCGCGACGCGTTCATCGACAAAATCTGGCAGTGGAAGGCAGAATCCGGCGGTACCATTACCCGCCAGATGCGCCGTCTCGGCAACTCCGTGGACTGGGAGCGCGAGCGCTTCACCATGGACGAAGGCCTGTCCAACGCCGTGAAAGAAGTCTTCGTGCGCCTGTATGAAGAAGACCTGATTTACCGCGGCAAGCGCCTGGTAAACTGGGATCCGAAACTGCGCACCGCAATTTCTGACCTGGAAGTGGAAAACCGCGAGTCTAAAGGCTCCATGTGGCACATCCGCTATCCGCTGGCCGACGGCGCGAAAACCGCCGACGGCAAAGATTACCTGGTGGTCGCCACGACTCGTCCGGAAACCCTGCTGGGCGATACCGGCGTAGCCGTTAACCCGGAAGATCCACGTTATAAAGATCTGATCGGCAAATTCGTGGTGCTGCCGCTGGTAAACCGCCGTATTCCGATTGTGGGCGACGAACACGCCGACATGGAAAAAGGCACCGGCTGCGTAAAAATCACCCCGGCGCACGACTTCAACGACTACGAAGTCGGCCGTCGTCACGCCCTGCCGATGATCAACATTCTGACCTTCGACGGTGATATCCGCGAAAGCGCAGAAGTTTACGACACCAAAGGCGAAGAGTCTGACGTTTACTCCAGCGACATCCCGGCTGAATTCCAGAAGCTGGAACGTTTTGCCGCGCGTAAAGCGATTGTGGCTGCCGTCGACGCGCTCGGCCTGCTGGAAGAGATAAAACCTCACGATCTGACCGTGCCGTACGGCGACCGTGGCGGCGTGGTTATCGAGCCGATGCTGACTGACCAGTGGTACGTGCGTGCCGACGTGCTGGCGAAACCGGCTGTGGAAGCGGTTGAGAACGGCAGCATCCAGTTCGTGCCGAAGCAGTACGAAAACATGTACTTCTCCTGGATGCGCGACATTCAGGACTGGTGTATCTCCCGCCAGCTGTGGTGGGGTCACCGTATTCCGGCATGGTACGACAACGAAGGCAATGTCTACGTTGGCCGCACCGAAGACGAAGTGCGTCAGGAAAACAACCTGAGCGCTGACGTTGCCCTGCGTCAGGACGAAGACGTGCTGGACACCTGGTTCTCCTCCGCGCTGTGGACCTTCTCCACGCTCGGCTGGCCGGAAAACACCGACGCGCTGCGTCAGTTCCACCCAACCAGCGTGATGGTGTCCGGTTTCGACATTATCTTCTTCTGGATTGCCCGCATGATCATGATGACCATGCACTTCATCAAAGACGAAAACGACAAGCCGCAGGTTCCGTTCCATACCTTCTACATGACCGGTCTGATCCGCGACGACGAAGGCCAGAAGATGTCCAAGTCCAAGGGCAACGTGATCGACCCGCTGGACATGGTTGACGGTATCTCTCTGGAAGAGCTGCTGGAAAAACGTACCGGCAACATGATGCAGCCTCAGCTGGCTGAGAAAATCCGCAAGCGCACCGAGAAGCAGTTCCCGAACGGGATCGAGTCTCACGGTACCGACGCCCTGCGCTTCACCCTGGCGGCGCTGGCCTCGACCGGCCGTGATATCAACTGGGACATGAAGCGTCTGGAAGGTTACCGTAACTTCTGTAACAAGCTGTGGAACGCCAGCCGCTTCGTGCTGATGAACACCGAAGATCAGGATTGCGGCTTCAACGGCGGCGAGATGACGCTGTCTCTGGCGGACCGCTGGATCCTGGCGGAATTCAACCAGACGGTGAAAGCATTCCGCGACGCGCTGGACAGCTACCGCTTCGATATCGCCGCGGGCATCCTGTACGAATTTACCTGGAACCAGTTCTGTGACTGGTATCTGGAGCTGGCGAAGCCGGTGATGAACGGTGGTTCTGAGGCGGAGCTGCGCGGCACGCGCAACACGCTGATTACCGTTCTGGAAGGTCTGCTGCGCCTGGCGCATCCGGTCATTCCATTCATCACCGAAACCATCTGGCAGCGCGTGAAGGTGATTGCAGGCATCAACGCTGACACCATCATGCTGCAGCCGTTCCCGGAATTCGATGCGGCGAAGGTTGATGAAGCGGCGTCTGCGGACACCGAGTGGCTGAAACAGGCGATCGTTGCGGTACGTAACATCCGTGCTGAAATGAACATTGCCCCAGGCAAACCGCTGGAGCTGCTGCTGCGCGGCTGCAGCGAGGCTGCTGTGCGTCGCGTCAGCGAGAACAACACCTTCCTCAAGACCATGGCGCGTCTGGACAGCATCACCGTGCTGCCTGCTGATGAAAAAGGTCCGGTTTCCGTGACCAAAATCATCGACGGTGCCGAGCTGCTGATCCCGATGGCGGGCCTGATCGACAAAGACGCCGAACTGGCGCGTCTGGCGAAAGAAGTGGCGAAAGTCGACGTGGAAATTGGCAAAATCGAAAGCAAGCTGGCGAACGAAGGCTTTGTCGCCCGCGCGCCGGAAGCGGTCATCGCCAAAGAGCGTGAACGTCTGGTTGCTTTCGCCGATGCGAAGACCAAACTGATTGAGCAGCAGGCGGTTATTGCCGCTCTGTAATGCTTTTACCCCTTACGCTTCAGGGCGTAAGGGGTAACCTTCCTGAAAACTCCTCGCTTGCACTCCCCTTTCTGCGGTGCTATTAACAGCAGTTGTGTGTCAATTTTTGTCATGAGTAATGCTATGAGCGTGATTACCCCCGTCGCGACGACAATGCGTCGGATCACTGAGCAGGACAACCCGGCCATTGCCGCTGTTATCCGCACGGTTTCCGCCGAATATGGCCTGACAGCCGATAAAGGCTACACCGTGGCCGATCCTAATCTCGATGAGCTTTTCCATCTGTACAACCAGCCGGGCCATGCCTACTGGGTTATCGAGCAGAATGGCAAGGTCGTGGGCGGCGGCGGCGTGGCGCCACTGAGCTGCAGCGAGCCGGATATTTGTGAGCTGCAGAAAATGTATTTTCTGCCGTCGGTTCGCGGACAGGGTCTGGCGAAAAAGCTGGCGCTGGTCGCCCTGGAGCACGCGCGCACGCAGGGTTTCAAACGCTGTTACCTCGAAACCACCGCCTTCCTCAAAGAGGCCATCGGCCTGTATGAGCATCTTGGCTTTGAGCATATTGATGCGCCGCTGGGCTGTACCGGCCACGTTGATTGCGAAGTCAGAATGCTGAAAAGTCTGTAACTTCCGTTCCTGCCCTCTTCTGTTAAGCGGCTGTAAACTGGATGCTCTACACTCACAGTTCACACCATAACAGGGGAAACACGATGTCGAAGATAAAAAGCTACGCCGCACCGCAGGCGGGTGCAGAACTTGAGCTGTACGAGTACGATGCGGGCGAACTAAAAGCAGAAGACGTCGAAGTACAGGTTGATTACTGCGGGATCTGCCACTCGGATCTCTCGATGATCGACAACGAATGGGGCTTCTCCAGCTACCCGCTGGTTGCCGGGCACGAAGTCATTGGCCGCGTCGTGGCGCTCGGTAGCGCCGCGCAGGACAAAGGGCTGAAGGTAGGCCAGCGCGTGGGCATTGGCTGGACGGCACGTAGCTGTGGTCACTGCGACGCCTGTATCAGCGGCAACCAGATCAACTGCCTCGAAGGCGCCGTTCCCACCATCCTGAATAAAGGCGGTTTTGCCGATAAGCTGCGCGCCGACTGGCAATGGGTCATCCCGCTGCCGGACAGCATTGATATCGAATCCGCCGGTCCGCTGCTGTGTGGCGGTATCACCGTCTTCAAACCGCTGCTGATGCACCATATCACCGCCACCAGTCGTGTGGGCGTGATCGGTATTGGCGGCCTGGGCCATATCGCCATCAAACTGCTGCATGCGATGGGTTGCGAAGTGACGGCATTCAGTTCTAACCCGGCGAAAGAGAAAGAAGTGCTGGCAATGGGTGCGGATAAAGTGGTGAACAGCCGCGATCCGGAAGCACTGAACGCGCTGGCGGGTCAGTTTGATCTGATCATCAACACCGTGAATGTCGATCTCGACTGGCAGCCGTACTTTGAAGCGCTGGCCTACGGCGGTAACTTCCACACCGTGGGTGCGGTAATGAAGCCGCTGCCGGTTCCGGCGTTTACCCTGATTGGTGGGGATCGCAGCGTGTCAGGCTCCGCGACCGGTACGCCGTTTGAGTTGCGCAAGCTGATGAAGTTTGCCGGACGCACCAAAGTGGCCCCGACCACCGAACTGTATCCGATGTCGAAAATCAACGAAGCGATCCAGCACGTGCGTGCCGGCAAAGCCCGCTACCGCGTGGTGTTGAAAGCGGATTTTTGATGTGAGATTGCCGGGGAATGTGCGGCCTGATGCCCTCACCCCAACCCTCTCCCACGGGGAGAGGGCGCAAACACTAAAAACGGTAACGGTTGTTACCGTTTTGCTTCTACCATGGCCTTAAACACCTCTGCCACCGCGACCGCGCCCGGATCCATTACCCCATCCAGATTCTCTTTATTCACATACGACGAGCGCCCCGCGCCGGCTTTCTCCATTTTCGCCGTTGCCTCTGCCCCCTGCTGTGCCGCCTGCGCCGCTGACTGAAGATCTTTTTTCTGCAAGGCCTCCAGCGCCGGCTGTAGCGCGTCGATCAGCGTACGATCGCCAAGATCTGCGCCGCCATACTGCTTCATCTGCGCCAGTCCGCTGAGCAATGCCTCCGGTAGAGGCTGTCCATCGTGAAGCTTTTGTCCGGCCGCCGTGAAGAAGATCGACATCAGCACCCCGCTCGATCCGCCCATCACCGTCGCCAGCCGCTCGCCCACCAGCAGCAGCAGCGTCGACACGTCGTTCAGCGGAAGTTTGTGCTCCTCCAGATGCTGCTCAATATCCCGCGCACCTTGCGCAAAGGTGGAGCCCGTATCCCCGTCGCCCACTTTCGCATCCAGCGCGTTCAGGCGATTTTCAAGTTCGATCAGCGTCCCGGTTACCGAGGAGACATACTCACTCACCCGCGGGTTTTCCGACGGGGTGTATTCCACGCGATCGTGAATGGCGCTATGCGCAACGGTACGTAAAGGTGCGAACGGCACGGGCTTCTGCCAGCCCAGCGTCTCGACCTCGGCGTGAATCGCCTTTTCGAAGAAATCGTTGAGCTTCAGCAGCGTCAGAGAAAAGCCTTTCATGTCCAGCGCGCTCACCAGCGGCGCCGGACCAATCAGGTACGCAATGTTCTCTTTCAGCGCCGAATGCGCTAGCTCTTTGGTCAGTAACGCCATTTCGAGCGCCGAGACGCCGCCGAGGTTGTTAATCAGCACGGCAAAGCGCCCTTCGCCCGCCTGCGTTTTGAGCGGCGTCACCAGCGTGTCGATAATCGCTTTGCTGTTTTGCGTATCCACCACGGACGCCCCCGGCTCACCGTGAATGCCCAGACCCAGCTCGACGTGGCCTTGCTTTATCCGCCCCTCTTCCTCGTCGCTGCCGGGCAGGTTACAGGTTTGCATCGCAACGCCCAGGCTCCAGAGGTTGTCGCAGGCCTGTTGCGCAATATCCCGCACCTCACTCAACGATTTCCCGTGTTCCGCCGCATAGCCCGCAATCTTATGCACCAGCGCCGTACCGGCAATACCGCGCGGCTGCTTGTTGTCCGGCAGCGCGATATCGTCCGCCACAATCACCATCTCCACCTTCAGGCCGTAGCGTTTGGCCTTTTCTGCCGCCAGACCAAAATTCAGGCGGTCACCGGTGTAATTTTTGACGATCAGCAGGCAGCCGCGATCGCCCGTGACCGCCACAATGGCATTCAACACCGCATCCACGCTCGGCGAGGCAAACAGGTCGCCACATACCGCCGCCGTGAGCATCCCTTTTCCGACAAACCCAGCGTGCGCCGGTTCGTGGCCGGAACCCCCACCGGAGATCACCGCTACGCGGCTTTTATCCCAGTCACCGCGCGCAACAATTCGAATGGCAGGATCAACATCAAGCTTGACGAGGTTTCCGTGCGGAGCAGAAATCAGAATGCCTTCAATAGCATCGTTGACCAATTGTTTGCGATCATTAAAAAAGAATCTGGACATACATTCCCAAAATGTTGTGAACCGTATGCAAAAGCATAGTCCGCGCTGGATAATGCGCCGCATAGTCAGGAATTTACTCAACCAAATTGCGGCCAGGTTGCCTATACTCCACCCAGGACAAAGAGAGGAAGCGCATCATGAGTACACCATTGTTAATCGCCCGGACGCTGGAAAAAGAGCTGTATTTACTGCCCGCGATGGCGAACCGCCACGGTCTGATCACCGGCGCGACCGGGACGGGAAAAACCGTCACCCTGCAAAAGCTGGCGGAGTCGCTTTCGGAGATTGGCGTACCGGTCTTTATGGCTGACGTGAAAGGCGATTTAACCGGTGTGGCTCAGGAAGGGACGGCCTCTGAAAAACTGCTCGAACGGCTGAAGAATATTGGCATCACGGACTGGACGCCGCACAGCAATCCGGTGGTAGTGTGGGATATCTTTGGTGACAAAGGCCACCCGGTGCGCGCCACCGTCTCCGATCTCGGCCCGCTGCTGCTGGCCCGTCTGCTTAACCTCAACGACGTACAGTCCGGCGTGCTGAACATTATCTTCCGCATTGCCGACGATCAGGGACTGCTGCTGCTTGATTTCAAAGATCTGCGCGCCATTACGCAGTATATCGGCGATAACGCCAAATCCTTCCAGAACCAGTACGGCAACATCAGCAGCGCCTCGGTAGGGGCCATTCAGCGTGGGTTGCTGACCCTGGAGCAACAGGGGGCCGAACACTTCTTCGGCGAGCCGATGCTGGATATCAAAGACTGGATGCGCACCGACAGCAGCGGCAAAGGCATCATCAACATTCTGAGTTCAGAAAAGCTCTACCAGATGCCAAAGCTCTACGCCGCCAGCCTGCTGTGGATGCTCTCAGAACTGTACGAACAGTTACCCGAAGCGGGCGATCTGGAAAAACCGAAGCTGGTCTTCTTCTTTGACGAAGCGCATCTGCTGTTTAACGACGCGCCGCAGGTATTGCTGGATAAAATTGAACAGGTCATTCGCCTGATCCGCTCCAAAGGCGTTGGCGTCTGGTTTGTGTCGCAAAACCCGTCAGATATCCCGGATAACGTGCTCGGTCAGCTTGGTAACCGCGTGCAGCACGCCCTGCGCGCCTTTACGCCAAAAGATCAGAAAGCGGTGAAAGCCGCCGCGCAAACCATGCGCGCCAATCCGGCCTTTGATACCGAAGCGGCGATTCAGGCGTTAGGCACCGGTGAAGCGCTGATCTCGTTCCTGGATGCAAAGGGCAGCCCGTCCGTGGTGGAACGCGCTATGGTGATCGCGCCCTGCTCGCGCATGGGGCCGGTTACCGACGATGAACGCAACGGCCTGATTAACCACTCTCCGGTTTACGGAAAGTACGAAGACGAAGTGGACCGGGAGTCCGCGTTCGAGATGCTGCAAAAAGGGGTTCAGGCGACAACGGAATCGCAGGATGCGCCTGCCGCAAAAGGGCAGTCTGTCGCCGTGGATGACGGTATTCTCGGGGGGCTCAAAGATATCCTGTTCGGCAGCACCGGGCCGCGCGGCGGTAAGCGCGACGGCGTTGTACAAACCATGGCGAAAAGCGCCGCACGACAGGTCACCAATCAGATAGTGCGCGGCATGCTGGGAAGCCTGTTAGGCGGCCGTCGCCGGTAGACGGGGAACCCACGGGCGGCCAAGCGCCGACCCCTGTACACCGTTCTCTTGTAGATAGCGGTCGATTTCCACCATCCCCGTCCAGCGGTTCTCACACCATAGCGGTGCCAGAAGCGTTGGACGGCGGGCGCTGGCGGAGATGCGGTGGTAGACAATTTCCGGCGGCGTGTGGCGAATCATCTCCCCTGCCGTCACCGTATAGTCGTCGAGCTCAATACCGCTTAACCGCCCTGCTTCCCAGGCTTTCGCCATAATGCTTCCCGTAACGATATGCAGCGGATGCAGCTTAATGCCGTCCACGCCAGTCTCAACCACCTTTTCCAGCGTTTCAAGACCATGCTGTTGACCTTCGCCGGGTAACCCAACAATCAGATGCGAACAGACTTTCAGCCCACGCTCACGGGCCAGACGCGTGGTGTGCTGGTAGCAGGCGAAATCATGACCGCGATTGATGCGGTGCAGGGTTTTGTCGTGCGCGGTTTGCAAGCCCAGCTCCAGCCAGATCTCGTAGCCTTGTTCTTTGTACTCGCTGAGCAGGTCCAGCACCGCGTCCGGTACGCAGTCCGGGCGTGTCCCCACGCACAGCCCTACGATGTTAGCCTGGCTGACCGCCTGCTGATACATCGAGCGCAGCACCTGCACCTCCGCCCACGTGCTGGTGTAGGCCTGGAAATAGGCCAGATACTGCTTCGCGCGGTTCACCAGGCTCGCCTGATGCGCGAGCTGTTCCGCGATAGAATGATGCTGCTGAGCTTCGTCAGCAAAGGACGCAACGTTACAGAAGGTGCAGCCGCCGCGCCCGATGGTGCCATCGCGATTCGGGCAGCTAAACCCGCCGTGCAGCGTCAGCTTATGAACCTTTTGTCCGTATCGCTGCAAAAGATCCCCACCAAACATATTGACTAATTTCTGTAACTGCATAATCTGATAGACCGTCCCGGAGAAAGGGGACAAGCCTGCCATTTTTAGCCTCTGTCGGCGATGACCTGGATCAATCGCCCTGGACGGCCTTTATCCATATGAATAAATACTCAAGATTACTGCAATTTCATTCACGCCATTCGTGATTACTTTTCCTTATGTTCTGATTGTTTTTTTCATTTATAGCGCCACCACTGAAAAACAGTGGGTTTATGCGGGTTTGCAGTCAATGCCAGATTATTATTCTGCTATAAAACGGCTACTCAGCACGCTACATTGATAATACCGCTTTCATATAGTGAGTCAGATCACACTCCGCTGCGTCCTGCCAGGGCTTACAATCAATGTGAAAATAGTTAAATACCCTTTAATTACAACAAGATAAACACTCTTTAGCACATTTTTGTATAAATAAGATTGCCATTTGACCTGTGTACCAATTCCCGATAAGTTGGAAATCCGCTGGAAGCTTTCTGGATGAGCGGCCTGCTCATCATATTTATGCAGTAATTGAGATTCCCTCTGAAGCAAGTCCTCAAACTTGTTTACCTGCGCGAAAGGATGAAAAAGAGGGCGAATGCGAGGTCCGCGTATGAAACGCAAACCCCGTCGCCATGCTCTTTCTGTGCCTGTGCGCCACGGTAAAGTTCAGTGGGAAGCCCGACGAGCCTGGGGAGGTTCACTGATATGTTGTACGATAAATCCCTTGAGAAGGATAACTGTGGTTTCGGCCTGATCGCCCACATAGAAGGCGAACCTAGCCACAAGGTAGTGCGTACTGCTATTCACGCACTGGCCCGAATGCAGCACCGTGGCGCCATCCTTGCCGATGGTAAAACCGGCGACGGTTGCGGCCTGCTGCTGCAAAAACCGGATCGTTTCTTCCGCATCGTAGCGGAAGAGCGCGGCTGGCGTTTAGCCAAAAACTACGCTGTCGGCATGCTGTTCCTGAACCAGGATCCTGAAAAGGCTGCCGCCTCACGCCGCATCGTCGAAGAAGAACTTCAGCGTGAAACCCTGTCTATTGTCGGCTGGCGCAATGTGCCAACCAACGAAGGGGTGCTCGGTGAAATCGCCCTCTCCTCGCTGCCTCGTATTGAACAGATTTTCGTTAACGCGCCTGCGGGCTGGCGTCCGCGTGATATGGAACGCCGTCTGTTTATCGCCCGCCGCCGCATTGAAAAACGTCTCCAGGACGATAAAGAGTTCTACGTCTGTAGCCTCTCTAACCTGGTGAACATCTATAAAGGTCTGTGTATGCCGGCTGACCTGCCGCGCTTCTACCTGGACCTGGCGGATCTGCGTCTGGAATCGGCCATTTGCCTGTTCCACCAGCGCTTCTCCACCAACACCGTTCCACGCTGGCCGCTGGCTCAGCCGTTCCGCTACCTGGCGCACAACGGCGAAATCAACACCATTACCGGTAACCGCCAGTGGGCCCGCGCCCGTACCTATAAGTTCCAGACGCCACTGATCCCTGACCTGCACGATGCCGCGCCGTTCGTGAACGAAACCGGCTCTGACTCCAGCTCCATGGATAACATGCTGGAACTGCTGCTGGCAGGCGGGATGGACATCGTGCGCGCCATGCGTCTGCTTGTGCCGCCGGCATGGCAGAACAACCCGGATATGGACCCTGAGCTGCGCGCGTTCTTCGACTTTAACTCCATGCACATGGAGCCGTGGGACGGCCCGGCGGGCATCGTGATGTCCGACGGCCGTTTTGCCGCCTGTAACCTGGACCGTAACGGTCTGCGTCCGGCGCGCTACGTCATCACCAAAGATAAGCTCATCACCTGCGCGTCTGAGGTCGGGATCTGGGATTACCAGCCTGACGAAGTGGTCGAGAAGGGCCGCGTCGGTCCGGGCGAGCTGATGGTTATCGACACCCGCGGTGGGCGCATCCTGCACTCCGCCGAAACCGACAACGATCTGAAAAGTCGCCATCCGTACAAAGAGTGGATGGAGAAAAACGTCCGTCGTCTGGTGCCGTTCGAAGATCTGCCGGACGAAGAAGTGGGCAGCCGCGAGCTGGACGACGATACCCTCGCAAGCTTCCAGAAGCAGTTTAACTACAGCGCGGAAGAGCTGGACTCCGTCATCCGCGTACTGGGTGAAAACGGTCAGGAAGCGGTCGGCTCCATGGGTGACGATACCCCGTTTGCCGTGCTCTCCAGCCAGCCGCGCATTATTTACGACTACTTCCGTCAGCAGTTCGCGCAGGTCACCAACCCGCCGATCGATCCGCTGCGTGAAGCGCACGTGATGTCGCTGGCAACCAGCATCGGCCGCGAGATGAACGTCTTCTGCGAAGCCGAAGGCCAGGCGCACCGTCTGACCTTTAAATCTCCGATCCTGCTGTACTCCGATTTCAAACAGCTCACTACGCTGAAAGAGGATCACTACCGCGCCGACACGCTCGATATTACGTTCGACGTGACCGAGGCGACCCTCGAAGAGACGGTGAATGCGCTGTGTGATAAAGCTGAACAGATGGTGCGTAACGGTACCGTTCTGCTGGTGCTGTCTGACCGCAATATCGCGAAAAACCGTCTGCCGGTACCCGCGCCAATGGCGGTGGGTGCTATCCAGACGCGTCTTGTCGATAAGAGCCTGCGCTGCGATGCCAACATCATTGTTGAAACCGCCAGCGCCCGCGACCCGCACCACTTTGCCGTGCTGTTAGGCTTTGGCGCGACGGCGATCTACCCGTATCTGGCCTACGAAACGCTGGCCCGTCTGGTGGATACCCGCGCGATCGACAAAGATTACCGCGCGGTAATGCTGAACTACCGCAACGGCATCAACAAAGGCCTGTACAAGATCATGTCCAAAATGGGCATCTCGACTATCGCCTCTTACCGCTGTTCGAAGCTGTTTGAAGCGGTCGGCCTGCATGACGATGTCGCAAATCTCTGCTTCCAGGGCGTGATCAGCCGTATCGGCGGCGCCGGTTTTGCTGACTTCCAGCAGGATCTGGTGAACCTGTCAAAACGTGCCTGGCTGGCACGTAAGCCGCTGGATCAGGGTGGTCTGCTGAAATACGTTCACGGTGGCGAATACCACGCCTATAACCCGGATGTGGTGCGCACGCTGCAGCAGGCGGTTCAGAGCGGCGAATACAGCGATTATCAGCAGTACGCTGAGCTGGTAAACAACCGTCCGGCAGCAACGCTGCGCGACCTCATTGCCCTGAACCCGGGTGACGAAGCCGTCAGCATCGACGACGTCGAACCTGCAACCGAGCTGTTCAAACGCTTCGATACCGCGGCGATGTCCATCGGCGCGCTGAGCCCGGAAGCCCACGAAGCGCTGGCGGAAGCCATGAACAGCATCGGCGGCAACTCCAACTCCGGCGAAGGCGGTGAAGACCCTGCGCGTTACGGCACCAACAAAGTGTCACGCATCAAGCAGGTGGCATCCGGTCGCTTTGGCGTGACGCCTGCGTACCTGGTCAACGCCGACGTGATTCAGATTAAAGTCGCTCAGGGTGCTAAACCGGGCGAAGGCGGTCAGCTGCCGGGTGATAAAGTCACGCCGTACATCGCCAAACTGCGCTATTCCGTACCGGGCGTGACGCTGATCTCCCCGCCGCCGCACCACGATATCTACTCTATCGAGGACTTAGCGCAGCTGATTTTCGACCTGAAACAGGTCAACCCGAAAGCGATGATCTCCGTGAAGCTGGTTTCCGAACCGGGCGTCGGCACCATCGCCACCGGTGTGGCGAAAGCCTATGCGGATCTCATCACCATCGCCGGCTACGATGGCGGTACCGGCGCAAGCCCGCTCTCCTCCGTGAAATACGCGGGTTGCCCATGGGAGCTTGGCCTGGTGGAAACTCAGCAGGCGCTGGTGGCGAACGGCCTGCGTCACAAGATCCGTCTGCAGGTGGACGGTGGTCTGAAAACTGGCCTCGACATTATCAAGGCGGCAATCCTCGGCGCGGAAAGCTTCGGCTTCGGTACCGGCCCGATGGTTGCGCTGGGCTGTAAATACCTGCGTATTTGCCACCTGAACAACTGCGCAACCGGCGTAGCTACCCAGGACGAGAAGCTGCGTAAGAACCACTATCACGGCCTGCCGTTCAAAGTGACCAACTACTTTGACTTCATCGCCCGTGAAACCCGCGAGCTGATGGCGCAGCTGGGCGTGAAGCGCCTGGTCGACCTGATTGGCCGTACCGACCTGCTGAAAGAACTGGAAGGCTTCACCGCGAAGCAGCAGAAGCTGGAGCTGTCTAAGCTGCTGGAAACCGCGCAGCCGCATCCTGGCAAAGCGGTTTACTGCACCGAGAACAACCCGCCGTTCGATAACGGCGTGCTGAACGCGCAGCTGCTGCAGCAGGCGAAACCGTACGTGGACGACAAGCAGAGCAAAACGTTCTGGTTTGATATCCGCAACACCGACCGCTCCGTGGGTGCCTCCCTCTCCGGTTATATCGCGCAAACGCACGGTGATCAGGGGCTGGCGGCGGATCCGATTACTGCGCACTTCAGCGGTACCGCGGGTCAGAGCTTCGGCGTGTGGAACGCAGGCGGCGTTGAGCTGTACCTGACTGGTGATGCCAACGACTACGTCGGTAAAGGCATGGCGGGCGGTCTGCTGGCGGTGCGTCCTCCGGTCGGCTCAGCCTTCCGCAGCCATGAAGCGAGCATCATCGGTAACACCTGCCTGTACGGCGCGACAGGCGGTCGTCTGTTTGCAGCAGGTCGTGCGGGCGAGCGTTTTGCGGTGCGTAACTCTGGTGCTATCACCGTGGTGGAAGGCATTGGCGATAACGGTTGTGAATACATGACGGGCGGGATTGTTTGCGTAATGGGTAAAACTGGCGTGAACTTCGGCGCGGGTATGACGGGCGGTTTTGCGTACGTCCTGGACGAAGACGGTGAGTTCCGCAAACGCGTGAACCCGGAGCTGGTGGAAGTGCTGGACGTTGAAACGCTGGCCATCCACGAAGAACACCTGCGCGGCTTGATTACCGAGCATGTGCAGCATACCGGTTCTTCGCGCGGCGAAGAGATCCTGGCGAACTGGCCGGCGTTCTCAGCGAAATTCGCGCTGGTTAAGCCGAAGTCCAGCGATGTTAAAGCCCTGTTGGGTCACCGTAGTCGTAGCGCAGCAGAGCTGCGCGTGCAGGCGCAGTAAGGAATTCAGATGAGCCAGAACGTATACCAGTTTATCGACCTGCAGCGTGTTGATCCGCCAAAGAAACCGCTGAAGATCCGCAAAATTGAATTTGTAGAAATCTACGAGCCGTTTTCAGAAGGCCAGGCCAAAGCACAGGCAGACCGCTGCCTGTCCTGCGGTAACCCTTACTGCGAATGGAAATGCCCGGTCCACAACTACATCCCGAACTGGCTGAAACTGGCCAACGAAGGGCGTATTTTTGAAGCCGCCGAGCTGTCTCACCAGACCAACACCCTGCCGGAAGTGTGCGGCCGCGTGTGTCCTCAGGACCGCCTGTGCGAAGGCTCCTGTACGCTGAACGACGAGTTCGGCGCGGTGACCATCGGTAACATTGAGCGCTATATCAACGATAAAGCGTTCGAGATGGGCTGGCGCCCGGACATGACCGGCGTGAAGCAAACCGACAAGCGCGTGGCCATCATCGGTGCGGGCCCGGCAGGCCTGGCCTGTGCGGACGTGCTGACCCGCAACGGCGTGAAGGCGGTGGTCTTTGACCGTCATCCGGAAATCGGCGGTCTGCTGACCTTCGGCATCCCGGCCTTCAAGCTGGAAAAAGAGGTCATGACCCGTCGCCGTGAAATCTTCACCGGCATGGGCATTGAGTTCAAACTGAATGTGGAAGTGGGCCGCGACGTGCAGCTCGACGACCTGCTGAAGGATTACGACGCCGTGTTCCTCGGCGTCGGCACCTATCAGTCCATGCGCGGCGGTCTGGAGAACGAAGATGCACCAGGCGTTTATGATGCCCTGCCGTTCCTGATTGCCAACACCAAGCAGATCATGGGCTACGGCGAAACCGCCGATGAGCCGTTCGTCAGCATGGAAGGCAAACGCGTGGTGGTGCTGGGCGGCGGTGATACCGCGATGGACTGCGTGCGTACGTCTATTCGTCAGAACGCGGCACACGTGATCTGCGCCTATCGTCGTGACGAAGAGAACATGCCGGGCTCTAAACGCGAAGTGAAAAACGCGCGTGAAGAGGGCGTAGAGTTCCAGTTCAACATCCAGCCTCTGGGCATTGAAGTGAATGCCAACGGTAAAGTGAGCGGCGTGAAGATGGCGCGCACCGAGATGGGTGCACCAGATGCCAAGGGTCGTCGTCGCGCTGAGATCGTGGCAGGCTCCGAACATGTGATCCCGGCCGATGCCGTCGTCATGGCGTTTGGTTTCCGTCCTCACAGCATGGAATGGCTTGCGAAGCACAGCGTTGAGCTGGATTCACAGGGCCGCGTGATTGCACCTGAAGGCAGCGACAACGCATTCCAGACCAGCAACCCGAAAATCTTCGCCGGTGGCGATATTGTTCGCGGTTCTGACCTGGTGGTCACGGCGATTGCCGAAGGGCGTAAAGCCGCTGACGGTATACTGAACTACCTGGAAGTGTAAAAGATCGAGCCGGATGGAAAACCATCCGGCTTTTTTATGCGGTTAACAGGCTGGCGCGAACCTTCACCACGGCCTTTTTAATCTCTCCCGCCGAGTCGGTGATGCATCCTGGCTTATGCGGCTCCCCCGGCATAAACACCACGAACATCCCCGGTCTTAACGCTACCGACTGCTCCCCTTCGATGCGGCTGCAAAGCTGATAATCCTCGGCGCTATGCATTTCCTCGCACCCGCGCGCGGACTCCGCAACGCCAAACAGAATCCGCTCTTCACCGGCTAACAGGAGCTGGATATCAATATACTCCGCATGCAGCTCTGCCTTTTTCAGCTCCGGGGTTTGTGTAGCAAACTGCATAACATTCATAAAGATAGCATCACCCTGCAGTTCGTAGTGACCCGGCGCTTTCTCCTTTGGCCGGGCGGCAACCGCCAGCGTGAGAGCATTCACCAGTGCGGCGGGCAGGCCCGACGATGCCAGTGACTGCAGCTCTCCCATCATCATAACGCATCTCCTGTAGCTAACAGCGCCGCGCCCAATAGCCCGGCGTCGTGACGATAATGCGCCGCCCGAAGGGGCACCTGATACACTTCTGGCTCCTGCGATAAATAGGCTTTCACCAGAGGAAGATACCCTTCCGCCAGCCCCACGCTGCCGCCGACCACGATAACCTGACAGTCGGTAACGGCTTTAACGTCGGCGATCAGTCGCGCCAGCGCGTGTGCCGAATTTGCCACCAGCCTGCGAGCCTGCGGCGTATTCCGGCTGAATATCGCCTTTGCATCCAGCCCTGCCAGTTCGCCCTGCGCCTGAGCAGCAATGCCCCGGCCTGAGGCAATGGCTTCAACGCATCCTCTTCGTCCACAGCCACAAAGCGGCCCGGCGGGATCGGCCAGCGTATGCCCAAGATGCCCAGCCAGCCCCCCGCTGCCCGTCTGAAGTTTTCCATTGAGTACAACGCCGCCGCCCACGCCGGTTGAAACCGTCAGGAACACCATATCGTCCCTCACGGGCAGCGCGCAAAACTCTGCCCATGCGGCGGACTGCGCGTCGTTAACCGCCGTGACCGGTAATTGCGTGGCAGCTTCCAGAAAGGCGACCAGCGGAAAGTGTTCCAGGCCACCCAGGTTGGCCGGATTGATGGAGGTGAGCACGCCGTTATGAATAATCCCTGTCGACGCCACCGCCACGCGCCCGGCATGCCTAACCAGAGGTAAAACCAGGGCACGTAGCGCCTCCTCAAGCGCGCCCGGCGTCTGGCTGCCGGGGGTCGGGCACGCCCTGCGCATCAACAGAACGTCCCCTTCAACCAGGGCGGCAGCGAGCTTCGTGCCGCCAATATCAAGTGCCAGCGTCGTCATTTCATCACCTGCTCGCGTTTGACCGCGCCCGCAGGAAAGGCTCCGCTCAGCGGTTTACCGTCGATGGCGTCGTGAGTGCGCAGCGCTTCCGGCCTGATCCAGCGCTGAACGCGGGACGGCATATCGAGGCCGATCAACAGGATCACGACAAATGTCAGGCCAAAGGAGAGCGATCCCAGCGCGGTTCCCAGCTCCATCCGCTGGGACAGCAGAGCGCCGATCACCGGTGCAAGTGCCCCGCCCAGCGCGCCGACGTTATAGGTAAATCCAAGCCCGGCCGCCCGCTGGTCGGTATCGAAATAGCCGCCGATGAGCTTAGGTAAGATCCCGGAAATGCCTTGACCCAGCATCTGTTGGAAAAAGAGCAACAGCCCGAGCACCCAGATATTCGCGCCGCCGATCGCAAACACCGGAATAATAAGCAGCTGCGAGGCCAGCAGGCTGCAGACGTACGCTTTACGCGTGCCCAGCCAGTCGCCAAGAAAACCGCCTACGCAGCAGCCCACCGCCGCGCCAAATCCGCTAAAGAACAGCACGCGGGCCACCGTAACCGGATCGTAGGCCAGCTCCGTTTTCAAATAGGTTGGCAGCAGCGCCTGAATCGGCCACGAATAGAGAAAGGCAAACAACACCACAACCATCAGCGTTACGCCAGTGGGCCAGCGTTTACCGCTGCTTTGCACCATAAAGCTGATAAAAACGACGGCGCACAGCAGCCCCAGAATGACCACCATCCCAACGTTGTTTAACTCTCCGGCAAAGCAGAGCCACAGCGCCGCACCGGCAAACAGCGTCATGGCAATATTGATTACGCGGTACTTACCGCGATAAAGAATATCGACCATCGTGCGTACCGGCACTTTGCCAGCGTGCTTCGCCTTCCAGTCCTCGGCTTCCGGGATGTTTTTGCGCAGCCACAGGGCAAAGACGATAGGCAAGATGCCGATTAAGAACAGCGCGCGCCAGCCCCAGACGGGAACCACGAGGCTGTAGACCTGTGCGGCGATGACGGCCCCCACGGAGAAACCGGAAATCAAAAAGCCGCTCGCCTTGTTGCGCAGCTGCTTTGGCCAGCTTTCGATCACGTAGGTTGCGCTGGAGCCGTATTCGCCCGCCATCCCCATGCCGATCACCATTCTGGCGATAAACATGGTGACGTAGCCCGGCGCAAGCCCGCAGGCCAGGGTGCCGCAGGAGAAAAGAACAATGCTGGTAATCATCGCCAGCTTGCGGCCATAGCGATCGCCCATCGCCCCCAGCAGCAGGCCACCGAACCAGCGTGAGATAAAGGCCGCCGAAATCAGGCTCGCGGCTTCCACCGTCGTCAGGCCGAACTCGCTTTTCACTTCCGTCAGAACTAAGGCAATCAGTACAAAATCGAAGCCATCAAGCAAATATCCCAGCCAGGCAGCGGAGAAGGCACGCCACTGCGGGCGGCTAAGATGGCGGTACCACGGGATGCTTTGGGTAGATATACTCATTTCACTCTCCCGACGATTTCTCTGTCGTTTTGCCGGACAGCGGCTGTGCCTTGCCCGGCCTACGTAATGCGTTAGCGTTTTTCCGCCATTAGCTGCTCTGCCAGGGCTTTTAGCGCGGGCACGAATTTTTCGTCCACGGGTGAAAACGGCTTGCGGCACAGCGGTACCGAGACCACGTCCATATAGTGCAGCACCGTTTTCAGACCACGGAAGACGCCAGCGCCAATCAGCAGGTCGATAACCTTGTTGCACTCGCCTTGCAGACGCTGCGCGGTGGCGTTATCCCCTTCCCGAACCGCTTTAGCGATCGCCTGATAGCGCCAGCCCATAATGTTGTACGTACTGCCGATCCCTCCGTCAGCGCCTGCCAGCAGGCCGGAAGCGAAGATCTCATCGTAGCCGTTGTAGAGCACCAGATCCGGATGCGCGCGGCGGATCTGCTCCATCTGGAAGAGATCGCCAGAGGTTTGCTTCAGCGCGCCAACACCCGGCAGCGTCACCAGCGTGTTGATTTGGTCAAGGGTCAGTTTGACGCCGCTCAGCGCCGGGATGTTATAGACCACCATTGGCAAACCATCCGCGGAATCAATAATTGCACGGTAGTGGTCGCAGTGTTCTTCAAAGCTGAAGGGATAGTAGAACGGTGTGACGGCGGACACGGCGTCAAACCCAAAGCGGGCGGCAGCCGTTGCCAGCTGCTGGCTTTCTGCGGTGCTGACACAGCCAACATGGGCAATGAGGGTGATTTTCCCCTTCGCCTCATCCGCCACGATCTCCATTACCTGCTCGCGTTCTGAAAGGCTTTGCACAAAAGCCTCTCCCGTTGAGCCACCCACATAAAGCCCGTCGATGCCCTGCTCAATATTGAACTGCACCAGACGGCGCAGGCTCTCTTTATCCAGCATTTGCTGCTGAGTAAACGGGGTCAGGAGTGCGGCCATTACGCCGCGTAATTGCGTTGCCATAGTTACCTCAATCGATCGTGTGTTTGTTATAACGACATACCTTTATACCTGTTATACCAGATCAATTAAGCAGAGTGGAATACAGAACGCTTATATTGCGATCTGCTTCACTAAAGGATCGTTATTTTTTGGCTTTTGTATGTTGGCCGAAAGCGTGCCAGGTGGCAGAAACGCTGTTGAGGTGGGTCTGGAGCGCGCGATCGGCCTCATCCGGATCGCGGCGGCGGATCGCATCGACGATCGCAATATGCTGGCGATAGCTGACTTCATTATGCTTATACAGCTCGGCATCCGGCACTTTTGGACGCGCGGCGATCAGCCAGTCGAGCAGCGCAACGTGGATCGCGTTAAAGATCGGATTGCCGGGGATCTCCGCCAGCACGCGGTGGAAATCGACGTCGGATCGAATAAACAGGGCATTATCATCCAGAGACTGGCTGTTGATCTCCAGCGCTTTTGTCAGCTGAGCGATTTGATCGTCAGTGGCAAACTCAGCGGCAAATCGAACGAGGCTGGATTCAAAGAACAGGCGTAGCTGCTCAAAATGGGCAATGCCGCCGGGCTGTGTCAGGAAATCTTTCGCCATGCCAGAAAGTTCGCTGATGATGGTATCGGCTGAAGGCATGGAGACGCGGGCACGTTCACCGTTGTTGATCTGCACCAGCCCTTTACGCTTTAGCGCCGCCAGCGCCTCACGCACCGAAGGGCGGCCCACGTTGAAGAACTCCATCAGCTCGCGTTCGGAGGGCAGTTGTTCTCCCTGGGCGAACTCCTTGCGGCGGATCATCTGCTCCAGCTCTTCTTCCACCATATCAGACAGCTTTTTGCGCGCCAGCGGACGACGATGCAGGCTGCGGCCAATAGTTTCATCAGAGTTTTCAGCTTTAAGATCGGTCGGTTTCATTGCAGTCCGGTGCCATAGAAGGAAAACGGCTCATCATAACACAGGAAATTAGAGGGGGCGAAAAGGGGCAGAAAGCAAAACAGGCCCGGAGGGCCTGTTGGATTATTTCACAACGCGCAGCGCCGGACGGCCACCGCGCGGAGGCGGATTGTCATCAGGATCGTTGTCGTCGTGATGATCGGGTTTATCGCCATCAATAATTGACATCACCGTGTCGCTTTCGCGCTCATCGGTAGCGTCATCATCGTTCAGGCTGGCAACATCTTCGTCATACGCCGCTTCCGGCTCAAACATGGTACCCGCACCGTTTTCACGCGCGTAGATAGCCAGTACGGCAGCCAGCGGCACAGAAACCTGACGCGGCACGCCGCCGAAACGCGCGTTAAAGCGCACTTCGTCGTTTGCCAGTTCCAGGTTACCCACCGCGCGCGGCGCAATGTTCAACACGATCTGTCCGTCACGTGCATATTCCATAGGAACCTGCACGTCCGGCAACGTCACATCCACAACCAGGTGCGGCGTGAGCTGGTTATCCAGCAGCCATTCATAGAAGGCGCGCAGCAGATACGGACGGCGTGGGGAAAGTTGTGACATTTCCACAGTCATTAGCCTCGGCCGAGACGCATTTCACGTTCCGGCTCAGTCAGAGAAGCCAGGAAAGAGTCGCGTTCAAATACGCGCGTCATGTAGCCTTTCAGCTCTTTCGCACCAGGACCGCTGAACTCAACACCCAGCGTAGGCAGACGCCACAGCAGCGGTGCAAGGTAGCAATCGACCAGGCTGAACTCATCGCTCAGGAAGAAAGGCTTCTGACCAAAGACTGGCGCGATTGCCAGCAGCTCTTCACGCAGTTGTTTACGTGCAGCATCCGCTTCAGACGACGTACCGTTAACGATAACGTTCATCAGCGTATACCAGTCTTTTTCGATACGCTGCATGTACAGGCGGCTTTCACCACGCGCAACAGGGTAAACAGGCATCAGTGGCGGATGCGGGAAACGCTCATCCAGGTATTCCATAATGATACGGGATTCCCACAGGGTCAGCTCGCGATCCACCAGCGTTGGTACGCTCTGGCTCGGGTTGAGATCGATCAGATCCTGAGGAGGGTTATCCTTTTCCACATGCTCGATCTCAAAACTGACACCCTTCTCGGCCAGCACGATACGAACCTGATGGCTATAAATGTCAGTAGGACCAGAAAACAGCGTCATTACCGAACGTTTGTTG
>PJTS01000561.1_pt1 | contig 21536 bp, 19 predicted proteins | sample 1512251 | NCBI WGS metagenome assembly PJTS01 (sample SAMN08177686, study PRJNA422409) | Soil metagenome, whole genome shotgun sequencing project. | isolation source: Soil (2) enriched on wood chips: alkali lignin treatment | place: USA: Madison | collected 2015-01-15 | reverse complement strand
TGGGGATAACTCCGGCAATCTGGTGTAGGGAAACGTCTATTGTGCGGCCAGCGGGAGCCAGCGCCAACCGTTACAGGTGTTTTCAGTACGCACTCCACCGGGACACGCTGTTGCCACGGGCCTGCGCGGCCTTCCAGTCGGTAGCGTATTGTCCCGCTGATGTCCGCTTCATGTCGCCAGCGCATCGGCCACGGGCTGCCAGGCCTGGCGCAGGCGGGGCAAGGACCAGGCCGCATTGGCCGGGCTGGTGGAGGGCAAGGCCAGCACCGGCGGCGGCGCCACCAGCTGCGGCAGCACCCAGCGCCGGAAGGCCTGCGCGGCGGCGGCACCATTGCAGCCGATCAGCACCAGCGACGGCAGGCCCGCGATCAGGGCGGGCAGCGCATTGGGCACTTCGCTGCCGCGCACGATGTCCGCATCCAGGCTGCCACGCCGCTGGCACTGGCCGATCACGTCCCACACGCCCACCCGCGCAGCGGCCAGCGCGTGCAGTCGCTGCGCGTACGGCAGTTCCGCATCGAAACCGCACAGCGCGCCCAGCAGCGGCCAGAAACGATTGCGCGGGTGCGCGTAGTACTGCTGTTCCTGCAGCGATGCCACCCCCGGCATCGAACCGAGCAACAACACGCGACAGTCGTCGTTCACCTGCGCAGGAAAGCCGATGCACAGGTGTTCGACACTCACGTCGCCTACAACAGCATGAATATCAGGACGCATCAAAAACCCCTTTGAAACAGCACTTTCGCGCTGCTCGCTGAACAAGGACAACCATTTTTTAACGCGCGTCGGATTCGATTCATGTTGGGGCGACTACGGTGTCCTCGCCCCGCAACCGGGGGCTTAAAACAAGAAACATCAGGAGATTCCCCCATGCGCTCCATCCGTATTCTGAGCCTCGCCCTGCTGACCTCCGCCGCCTTTGCGCCGGCCGCTTTTGCCCAGGACAGCAGCACCGACACCGCTTCGGGCAAGCATTTTGCCGTTGTTGGCGGCGTGACGCTGCTGCAGCCGAAGAACGATCCCATTGAAGGCGTGAAGAAGGTCGATGGTGGCCCGGCGCCGACCGTCAGCTTCAGCTACTACGTCAACGACAACTGGGCCGTTGAACTGTGGGGCGCCGCCGACAAGTTCGACCACCGCGTGAAGGGTCCGGGCGACGCCCGTCTGGGCAACGTCGAGCAGCAGCCGGTCGCGCTGAGCGGCCAGTACCACTTCGGCCAGGCTGACAATGTGTTCCGTCCGTTCGTGGGCGTGGGCTATTTCCAGTCGGCTTTCAGCAATGAATCGCTGTCCGATGGCACCACGTCGGACATCCGCCTGAAGGATGCCAAGGGCGTGATCGGCACCGTTGGGGTGGACATGAACATCAACTCCACCTGGTTCGCCCGTGCTGACGCGCGTTACATGCGCTCGCGTCCGGACGTGAAGATCGATGGCGTGAAGGTGGGTGAAGCCAAGGTCGATCCGTGGACCGTAGGCGTGGGTATCGGTGCCCGCTTTTAAGCACCTACCCGCTTCACTGCAATAACGCGACGGGCCCTGCGGGGCCCGTCGTCGTTTCCGTCACCCGCATTCTGTAGAGTCGAGCTCGACTGTACGCGGGAGGCAGCCGAGCATGGCTCGACTCTACACAGCTACGGGAACGCCCATGCACGACGTAGACCTGCTGGTGATCGGCGGTGGCATCAACGGTGCCGGCATTGCCCGTGATGCCAGCGGCCGTGGCCTGCGCGTGCTGTTGTGCGAACAACACGATCTGGCCGCACACACTTCCAGCGCCAGCAGCAAGCTGATCCACGGCGGCCTGCGCTACCTGGAACAGGGGGAGTTCGCGCTGGTGCGCAAGGCACTGGGCGAACGCGAAGTCGTTCGCCGCCAGGCCCCGTTCCTGGTGCAGCCACTGCGCTTCGTACTGCCATGGGAACCGCACCTGCGGCCGCGCTGGATGCTGCGGCTGGGGCTGTGGCTGTACGACCACCTGGGCCAGCGCAGCCCTGCCTTCCCTGCGGCACGTGCGCTGGACATCCATGCCGATCCGCTGGGGGCGCTGCTGCAGCCGCGCCTGCAGCACGCCTTCAGCTATGCCGACGCGCAGGTGGATGACGCACGCCTGGTGCTGCTCAATGCGCTCGATGCCGCCCACCGCGGCGCGCGCGTCCTCACCCGCACCCGCTGCCTGCAGGTAGAGCGGCACGGCGCGCACTGGCAGGCGCAGCTGCAGACCGCCGCCGAACCGCCCTTCGCCGTGCATGCCCGCGCCGTGGTGAACGCCGCTGGCCCCTGGGCCGGCAGCCTGCTGCAGCAGATGCAGGGCGACAGGGGTACCCCGGCCCTGCGCCTGGTGCAGGGCAGCCATATCGTGCTGCGCCGGCCCTGGCCCGGCCACAGCGCCTGCCTGCTGCAGCAGCCCGATGGTCGCGTGGTGTTCCTGCTGCCCTTCGCCGGCGACCATCTGCTGGTCGGCACCACCGATACCGACTACCACGGCGACCCGGCCCGCTGCACGGTGCTGCCTGAAGAGATCGACTACCTGTGCGCCGCAGCCAGCCGCTATCTGCGCGATCCTGCCACACCGTCGCAGGTGGTCTGGCACTTTGCCGGGGTGCGCCCATTGCTGGCCGACCCGGACCCGCGCGCAGCACGCCTGAGCCGCGACTACCGGCTGCAGTTGCAGGACGACGGTGCTGCGGCGCTGCATGTGCTGGGCGGCAAGCTGACCACCTACCGGGTGCTGGCCGAACAGGCCCTGGAGCTGCTGCGCAGCGCCCTGCCGCAGATGGGACCGGCCTGGACGGCGCACGGTCCTGCCCTGCCCGGCAGCGACTGGGGAAATGCGGCACAGGCCCGCCAGCAACTGCAGCAGCGCGCGCCGTGGTTGCCTGCCGGTCTGGCGCAACGCTGGGCCCACGCCTACGGCAGCCGCAGCGCCGAACTGCTGGAGGACGCGCACGATCTGCACGCACTGGGCGAAGATTTCGGTGCGGGCCTGCATGCACGCGAAGTGACCTTCCTGCGCGAACACGAATGGGCACGCAGCGCAGATGACGTAGTGTGGCGCCGGAGCAAGCTGGGCCTGCGCCTGGACTCCGCGCAGGTAGCGCGCCTGCAGACCTGGATGCAAGCCCCGTAGCGTCGAGCTTGCTCGACTGGCCTTTCGTAGAGTCGAGCTTGCTCGACTGGCCTTTCGTAGAGTCGAGCTTGCTCGACTGGCCTTTCGTAGAGTCGAGCTTGCTCGACTGCTTTCCACAGCAGTCGAGCAAGCTCGACTCTACAGATCGCAAGCATTCCCGCATCCCCGCAGGCCATACAGATCGCAAGCATTCCCGCATCCCCGCAGGCCATACAGATCGCAGGCATTCCCGCACACCCGCAGCCCATCCGCATCCCAGGCCCCCCACACACCGCACCGCCCCTGGCGATGCCGTACGATTTCCCCATCGCCACCGGAGACGCCCCATGACGCCCCGCTACGTGCTGGCCATCGACCAGGGCACCACCAGTTCACGCGCCATCCTGTTCGATCACGCCGGCGATATCGTCGGCAGCGCGCAGCGCGAATTCGCGCAGATCTTTCCGCAGCCCGGCTGGGTCGAACATGACCCGCGCGAGATCCTCACCAGCGTCTATGCCACGCTGACCGAACTGCTCAGCCGCGAACAGATCGATCCGCGCCAGATCGCTGCGCTGGGCATCACCAACCAGCGCGAGACCACCGTGGTGTGGGACCGCGCCACCGGCCAGCCGATCCACAACGCCATTGTCTGGCAGTCGCGGCAAAGCCAGGCCATCTGCGAGCGCCTGCGCGCGGACGGCCACGAAGCGCTGGTGCGCGAGCGCACCGGCCTGCTGATCGACGCCTATTTTTCGGCCACCAAGGTGCGCTGGATCCTGGACCAGGTGCCCGGTGCGCAGCAGCGCGCCGAACGTGGCGAGCTGCTGTTCGGCACCATCGACAGCTGGCTGGTGTGGAACCTGAGCGGTGGCCAGGCCCACGTGACCGACTACAGCAACGCCGCGCGCACGCTGCTGTTCAACATCCACACGCTGGATTGGGACGATGACCTGCTGGCGCTGCTGGACATCCCGCGCGCCATGCTGCCGCAGGTATGCGATTCCAGTGCGGTGTACGCACATACGCGGCCGCAGTTCTTCTTCGACCACCCCATTCCCATTGCCGGTATCGCCGGCGACCAGCAGGCCGCGCTGTTCGGCCAGGCCTGCTTCACCCCCGGGCGGGTCAAGAACACCTATGGCACCGGCTGTTTCATGCTGATGCACACCGGCGAACAGGCGGTGCGTTCACGCAACGGCCTGCTCACCACCATCGCCTGGGGCCTGCACGGCAAGGTGGAATACGCACTGGAAGGCTCGATCTTCGTGGCCGGTTCGGTGGTGCAGTGGCTGCGCGACGGACTGCGCATGATCGATCATGCCAGCCAGAGCCAGGCACTGGCCGCGCAGGTGCCCGACAGCGGCGGCGTGTACCTGGTGCCGGCCTTCGTGGGCCTGGGCGCACCCTACTGGCGCAGCGACGTGCGTGGGGCGATGTTCGGCCTGTCACGCGGCACCAGCAGGGCGCACTTCGCGCGTGCCGCGCTGGAAGCCATGGCCTACCAGACCCGCGACGTGCTGGATGCCATGCAGTCCGACGCCGGGATCGCGCTGAGCGAACTGCGCGCCGACGGCGGTGCGATCGCCAATGATTTCCTGGCCGGGTTCCAGGCCGACATCCTGGGCGTGCCGTTGCTGCGGCCGCGACTGACCGAGACCACCGCCTTGGGTGCAGCCTATCTGGCCGGGCTGGCAGTGGGCTTCTGGGAAAGCCGCGAGCAGATTGCCGCGCAGTGGGGCCTGGACCGGCGCTTCGAGCCGCAGATGGAGCCGGCCCGCCGCGAGAAACTGTACGCCGGCTGGCAGCAGGCGGTGGCCGCAACGCTGGCCTTCCACGTCGATTGAGATCGGTAGCGCCGGGCCATGCCCGGCGAATCCCGAATACGCCTGGCATGGCCCGGCGCTACCCCAATATCAGAACGCCGGCAGTACCGAGCCCTTGTACTTGGTTTCGATGAAGGCCTTCACCTGCGGGCTGGTCAGCGCCTTGGCCAGCTTCTGCACGCGAGCATCGTCCTTGTTGTCCGGGCGCGCCACCAGGAAGTTCACGTACGGCGAATCCTTGCTCTCGATCGCCAGCGCATCCTGGGTCGGGTTCAGGCCGGCATCCAGCGCGTAGTTGGTGTTGATCAGCGCCAGGTCCACCTGGTCCAGCACACGCGGCAGCATGGCCGAATCCAGCTCGCGGAATTTCAGCTTCTTCGGGTTGGACACGATGTCACGCTGGGTCGAAAGCGCGTTGGTCGGGTCCTTCAGTTCAATCACCCCGGCCTTGTGCAGCAGGATCAGCGCGCGGCTGTTGTTGCTGGGATCGTTGGGGATGACCACGTCGGCGCCCTCGCGCAGCTCGGCCAGCAACTTCACCTTGCGCGAATAGGCACCGAAGGGTTCGATGTGCACCCCGATCACCTTGGTCAGGTCGGTCTTGCGATCGCGGTTGTAGGCGTCCAGGTACGGCTCGGTCTGGAAGTAGTTGGCGTCCACCTGCTTCTGCACCAGCTGGTCGTTGGGCTGCACGTAGTCGTTGAACACGCGCACGTCCAGCTCCACACCTTCCTGCTTCAGGATCGGCTTGACCACGTCGAGGATCTCCGCGTGCGGCACCGCCGTGGCAGCCACCACCAGCTTCTGTGAGGGTTCGCCGGACTTGCCGCAGGCAGTCAGGGCCAGCGCAGCGGCGAACAGGGGCAGCAACAGGGTCTTCTTCATGGGTGCAGGAGATCTCTCGGGGGGGAGGGTCAGGATTTTTCGTAGTTGCTCAGGGCCAGGTCAAGCAGCGCCTTGGCCTGCTCGCGCAGCATCACCGGTTCAACGATCTCGGCGTCGGAGCCGTAGTGCAGCACATCCATCAGCAGCTCGCGCGAAACACTGTAGGGCACTTTCAGTTCATAGCGGCCATCGGGCAGGAAACGCCCCTGCTGCTTGGAATGCCAGTGTTCGTCTGCCACCCAGCGCGCCGCCTTGGCGCTGAACAGGATGGTCGCCCAGCCCTTGGGCGCGCCGGAGAAGATGCCGTAGCTGGCGCCCAGCTGTTCGTCCAGCTCGGTGTCGGCCACGTCCCTGGCGCCTTCATCCACCACCCGCGCCTTGTACACGCGATCGACGGCGAAACTGCGCAGGGCTTCGCGGTCATGGTCCCACGCATCCAGGTACCAGTTGTCGCGGTAGTGGGTCAGGCGCTGCGGTGACACGGTGCGCCGGGTCGGCTCGTCGGTGGAGCGGGCGCGGTACTCGAAGGCCAGCTGCTTGCGCTCCAGCACGGCCGAAGCCACGGTGCGGAAACTGGCTTCGTCGAACTTGCGGCCACGGTGCGGAATGACCCGCACGCGGTCCACCGGCCAGCTGGACACACCGGCCTGGGCGGCCAGCAGGCCCTCGATGCGCTGCTGCAGCGGCGCCAGTACCGACGACAATACGCCGCCGCCGGTGCGCGCCAGCAGGTGCTGCGAGGCCAGCAGGGCATGCAGTTCCTCGGAACTGAGCCACAGCCCGGGCAGTTCGAAGCGGTCGCTTTCATCGGCCTGGTAACGGAAGCCGGCCTCGCCGTCGCCCTCGATCGGCGCCATCAGCGCATCGCGCAGGAAGGCCAGATCGCGGTAGACGGTGGCGCGGGAACACGCCAGCTTGTCCTGCAGCGTCGCCACCGTCACCGGGTAGCGAGCGGACTTGAGCAGACGATGCAGGGCGGTGATGCGTTCGTATCGGTCCATACCCCCGATTATGTCCGAGTCGCGGGCGTTGTGTGGGGGCTTTGGGCTATCGTGGGCGCCCCCTGCCCCATGGACGCCCCGATGCGCCGGTTGCCCGCCCTGCCCCTGCTGGCCTGCCTGTTGCTGGCCGGCTGCGATCGCGCCCCCGCGCCCGCGCCTGCTGCCGCACCGGTTCCCGCCGCCAACGCCGCCCAGGCCGTGCTGGCGGCCAGCCAGCGCTTTGCCGCCCTGCGCAGCTTCCATGCCGAACTGGACGTGCGCGGCGGCCCGCGCCCGGTGCGCAGCGCGATGGACTTCGTGGCCCCGGACCGCTTCCGTGTGCAGACCCCGGCCGGCGCGCAGATCATCATCGGCGACACCTTGTTCCTGCAGGCCGAAGGCGCCATCCGCCAGGTGCCGCTGCCGGCCGGCGCCCTGGAGCAGTGGCGCAGCCCACTGCCGGCCGATGCCGATCCGGCCGCCCTGCAGGTGGAGGACCTGGGCAGCCAGGCGCTGGACGGGGTGAGCACGCGCCACTACCGGCTGCGCAGCGGCCCCGGCGAACACCTGGATTACTGGGTGGACGAGCAGGGCCTGCCGCGGCAGATCCTGCGCAGCGGCACCGCACAGGATGGGCCGTACCAGCTGCGACTGCGCTATTCGCGCTTCAACGACCCGGCCCTGCGCGTCGATCTGCCCTGAATGGGCGATGCCAGCAACGGCTGCTGAAGCGCCTGGCAAAGAGGGTCGGCCTGTCATCGGCCATCCAGTATCATCACGGGTTGTTAACCGCTTCGGAGAAGCCTTGATGTCCCTGCGTTTGTCCCTGCTGGTCCCCCTGCTGCTGTGCGCGCCGCTGGCCTACGCGCAGGACGCATCCGAGCTTGCGGCGATGACCTCGCCATGGAGTGGCAGCGGCGGCGAGCTGGGCTTCGCGTCGGCACGCGGCAACAGCAGCACCGAGAGCTTCAATGGCAGCCTGCGCCTGCGCTACACCGATGATGACTGGGTGCACACCATGGACCTGTTCGGCCTGCGCTCCAGTTCCAAGGTGACCGAAACCAACGACGACGGCACCACCACGCGCCGCACCAACACCACGGCCAACCGTTACACCGGCAGCGCCGGCAGCGCGCTGCAGCTGGGCGAGCACCGCCAGCTGTCGGCCAAGGTGCGATTCGAGCGCGATGACTTCGCCACCTACGATCGCCGCAGTTCGTTCGGCCTGGGCTACGGCACCCGCCTGTGGAATACCGAACGCTTCTCCTTCGACGCCCTGATCGGCCCGGGTGTCAGCCGCACCCACAGCACCGAAGACGACAGCACCCGCACCGGCCTGATCGGCCAGGGCCAGTTCGAGCTGAAGTACTCGCTGACCGACAACACCGATCTGATCAACAACCTGCTGGTGGAATCGGGCTCGTACAACACCTTCGGCCAGAATGACTTCGGCGTGTCGGTGAGCATGAACGAGCATCTGGCGCTGAAGGCCGGCTGGCAGGCGCGTTACAACAGCGACGTGGCCGACGACAAGCGCAAGACCGATACCCTGACCACGATGAACGTGGTCTACAAGTTCAAATAAGAAACGGTTTTGTAGAGTCGAGCCATGCTCGACTGCTTGGCCAACAGCAGTCGAGCATGGCTCGACTCTACAGAAGAAGCAGTCGAGCAAGCTCGACGCTACGGAATCCCGGTCCGGTCAGACGTTCAATAGTTCGCCGGCGCCGGCATCCAGCAGCATCTTCGCCACCTGCTGGCCCAGTGCATCCGGATCGCTGCCCGGCCCGACTGCCTCGGCCCGCACCGCGCGGCCGTCACTGGCGCTGCCGACCAGGCCCTGCAGGTGCAGGTCCTCCCCCTGCCATTGCGCGATGGCCGCCACCGGCACATGGCAGCTGCCATGCAGCGCACGGTTCATCGCCCGCTCGGCCTCCACACAGGCGCGCGTGGCCGCATCGTCCAGGCCGGCAAACAGAGCCATCAGACGCGCGTTACCACCATCGCATTCCACCGCCACCGCACCCTGTGCCGGCGCTGGCAGCCATTGCGGCGGCTGCAGGCGGGCCACGATGCGATTGCCCAGGCCCAGACGCTCCAGCCCAGCCACTGCCAGCACGATGGCGTCGTAGCCGCCATTGTCCAGCTTGGCCAGGCGCGTGTTCACGTTGCCGCGCAGGTCGAGCAGATGCAGGTCTGGGCGCAGTGCACGCAACTGGGCCTGGCGGCGCAGCGACGACGTGCCAACGCGGGCACCGATCGGCAGCGCGTCCAGCGAGGCATAGAGATTGGAAACGAAGCCATCGGCCGGATCGTGCCGGGTCAGCATGGCCGGCAGCGCGAAGGGCGCATCCAGTTCCATCGGCACATCCTTCAGCGAATGCACCGCGCAATCGGCTTCACCGCGCAGCATGGCCAGCTCCAGTTCCTTCAGGAACAGGCCCTTGCCGCCGATGGCGGCCAGCGAGCGGTCCAGCACCTCATCGCCGCGGGTGCTCATCGGGACCAGTTCCACGTGCAGGCCGGGGTGGGCCTGGCGCAGGCGGTCGGCGACGTGTTCGCTCTGCCAGAGGGCGAGCGGGCTCTTGCGGGTAGCGATGCGGACGGTTTCCATCAGCACATTATCGCGCCTCCGGCGCGGATACGGCCAACGGCGGAGCCCCTCGTGGCGTCGGTGGGTTGGATCATCGCACTGGGCCGGGTGGGTGGGCTGCGCAGGGGACGCTGCAAGTACGTCCTTGTAAGCTCGTAGGCGCCATCCATGGCGCCTGCGCCCCTGCGCAGCCCACCCACCCGGCCCCTGACGGTTTCCGTGCGCCGCCGCCACGGAAGATCAAAAGAAAAAGCAGGGCAACAGCAAAAGCCGATGACTTCCGGGGTCAGATCCCTTTTCCGCAGGAAAAGGGATCTGACCCCTCTTTCCCCACCCGATAACAACACTGCTTTTGCTGTCCGACGCAGGGAAAACGAGAGGGGTGAGGCGGGATGGGCGGGCGGGACCGCAGGCCGCGCGGCCCCCTACAGATGCCGTACTTCCTGCTTCAGCGTTGCCACGCAGCGGCGGCTCACTTCCAGCGGCTGCTTGCCATGGCGCAGCACCGCCTGCACCTGCCCGCCCGTGCCGCGCCGCAGTTCCACCAGCTCGTGGCGCGCGACCAGGCAGTTGCGGTGAATGCGCACGAAGCGGCTGGCGAACTCCTCTTCCAGCGATTTCAGCGACTCTTCAATCAGGTCTTCGCCGCGCGCGTGGTGCACCACCACGTACTTCTCTTCGGCCTGCAGATAGTGGATGTCGTCCAGCGGAATCAGGCGCAGGCTGCCGCGCAGGCGCGCGCACAGCATGCTGCGGGCCTGCCCACCATTGTGCTGCGGCTGGCCATCACGACCGGCCAGGAACGTACGCGCACGTGCAATCGCCGCAGCAAGCCGCTCGGCCCGCACCGGCTTCATCAGGTAGTCGATGGCTGCCGCTTCGAATGCTGACAGCGCGTGCGCATCGTAGGCGGTGCAGAACACCACCGCCGGGCGGGGCTCGAAGCTGGCCAGATGGCGGGCCGCTTCCAGACCATCCAGGCCGGGCATGGCGATGTCCAGCAGCACCAGGTCCGGCTGCAGTTCGGCACAGGCGTGCAGCGCCTGCTCACCGTTGCCGGCTTCGGCCACCACCTCGATGCCCTCCTGCGCGGCCAGCAGGCTGCGCAGGCGCTCACGGGCCAGCGGTTCGTCATCGGCGATGACCACCCTCACGGTCGCTCCTTCATTGGATCGGCACTGTCACCTGGCAGGCATAGTAGCCTTCGCTCCAGCCTGCCGTCATCCGCGCCCCGCGGCCGAAGCGCCACGCCAGCCGATGACCGATGCTGTGCTGGGCATGGCCGGCGCCACGTGCCAGTGCCAGCCCCGGTGCCTGCGGGTCGGGCGCAGGATTGCGCACGGTGATCTGCAGTTCATCGCCCTGCCGCAGCAGATGCAGTTCAATCGTGCCGCCTTCGGGCAGGCGCGAAATGCCGTGCAGCACGGCATTTTCCACCAGCGGTTGCAGCACCAGGCGCGGCATCGGCAGGTCCCACGGCAGCGGTTCGTCGCGCTGCCAGCGCACCTGCAGGCGCTCACCCAGCCGCAGCGACTCAATGGACAGGTAGCGCTCGGCCAGTTCGCATTCTTCGCGCAGGGTGGCATCGCCCTCGCCTGCGCCCAGCGCCGCACGGAACAGATCGGACAGATCCAGCACCGCGCGCTCGGCTACCGCAGGATCGCGGTGCAGCAGGCTGGCAATCAGGTTCATGCTGTTGAACAGGAAATGCGGGCGGATGCGTGCCTGCAGGGCATCGGCCTGCGCACGTGCGTTGGCCTGCAGCTGCGCGGCCCAGCGATCGCTGACATAGAAATAGCGCAGGGCCAGCGCGGTGATCAGCGCGGTGGTGGCTGCACTGCCCAGGGTGAAGCGCAGGAAGCTGATGCCACGCGTGAAGTTGTCACCCAGTACCGCGTACAGCGCATGGATGATGGCGGCACAGGCAACGGCGATCAGCGCCGCCAGTGCCACCGCCGCCACCGCGCCCACCGTCTCAGGCAGCCTTGACAGCGGCCGCCGCAGTGCGCACAGGCTGATGCTGACGGCCAGCGCAAGCCACAGGGCGAAGCCGCTGGCCGAGGCCAGCTCGCCCAGCGTCCAGTGCCGGCTGCCATCGGGCGCCAACGCCAGCACCAGTACCACCAGTTCGGCCAGGCCCAGCATGGCCGCCAGCCGCGGCAGGCGGCACAGTTCCGGCATCCATGGGGCAGCGCTGGCGGCGGCCATGGCTCAGGCCACGCCGAGGCGCTGCTGCAGCCAGTCACCCAGTGCCTCGATCTCCTCGGCGCAGACCTGGTGGGCCATCGGGTAGCTGTGCCATTGCACGCGCAGCCCCAGGTCGCGCAGCACCTGGGCACTGTGCGCGGCGACCTGCTGCGGAATGACCGGATCGCCCGTGCCATGGGCCATGAACACCGGCACGTCCACCGCGCCTTCAACGCGGCTGGCGCTCTGCGCATCGGGCAGATAGGTGGACAGCGCGATCAGCCCGGCCAGCGGTGCGGTGCGCGCCAGTGCGGCGCTCAGGATCACCGCGCCCCCCTGCGAGAAACCGGCCAGGAAGATATGGTCGGCGGCAGTGCCGCGCTCGATCTCGCGGGCGATCAATGCGTCCAGCTGTGCCATCGCTTCATGCACGCCGCCCATGTCGGCGCGCGAACGGAAGTCCATGCCGACGATGTCGTACCAGCCGCGCATCGGCACGCCATTGTTGATGGTGATCGGCCGCACCGGCGCATGCGGGAATACAAAGCGCAGCGCCGGCCAGTTCGGGCGTACCAGCTCCGGCACGATCGGCGCGAAGTCATGGCCGTCGGCGCCCAGGCCATGCAGCCAGATGACCGACCACTGCGGCGAGGCGCCGGTTTCCTGTTCCACCGTTTGCAGCATGTTGCGGCTCCTGTACGTTCGAGCCGCATTATGCCGGTGCCACGCGGGGATCAGTACAGCGGCGGCTGCTCGGCGGCTTCGCGGCGCAGCTGTGCGGCGCGCACCAGCACCGGCGGCGGCAGGTTCTCTTCGGGAATGTCCAGCAGGCCCAGGCGGTGCAGGAAGGCACCGGGCGCGCGCGAAGACGTCAGCGCCACCACCGGTATGGCCAACACCATGCCGATCACCACCGGTGCCATCCAGGCCGCCAACGCCGGCGACACCGCCCACGCCAGCACGCCCATGAACGCGCCGAACAGGCCCAGGCCACCGTAGCCGCGCACCAGCGCCCACCAGGAAATGCCGCCGTCGTCGCGCTGCTGCGCGTCCCAGCCCGAATCGCGCCCGGACAGCACTTCGGCCACGCCGCGCGACTGCACGTACATCACCACGGGCGCCATCAACGCCGCCAGCACGGTTTCCACCAGCATCGACACGAACGCGCGGAGCGCACCAACGCAGCCGCGGCGGTCCACCGGGTCCAGCAGCAGGGCCAGATAGCCCAGCACCTTGGGCATCAGCAGCACGGCCATGGTGGCGCCGAACAGTCGCACCACCTGTACTTCGTCCTGCGCGCGCCAGTAGACGCTGGGCGACAGATGCAGCACTGCGTTGAAGTCGATGCCGTCCTGGAACAGCGGGATGGCGATACCGATCAGCATCAACATGCCCCACATCGGCGCAGTGAAGTAATGGCCAATGCCGATCAGCATGTGCACCCGGCTGATCCAGTGCAGGCCGCGGCTGCCCACCACCTTGCCATGCTGCAGGTTGCCCTGGCACCAGCGGCGGTCGCGCACCAGCAGATCGGTCAGGGTCGGCGGGCCTTCTTCGTAGCTGCCGCCAAGGTACGGCACCATGTGCGCGGCCCAGCCCCCCCGGCGCATCAGTGCCGCTTCCACGAAATCGTGGCTTAGCACGTGGCCGCCGAACGGCTTGCGGCCCGGCAGCGCCGGCAATCCGGCGTGGTCGGCGAAAGCGCGGGTACGGATGATGGCGTTGTGGCCCCAGTAGTTGCTCTCGGCGCCGTGCCACCAGGCCACGCCACGAGCAATGACCGGGCCGTACACGCGGCCACCGAACTGCTGCATGCGGGCGAACAGCGTGCGCCCGCCGATCACCGACGGCAGGGTCTGGATCAGGCCGACGTCGGCGTTGTGTTCCATGCCAGCCACCAGGCGCACGATGCTGTCGCCGGTCATCAGACTGTCGGCGTCCAGGATCAGCATCTGCGGATAGGCCCCGCCGAAACGGCGGACCCAATCGGCAATGTTGCCGGCCTTGCGGCCGCTGTTGTCGCTGCGGCGGCGATAGAACAGCCGCACCTGGCCATCGGGCACCAGATCGCGCAGCTCATTGAACACCTGCTCTTCGGCCCGGGCGATATCCTCGCGCCGGGTGTCGCTGAGCACGAAGAAGTCAAAGCGCTGCAACTGGCCCGTGGCCGCCACCGATTCATAGATGGCGCGCAGCCCCGCCAGCAGGCGGCGGGGGTCCTCGTTGTACGTGGGCATCAGCAGCGCGGTGCGGCTGTGCACCACCGGCAACGGCTTGTCCGGGTCGATGCCCAGGCGGTAGCCGCGATCGAACACGGCGGTCAGGAAGCCCGCCACGGCACTGGCGAAAGACAGCGCGATCCAGGCGAACAGGCCGACGAACAGCACCAGTAGGCAGGCTTCCAGCACACTGATGCCATTGCCCGACAGGACCCGCCACATCATCCGGGTGGCAGCGGCGGTCATCACGGCGGTGCCGCCCAGGATGTACAGGCGGCGCAGGCCGATCAGGCGCGGCGAAGTGCGATGGCGGCGCACCTTCAGCGCGCCCTCGCCCAGGCTCTGCTCGGGCATGAGCAACGGCGATTCGGCAGGCAGCAGGGCCCAGCCGGCATCCAGTTCCGGGTTGCCTGTACTCGGGGTGTGCGATTGAACTTCCATGCAGGCCTATACCGCCCAGGCGCCGCGCCGCGCCATCCCGGCCGGGCTGCATGCACCAAGGGTCCCGGCGCGCCTTCCCGGCGCCCGCACTTGTCCAGTCTGCGAGGGCTTCACGCCACGCAGTCGATGTCTGTCACTACCGGAACCCACACGATCTCCAACGGGGCGGAATCGAAAAATGCGGCTCAGTCTAGGCGGCCAAATGTAAGCCCAGTGCGAAGGTTTGCGCCGGGAAATGTCCCCATTCAGCCATCAGCAGGCGAGCGCGGCGCTGGATCGTGACAAATGAGGACTGCTCTCATGAACAGGCAGGCCAGGTCGCGTGGGCGCACCCCACGCGATCCCGGCCCGGGTGGTTCATTCGTCGGCCAGTGCCGGCGTACTGGCTGCGCCGCTGGCCGCAGCGCGGGCACGCTCCATCGCCACCGCCAGTTGCTGGCGGGCGAGCAGTTGTTGTGCCTGCACCACTTCAGGTGTGGGCAGGAGCACCGGTCCCGGTGCGTTTTCCGGTGTAGCAGCTGTGGTCATGCAACCTCCATGGACATTCCGCCAACGCCTGGATGAGCCCGGGGCGACAGCGGAACTGCGCACCCTATCCTAAAAACAAGGCGGGTGGGTGACGGTGCGACCGCCCGCCGCGGCGTCGCCGTGAGCAGAGCGTCACATTTTTGACGCGACCCTGTACCACCTGAATACGGGGGCATCTATCATGAAAACGTTTTCTTACAGGGATGTCCCTACTCGATGAATGCTGTAGACCTCAACCGCTTCAGCCCGAAGTGGCAGTTCCGCTTCAACTTCTTCCAGCAGCACGGCGCCCCCAGGGAACCGGGCTTCAAGCAGGCCTGGAAGGCGCTTTCCTTCGGCGACCGGCTGAAGATCAACGTCAACTTGTTCGCGTTCTTCTTCAACTGGGTCTATCTGCTGATCCTGGGCATGTGGCGCAAAGCCATCGTGGTCATCGGCATCTACTGCGCGCTGATCGTCCTGGCCTTCATGCTGCCGGAGATCGTGGTCCGCGCACTGTGGATCGCCACCAGCTTCCTGGTGGCGTCCAGCACCAACTACGCCTACTACCTGGAAAAGGTGAAGGGCAGCACCAGCTGGAACCCGTTTGAAGGAATGTTCTGAGCCCATCAGACCGGCGCACGGATGCGCGGCAAGGATGCAAACGACGCCCGGCCCCAGCCGGGCGTCTTCTTTCCAGCCCTCAGGCAGCGCGCAGCGCCACCGCCGCCGGGGCGTCGGCCTGCAGGCGGAAGCGCGACACCGCCACTGCAAGCTGTTCGGCCTGCTCTTCCATCGCCCGCGCCGCGGCCGTGGCCTCTTCCACCAGCGCCGCGTTCTGCTGGGTGGTCTCGTCCATCTGCACCACGGTCTGGTTCACCTGCTCGATGCCGGCGGACTGTTCGCGCGAGGCCGCCGAAATCTCGGCCATGATCTCGTTCACCCGGCCCACCTGACCGACAATCTCCTGCATGGTGCGGCCGGCACCGTGCACCAGCTGCGCACCGGTACCCACATGGGCCACCGAGGCATCGATCAGTTCCTTGATTTCCTTGGCCGCCCCTGCCGAACGCTGCGCCAGTGCGCGCACTTCGCTGGCCACCACGGCAAAGCCGCGGCCCTGTTCGCCGGCGCGCGCCGCTTCCACCGCCGCGTTCAACGCCAGGATGTTGGTCTGGAACGCGATGCCGTCGATGACCGAAATGATTTCGGCAATGCGCTGCGACGACGTTTCAATCTGTTCCATGGTCTGCACCACCTGGCCGACCACCTGCCCGCCTTCGCTGGCCACGCCGGCCGCCGACGCCGCCAGGCTGTTGGCCTGCTGGGCGTGTTCGGCATTCTGGCGCACGGTGGAGGTCAGTTCTTCCATCGACGCGGCGGTTTCTTCCAGGTTGGCCGCCTGCGTTTCAGTACGCCGCGACAGATCGTTGTTGCCCGACGCAATCTCGCCTGCGGCCAGACGGATGCTGGCGGCCGACTGCTGGATCTGGCCGACGATCTGGGTCAGCTGCTGCACGGTGCTGTTGGCATCGTCGCGCATCACCGCAAACACACCGTGGAAGTCACCGTGCATGCGCGTGCTCAGGTCGCCGGCGGCGATCGCGCGCAGCAGCGTGGAGAGCGCGGCCAGGTTGTGGTCGCTCACCTGCATCATGGTGTTCAGGGTTTCCACCATGCGGCGGAAATCATGCTCGAAGCGCTGGGCATCTCCACGCACGGCGAAATCACCGGCAGCGGCAGCGGCAGCCAGCTGCTGGATCTGATCGTTGATCGCGCCCAGGTTGTGCTTGGTGGTCGCCATGGCGGCGGTGAACACCGCCTTTTCGCCCGGCAACGCCTCCATGTCCACGCTCAGGTCGCCCACCGCATAGCGCTGCATCACCTCCACCAGGCGCTGGGTGACCGCATTGCTGGAAGCGACCAGCTGGTTGCTGTCGGCCACCATGCGGCCGTACTCGCCGGGGAATGCCGAGGCATCCATGCGGTAGCTGATCTGCCCGGCATCGTGGCGCTGCGCCATCTCGGCCTGGGCGGCCATGACCGCCTGCAGCTGCCCGCGCATGGCCTGCATCGCGTCCAGCAGGCGTCCCACTTCATCATTGCTGCGTGCGGGCATGGCCGAATCCAGCTTGCCGGCAGCAACATCACCGGCAATGCGCACCGCTTCGGCCAGCGGACGGATCGCCAGGCGGCGCAGCAGCACATACACACCGGCACTCAGGGTCAGCGCAGCCACCACGCCCACCAGCAGGGTCAGCCACAGCAGCTGGCGCGCCTCGGCCACGATCACCGCATGCGGCACCACCACGCCCAGCGCGAAGCGCTGCGGCGCATTGCCGATCTTCAGCGGCACGTACAGACGCACGTTGCCAGCATCATCGGGCTCGAAGGCTTCCACCGTCTTGTCGGCGGCAATCTGCTGCAGCATCGCGCGGGTGCCCGCATCGGTACGCGGCTTGCCGATCTCGGCGGCATTGGCAGCGGCCAGCACCACGCCCTTCGGCGACAGCAGCTCAACGCGGCCGGCGCCCATCGGGGTCAGCGTAGCCAGATGCTTCTGCAGGGCCGCCAGCGAGAAATCGACGGTGAACACACCCAGGAACGTGCCGTTCTCCACGATCGGCGTGCTCAGCGTGCTCATGAGCACCTGCTGGCCACCGATATCGTAGGCGTAAGGCTCACTGACCTTCGGCAGCTTGTCGCGGCTGGGGGCCACGTACCAGTCGGCGGAGCCGCTGGCGTTGTCGGTGTAGTCGGTCATGGGCGACTGGGTCGGCTTGCCGTCCTGCCAGGCCCAGTAGCTCATGTAGCGACCGGTAGCGTCGTGCGCCTCGGTGTTCACGAACTCGGCGTCCTTGCCATCGAAGGCATCGGCTTCCCACATGGTGCTCTTGCCCAGCCATTCCGGGTGGGCATGCAGCTGTTCGCCGATGATCGCGGCCAGGCTGGCGCGGTCAGGCACATCGCCGCGTGCGCGCTGGGCCAGCACAGCCTCGGCCATGGCATCGTTGCTGGCGAAGGCGGTGCCCAGATCGGCGGCCACCTTGCGCGCCTCGGCGCTGGCTTCGCTGGCCATGGTCTGGCGCGAGGCATTGATCAGGCTGCTGCTGGCCTGGCGGTAGATGAGGAACGCGGTCAGGCCGAAGCACAGCAGTGCGATCAGCGCGGTGCCCAGCATCAGCTTGTGGGCAATGCTGCCGGGGCGACGGGCAGCCGTAGAACGGGAAGGCGACATGAAAGGATCCGCAGGTGGTTCAGGACGACCGGCACCGGTGGGGGCACCGCGCAGATGCGCGATCCCTCGCGCGGGCCACCTTCCAGAAGAAGGCGCGCACCGGGTTAACGGCCGCGCGCCGCACAGGTTGAGCCGGATCGGGCGCCGAAGCTGAACGCACTCAGCATCGGCGAGGTCTGCGCGTCGGGCTTCATGGCCGTCGAGCAAGCTCGACGCTACGGGAAACGCGATGCCCGCCGGCGCGCGCCGTTCGTAGAGTCAAGCTTGCTCGACTGGCGCGGTGCCGGCCGGGCTTCATGGCCGTCGAGCAAGCTCGACGCTGCGGCCTAGGACTGGGCCGACGCGCGGGGCAACACTTCAATGCTGCCGGCGGCGTACTGCTGCAACACCTCTTCCGGCCCGTGGCGCGGCTGCCAGCCCAGCTGCTGTTGCAGCCGACGGCTGTCGTACACCCGGTCGATCGACGGCGGCAGCGGCCAGCCACGCCGCTCGAATTCCGCCAGCAACCGCGGCGCGCGGCGCGCCAGCACCTGGCGAGTATCAACGGCCAGCTGCAGGCAGTCCTCGCGCTGGAAAGGACTGGCCCCGCAGGCGATATAGCGCTGGAACGCCCCGCCTTCGTCCAGCAGCAGCGCCGCATGCGCGCTGGCCACATCGCGTGCGTCGATACCCCGATGCAACCGGAACAGCGCCATGCGCTCGGGCGGCTCAGGAAAACAGCGGCCCATCCGCAGCACGCGCACGCTGAAGCTTGCCGATGCCGCCTGCTCGGCCAACGCCTCGGCCTGCAGTTTGCTGCGGTGATAGACGGTACGCGGCAGCGGCTGGGTGTCTTCGTCAATCCAGCGGCAGCCGCCGGGCACTACGGCATGGCCATACAGCGCAGTCGTGCTGGTCAACACGAAACGGCCCACGCCGGCCTGCCGCGCCAGCTCCAGCAACTGCGCCGTCGCGTCCACATTCACCGCCTGGAACACCGCTTCGTCCACCAGCCCCACATGCGGCGCGTGCAGGGCGGCGGTATGGATCACAGCGTCCACGCCGTCCAGGGCGCGCTGCAGTGCAGTGCGGTCGGTCACGTCGGCCACGATGCGCGTGGTAGCGAACGGGCTGCGGTCCAGGCCGATCACCTTGTGCTGCGCCGCCAGCGCGCCAAAGATCGCGCGGCCGATGCGGCCGGAACTTCCGGTCAGCAGAATCTTCATGGAATCCATTCACTCAGCAGCGCCCGGAATGTACCGGGATGAAGCGATTCTAGGCAGGCCATGCGACGGCGGCGACAGCGGCACACTGCAGTTGTGCGCGCACGCACACAAAAAGGCCCCGCCAAGTGGCGGGGCCCGGGTTGGCTGGTGGGGGTCAGCCAGAAACGTTCAGGCCATCAAGCGGCCTTCATTGCGTGCTTGCGGGTGCGCATCACGGAGTGGCACTCCTGCACGTCCGGCAGCCACTGGGTCACTTCCTGGCGCACGGCCGGCGGCAGGTCGTTCTCCTTCAGCACGTCCTTGAACGCGCCCAGCAGGCGGTCTTCCGACTCTTCCAGCTCGGCTACGTAGCCGTAGTTGGTATCGCCGAAGGCGGCGCGCACCTTGCCGTAGAACTGCTGCATGGAACCAACCATGGTGCCGTGCTCGGCCGGCTTGCCGCCGGTGGCGGCCACGGCGCTGCTCAGCGAGGTCACGATGCGCGCCTTGACGCCGGCGATGCGGGTGAACAGGGCCGACAGCTCGGCATCCTTCACCTTGGTGGCCGCTTCTTCATAGAAGGATTTGCCGTCGCGAGCGATTTCGATCAGGTCGTTCAGACGGCTTTCGATGGTGGACTGGGTGCTCATGGCGTGGCTCCTTTTCGGATCTGCGGGAAGGGGCAGCGGTGCATGACCGTTGCCGTGCGCAGCCACATTGATCGAACGCGTGTGCGGTGCGGGTGAGCAGCGATTGATGCGGGAATCACGCTGTAGAACCGGCGCTGACTGCTTCACACGGCGTTGCAGCTGCTTCACGTGATTGCAGCAATTGCAGACGCTTTTGCCTCTTTCAAGGGGCATCGCCCCACGCCTAGATTCAGCCTGTGCACAGTCGCGTGCAGCCATCTGGAAAAGACGCTTCCACAATGAACACCCTGGTCACTTCGGCATGCCTGCTATTCCTTCTACTCGGTGCGACCGGTCCAGCACGAGCAGCAGACGGCAGTACAGATGCTCCGCGGATGGATGACTTCACCTTGATCGAAGAATCCAGACCCCACGCATCGTCAGCCAGGGCGGCGCCATCGCAGCTGCGACGCGTTTATCGGCTTGGGACGGGTGAAACGGTAGAGCTGGTCCATACCGAGCTGGCCAGTGGAATGCTGGAGCTGGATGCAAGCCAGCAATCACCTTCGACGCTGGATGCACTGGATCTCTATTGTGCCCGCATAGGCGGAACCGTTTCGAGGGACAGCGTGTCCGTGTTTTCACCGCAGACCCACACGCTGCTGTCCTGTGTGGGAACCGCGCCGCGGCCAGGCAAGCCCGATCAAACAAGGGCCGAGACCGTAACACCGTCTGCGAAGCGGAACTCATGTGGGGCAACAAGCAGCATCGTCATGGATGGCCCCGGCTCTGTGTACCGCGGGGATCCTGGCGGATATGCCGTTCACGCCGACGCGGAGTTTGAAACTGTCAGCAGTCAGGTCGTGTCATGGCTGGCCAGCTTCATCCCGGGTTGCAATGTCGGCGAATCGGTTTCCGTTAACAAATGGCTGTGGGTCTCACGCGGGGTGGTCTGCTCTACCGGGGGGCTGTCTCCCGGAATCCACGAAGGAAACGCAACACTGTCGGTGTGCGGCCATTTTGACCAGAGCTCCATTGCCACTGAGATCTGGGCACTTCATGGCCGTTGAATCGCGCTTCCAAGCAACTCTTGCGCGCGCGGTGACAACACGCAGCCCTGCGCCTGCAGTCGCGCAATGGCTCCACGCGTGCGCCCCAGAACCCCGGTATTGGCAATGAAGGTGAATGCGCTTCCTTCAAATGCCAGCACGATGTTCTGGGTACTGCGCCAGTTCCGGTAGTCCACTTCGGCAATCGCGCTGTAGGGCCGCTCACGGCGGCGCAGCACGCGGTATTCCACACGGTCCGCGTGCAGGATCAGGCGCGGGTTGAGGCTGTTGTGCGCCAGCGCAAACCATGGCAGCGCGCGCAGGCCCAGGAACGCAGCTTCCAGGGTGACGGTGAGGGACGTGGTGTGCATGGCCCATTATCGCAGCCGGATGCCCTCCCCTCACGTGACAACGCCCCGGCAGGGTGTGCCGGGGCGCTGACGCCTTACTTCTGCTGCAGGAAGGCCAGCAGGTCCTGGTTGACCTTGTCCTTGTGGGTGTCGGTCAGGCCGTGCGGCGCACCCGGGTACACGATCAGCTTGGCGCCCTTGATCAGCTTGGCCGACTGGCGACCGGAGATATCGATCGGCACGATCTGGTCGTCATCGCCGTGGATGACCAGGGTCGGCACATCGAACTTCTTCAGGTCGGCGCGGAAGTCGGTGGCCGAGAACGCAGCGATCGAATCG
>PJTS01000550.1_pt1 | contig 21946 bp, 17 predicted proteins | sample 1512251 | NCBI WGS metagenome assembly PJTS01 (sample SAMN08177686, study PRJNA422409) | Soil metagenome, whole genome shotgun sequencing project. | isolation source: Soil (2) enriched on wood chips: alkali lignin treatment | place: USA: Madison | collected 2015-01-15 | reverse complement strand
CGACAAGCTGCGCGTGCAGGGCAAGAAGCGCGACGACCTGCAGGACGCCATCGCCGTGCTGAAGGCCGGCAAGTTCGAGCTGCCGTTGCAGTTCAACAACTTCCGCGATTGATGGATGCCGCCGGGCATGGCCCGGCGCTACCCGGGGGATCGCGCGATTGATGGATGCCGCCGGGCATGGCCCGGCGCTACCCGGGGGATCGCGCGATTGATGGATGCCGCCGGGCATGGCCCGGCGCTACCAGGATGGCGCGCGATGGATGACCCGGCGCGCCCCGGGCTGCAGCGGTAGCGCCGGGCCATGCCCGGCGGACTGCCCGCTTAATCGCGCAGCAGCTTGTACAGCGTGGTGCGCGAAATACCCAACTGGCGGGCGGCCAGGCTGAGATTGCCTTCGGCCGCCTGCGCCGCACGCCGTGCGGCTTCGCGCTGCTGCTGGCGCAGTGGCACGTCGGCCACGGCCACCGTGGCCGCTGCCCGGGTGCGCAATGCACGCGGTGCCCGCAGGTGCTGCAGGTAGACCGCACTGCCCTCGCCCAGCCGCACCCGATGCGCCGGCCCGGGCTGCAGCAGGCGACGGCGCTGCGCCGCACTGGCACCGGCAAACACCGCCTGCATCGACAGCAGCGGCAGCGGCCCACGGCGCGGCAGGCCCAGCAGGCGGCGCGCCACCCGGTTGGCCGCCCGCAGCTGCCCATCTTCCTGCACCGCCAGCAGCCCCTGCAGCGGCGTGGCCAGCCAGCGCGGATCGTGCTGCACGGCCAGCAGGTGCACATCGGTCAGGCCCTGGAACAGCCGGTTCTCGCTGGCCAGCGCGGCCTGCCGGAAGTAGCCCTGCAGCAGCGCCGGATCACGTTCGCCCAGCCCGGTGATGTCGATCGCCCCGCAGACCTGGCCATCGAGGTCATGCAGCGGCTCGCTCAGGCAGAACACCGGCGCGAAGCGCTGCAGGTAATGTTCATTGCCGCGCACCAGCGCCGGCACATCGTCGGCCAGGCTGACCGCCGGCGCGGTGGTGCCGATCTCGGCCTCACCCAACCGCCGCCCGACCTGGATCGGCCGCAGCAGCGGCGCATCTTCCAGGCCATGCGCCTGCTGCGCGATGACCAGGCCCTCGCGGTTGGCGCAGAACATCGTCCAGCCACGGCCACCGAAGGCGGCCCACAGCTGTTCCAGCTCGGGCTGCACGCAGCGCGCGAGCCGGCGGTCTTCGGGATCGCTCAGGCGTAGGCCATCGCCCTGCAGCGGCGGGTAGTAAGGCTCCTGCCCCGGCTGCACGCCGGCCGCGCGTGAACGCTGCCAGGAATGCTGCAGCGGCAGCGGCAACACCGCCAGGGACTGCACATCGCCTTCCGCGAACGCAGCACGCGCGGCGACCAGCTGTTGTTGCCCGACTGTCGTGGCCATCATGGAAGCAGAGTACACCCGCGCATGGCATGCCCGCGTAGCCGTGCCGACCAACGGTCGGCACCCACCAACTGCAGTGCCGACCAACGGTCGGCACCCACCAACAGCGGCCGGCACTACCGGGGGCTATGCGGCAATCCGCAGGATCGGCTTCAGGGTGATGCCGCGCGTGCTGTCCTCGGCCGCCTGGTTGATCTGCTCCAGCGGATAGAACTTCACCAGCTTGTCGAACGGGAACCGCCCCTGCAGGAACAGCGTCACCAGCTGCGGGATGAACACCTGCGGCACGCTGTCACCTTCGACGATGCCGCGGATGCTGCGCCCGCCCAGCAGCAGGTTGTTCACATCGAAACTGGCCGTGGTGCCCAACTTCGGCGCACCCACCACGCCCATCATGCCCAGCCCGCCCAGCGCCTCGATGCCGGCCGACAGCACCTCCGGGCGACCGGTCGATTCCAGCGCGAAGTCCGCACCGCCACCGGTGATCGCACGCACCGCTTCCACCACATCGGTTTCGCGGCTGTTGACCACGTGGGTCGCGCCCAGTTCCAGCGCCAGCTCCAGGCGCGAAGGCACCACGTCGATGGCGATGATGGTGGTGGCGCCGGCCACCTTGGCCGCCATCACCGCACTCAGGCCCACCGCGCCGGCACCGTAGCTGGCGAAGCTGCTGCCCGAGCGCACCTTCAGCGAATTGAGCACCGCCCCGGCACCGGTCTGGATGCCGCAGCCCAGCGGGCCCAGCAGTTCCAGCGGCGCATCGTCGGGCACCTTGATCGCGTTGATCTCGCGCGCGATGGCGAAGGTGGCGAACGAGGACTGCGCGAAGAAATGATCGTGCAGCGGCTGGCCGTGCGCATCGGTGATGGCGGTGTGGCCGTGGCCATCATCGCCGCCGAAGTTGAGCCCGAAGAAATCCTTGCAGTAGGCACCGTGGCCACCGCGGCAGGGATTGCAGTGGCCGCAGGCGCCGTAGGTCAGCACCACGTGGTCGCCCACTTTCAGGTCGCGCACGTTCGGGCCCACGGCCTCGACGATGCCGGCGCCTTCATGGCCGAGCACCGCCGGCAGCGGCACGGGGTAGTACTGGTCGCGCACGATCAGATCGGTATGGCACAGGCCGGTGGCCACCACCTTCACCAGTACCTCGTCGTCCTGCGGGCCGCGCAGCCGCGCCTGCTCGATGACGAAGGGCTGTTCCTTGCCGCGGACCACGGCGGCGGTGATCTCACGCGTTGCGGTGTTGTCGTTCATCGTGATGGTTCCTTCGATCAGATCGGGTAGGCGGGCGCTTCGCCCTTGACGGTCAGCCACTGCCACTGGGTGAACTCTTCCCAGTTGGCCGGGCCGCCGATGCTGGTGCCGTTGCCGGACGCACCGACGCCGCCGAAGGGATTGATCACTTCGTCGTTCACCGTCTGGTCGTTGATGTGCAGCAGGCCGGTGCGCAGGCGCTCGCCGAGCTTCAGCGCGCGGCCGACGTTGCTGGACACGATCGCCATCGACAGGCCGTACTCGCTGTCGTTGGCCAGCTGCACGGCCTGGTCGTCATCATCGAACGGCACCACCACCGCCACCGGCGCGAAGATCTCTTCGTTGAACGCCGGGTTGTCGGCGGCCACGTTGCCGAGCACGGTGGGCGCGAAGAACAGGTCCTGGTGGGTACCGCCGGCTTCCAGCGTGGCGCCGGCCTTCACCGCGTCGGCCACCACGCGGGCGGCATGGTCACGCTGGGTGGCGTTGATCAGCGGGCCGATCGCCACGTCTTCGCGTGCCGGGTCGCCTACCTTCAGCGACTTCGCCTTGGCCACCAGCTTTTCCAGGAACGCGGCATGGATCTTCCTGTGCACCAGCACGCGGCCGGTGGCCATGCAGATCTGCCCCTGGTGCAGGTACACGCCCCAGGCAGTATTGGCCACGGCAAGGTCGAGGTCGGCATCGTCGAGGATGATCAGCGAATTCTTGCCGCCCAGTTCCAGCGAGACCTTCTTCAGGTGCTTGCCGGCCGCTTCGCCCACCTTGCGGCCGGCGGCGGTGGAACCGGTGAACTGGATCATCGCCACGTGCGGGTCGCTGGTCAGCGCGGCACCGGCGGCGCCATCACCGGGCAGCATGTGCAGCACGCCGGCCGGCAGCCCGGCCTGTTCAAACAGGCGCGCGATGACCGCGCCGCCGCAGACCGCCGTGCGCGGATCCGGCTTCAGCACCACGGCATTGCCCAGTGCAATGGCCGGAGCCACCGCACGCATGGCCAGGTACAGCGGGAAATTGAACGGCGAAATGACCCCGACCACGCCCAGCGGGCGGCGACGGGCCAGGTTCAGCCGGCCCGGTTCGGACGGCAGGATTTCACCGGTGCTGCGCGAAGGCAGCGCGGCCGCTTCGTGCAGCGCCTTGATGGTCACCTTGGCCTCGAAGCCGGCCTTGAGGCGGGTCGAGCCACTTTCGCGCACCAGCCATTCCACCAGGGTATCGATGTTGTCTTCGGCCAGTCGCGCGGCCTGCCGCAGCACCTGGGCGCGCTGTTCGTACGGGGCGGCCGCCCAGGCCTGCTGGGCCTGCGCCGCAGCGGCGGCCGAGGTGGCGACCTGGGCGGCGTCGGCCAGGCCGACCTCGCCGAGGGTCTGGCCGGTGGCCGGTTCGATCACCGGCTGGCGCTGGGTGGCGGCCTGCCACTGGCCGTCGAAGAAGGCGCCGGACCAGAGTTCGTCCGGCAGCCACGGGGAAGATGCAGTCATGGGGTGTCCTCCTGTGTCGTGCGTCCATTGCACGCCTGGCCCGCCGCGCAGGCAATCGGCCATCGGTGCGATATCGGCAAGCGCTTGAATGGATGGGACTTTCCAGCATCGTCACTGTCCAGTGCGTGGACAGTGAACGCCGCGACGCCGGACGACTGCCTACAATGGCGGCCCCCGCCAGCCGAAGCGCCCGCCATGACCGACACCGCCCTGCCCACCGACGACCCGATCGCCGCCACCCGCCTGTGGCTGGAGCGGATCGTGATCGGTCTGAACCTGTGCCCGTTCGCCAAGGCGGTATACGTGAAGGACCAGGTGCGCTTCGTGCTCAGCGACGCCACCACGCCCGAAGCGCTGGTGGAACAGCTGGCCGAGGAACTGGTGCTGCTGCGCGATACCCCGGCCGAGCAGATCGACACCACGCTGATCGTGCACCCGCAGGTGCTGACCGATTTCCTCGACTACAACGATTTCCTGGACAACGCCGACGCCGCCATCGAGGCGCTGGACCTGCAGGGCATCCTGCAGGTGGCCAGCTTCCATCCGGATTACCAGTTCGATGGCGTGGCCGCCGACGATGCCAGCAACTACACCAACCGCGCGCCCTTCCCCACCCTGCACCTGCTGCGCGAGGAGAGCGTGGAGCGCGCAGTGGACGCCTTCCCGGACCCGGACGTGATCGTCGAGCGCAACATCCAGACCCTGGACCGCATCGGCGTGGCCGGCTGGCACCGTCGCCTGCGCGGCGAAGACCTGTCATGAGCGCGGCCCCGCCCATCGCCGCGTGGCCGGCGGCACCGCTGCAGGGCAAGGTGGTGCTGATCACCGGCGGCGCCAACGGCATTGGCCGTGGCATCGCCCAGGCCGTGCTGGGCGCCGGTGGCCGCGTACTCATCGGTGATCTGGACGTGGAAGCGGGCCAGGCCTGCCTGGACGAATGGCAGCGGGGCGACGATGCCGCGTTCCAGCGCCTGGACATCGCCGACGAAGCCAGCGTGCGCGCCTTCATCGGCGCGGCGCAGCAGCGTTTCGGCCGCATCGATGGCCTGGTCAACAACGCCGGCATCGCCGGCCCGCACGGCACCGCACTGCAGGACATGGACTGGGACGAGTGGCAGCGGCGGCTGTCCTCGCTGCATGGCGCCTTCCTGTGCAGCAAGCACGCGCTGCCCGCGCTGAAAGCCAGTGCCGCTGGTTCGATCATCAACGTCGCCTCCACCCGCGCCTGGCAGTCCGAAGCGAACAGCGAAGCCTATGCCGCGGCCAAGGGCGGGCTGGTGGCCTTCACCCATGCACTGGCGATCAGCGCTGGCCCCGCGGTGCGGGTGAACAGCATCAGCCCCGGCTGGATCGGCACCACCGCCTGGCAGGCGCCCTCGCGCCGGCATGCGCCGGACTATTCGGCCACCGACCACGGCCAGCACCCGGTCGGTCGCGTGGGCGAACCCGAGGACATCGGCGCACTGGCGGTGTACCTGCTGTCGTCGCTGTCCGGCTTCAGCACCGGCCAGGATTTCATCGTCGACGGCGGCATGACCCGGAAGATGATCTACGCCGAATGACCGGCGCGCGGTAGCGCCGGGCCACGCCCGGCGGCTCTTTTTGCCGCGCCGCGCTGCGCGCTCGCCGGGCATGGCCCGGCGCTACCGCGATGCCCCGTCTGTCGCGCCCGCGGTCGGTAGTGCCGGCCGCTGGCCGGCAGATGCGTGAATGGCGGCGACGTGCCAACCAAGGTTGGCACCTACCAGGGCGTTACGCCATGCCCGGATGGCGCAGCAACGCATCGATCTGCGGCGCGCGCCCGCGGCCTGATGATGATCTACGCCGAATGACCCGTGTGAGGTAGCGCCGGGCCATGCCCGGCGGCTCTTCCTGCCGCGCCGCGCTGCGCGCTCGCCGGGCATGGCCCGGCGCTACCGCGATGCACCGCCTTCTTTGCGGTTACGCCATGCCCGAATGGCGCAACAACGCATCGATCTGCGGCGCGCGCCCGCGGAACGCCTTGAAGTTCTCCGCCGCGGGGCGGCTGCCGCCGCGCGACAGGATCTCGTCGCGGAACCGCGCACCGGTTTCGGCCAGCGCCTGCGGCGCTTCTTCAAACGCCGCATAGGCATCGGCGCTGAGCACCTCGGCCCACTTGTAGCTGTAGTAGCCCGCTGCGTAACCACCCGCAAAGATGTGGCTGAACTGGTGCGGGAAGCGATTCCAGGCCGGCGGATGGTTCACCGCCACTTCGCTGCGCACGCGGTCCAGCAGCGCCAGCACGCTGTCCTGCGCCGGTTCGAACTGGCTGTGCACCAGCATGTCGAACAGGCCGAATTCCAGCTGGCGCACGGTCGCCATGCCACTGTGGAAGTTGCGCGCGGCCAGCATGCGCTCGTACAGCGCGCGCGGCAGCGGTTCGCCCGTGTCCACGTGCGCGGTCATGCCCTGCAGGTGGTCCCATTCCCAGCAGAAGTTCTCCATGAACTGGCTGGGCAGCTCCACCGCATCCCATTCCACGCCGTTGATGCCGGCCACGCCCAGCTCGCCGATACGGGTCAGCAACTGGTGCAGGCCATGGCCCATTTCATGGAACAGCGTGGTCACTTCGTTGTGGCTGAAGGTGGCCGGCTTGCCGTTGGCGCCGCGGCCGAAGTTGCACACCAGGTAGACCAGCGGCGTCTGCACGCTGCCATCGGCACGCGCGCGGCGGTTGCGGCAATCATCCATCCACGCGCCACCGCGCTTGCCTTCGCGTGCGTACAGGTCGAGGTAGAACTGGCCGACCAGCGCGCCCTGCGCATCGACCAGGCGGAAGAAGCGCACCTCCTCGTGCCACACCGGCGCGCTGTCGTCCTGCACGCGCAAGCCATACAGCTGCTCGATCACCGAGAACAGGCCGCCCAGCACCTTCGGCTCGGTGAAGTACTGCTTCACCTCCTGCTCGGAATAGCTGTAGCGCGCCTGCTTCAGGCGGTCGGCGGCGAACGCCAGGTCCCAGGCCTGCAGGCTGTCGATGCCCAGCTGCTCGCGGGCGAACTGTTCCAGCTCGGCGCGGTCCTTGCCGGCGAACGGCTTGGCACGGGTGGCCAGGTCACGCAGGAAGGCCAGCACTTCGGCCGGGTCCTGCGCCATCTTGGTGGCCACCGAGTAATCCGCGTACGAGGCAAACCCCAGCAGTGCGGCCAGTTCCGCGCGCAGGGCGAGGATGCGGTCGATGTTGCCGCCGTTGTCCAGCGCCTCGTCGCCAAATTCGGATGCACGCTGCGCGCTGGCGCGGTACAGGATCTCGCGCAGATCGCGGTCCTCGCCCCAGGTCTGCACGGGCAGGTAGCACGGCATCTGCAGGGTCAGTTTCCAGCCGGGCTTGCCGTCCTTTTCAGCGGCGGCACGCGCAGCGGCCTTGACGTCGTCCGGCACGCCGGCCAGGCGCGCTTCGTCTTCCACGATCAGCGACCAGGCATCGGTGGCGTCCAGCACGTTCTGCGAGAACTTCGCCGACAGCGCCGACAGCTCTTCCTTGATCGCAGCGAAACGCTGCTGGGCGTCAGCGTCGAGTTCGGCACCGCCCAGGCGGAAATCACGCAGGGTGTTGTCCAGCACTTTGCGCCGGGCCTCGTCGAAGCTGGCCGCTTCCGGGCTGGCGGCCAGTGCCTGGTACTGGCGGTACAGCGCCAGGTTCTGGCCCAGCGCGCTGGCGAAGCGGGTGACCCGCGGCAGGTTGTTGTTGTAGGCCTCGCGCAGTTCGGGGGTGTTGACCACGCCCTGCAGGTGGCCGACCAGGCCCCAGGCGCGCCACAGGCGTTCGGTGGCATCGTCCAGCGGGGTCACGAAGGTCTCCCAGCGGACCGGCTGCACCTGCTCGGCGGCGCTGACGGCGGCTTCGGCCTCGGCCAGCAGCACATCCAGCGCCGGCCCCACGTGCTCGGGGCGGATCGCCTCGAAGCGCGGCAGGCTGGACGCATCAAGCAAGGGGTTGGCAGCGGTCACGGCAGGTCTCCAGGTTACGGGCCCGGCTGGCGGGCAGCCCTGTCGATATGGCGCTGGCGCGGCCGCCAGACAAGGGGGAGGGAGAGGTTACGGGCGCTTCCAGTAGATCCACGCCATGCGTGGATGGAGCTTTCCACGAAACCCCGGCATTCACGTCGGCCTTACGGGCCCGCGCCGAAGCTGGCGGTGCGGGGGAGACCGCAGCGGTACGTCACGAGGAGGCCCCACATGGAAGGTCTGGCTCCAAGCACCACCGCGTCATCCGCCCGTTCGCTGGCCTTGACGGCCACCACGGACGAGCTGTCATGGATCGCCGCGCTGTGCGATGCCGGTGACGATGCGCCGCGCCACCTGGCACAGCTGAAAGCCCTGCAACGCCAGGGCGGCCGGCTCAGCGAAACGCAGGAATGGTATCCGTTCGAAGTGATCGAACGCGGTGCCAGCCGCCTGCAGCCCGGGCACGAGCGCGAGTTCGTGATCTGCGTGCTGCTGTGGCTGAAGGCGCTGGCCCAGGGCCGCGCCAGCGTGCTGGACCCGCACCTGCACCAGGACGACCGCGCGATGGACATCGAGGCGTTACCCGACGCACTGCGTGACATCCTGCTGGATGCCTACATGGATGCGGGGTACTGAGCGCCGAGGGGCCGGTGACCGGTGACCGGTGACCGGTGACCGGTAGAGTCGACTGTTAGTCGACTATCGCGTGCAACGCGGGATTTTCGCGGTCTGAGCAGAGAGCAGTCGACTAACAGTCGACTCTACCGGTCGAGGCTCGTGCAGCCAGACGCGTTACAACGCCTCCAGGCTGCACCACGGCAGCGCGGGCAGGCCCTGCCCGGCCACGGCTGCGGCCAGCTGCGCGTCGGCACCCTCTAGAGTCGACTGTTAGTCGACTATCGCGTGCAACGCGGGATTTTCGCGGTCTGAGCAGAGAGCAGTCGACTAACAGTCGACTCTACCGGTCGAGGCTCGTGCAGGCGGACGCGTTACAACGCTTCCAGGCTGCACCACGGCAGCGCGGGCAGGCCCTGCCCGGCCACGGCTGCGGCCAGCTGCGCGTCGGCACCGTCCACGTCGATGCCCTGCCGGCCATACCACGCCGGGTCGTAATAGCTGTGCGCGTAGCGCTCGCCGGCATCACACAGGATGCTGACGATGCTGCCCTGGTGGCCGGCCTCGCGCATCCACTGCGCCGCCTGCAGCACGCCGATGAAATTGGTGCCGGTGGAACCACCGACACGGCGGCCGATCTGGCGGCTGACATGGCGCATCGCCGCCAGGCTGAGTGCATCGGGCACCTTCACCATCGCATCGACGCTGGTTGGGATGAAGCTCGATTCCACCCGCGGCCGGCCGATGCCTTCCACCCGCGAACCGCCGCTGCAGGTCAGCCCGCGCCAGTCCGGCTCGCCCGCCACGGCGGCCTGGTAGCCGTCGAAGAACACCGATACTTCCGGGTCCGCGCAGAGGATGCGCGTGTCGTGCCGGCGGTAGCTGACGTAACGGCCGAGCGTGGCCGCGGTGCCACCGGTGCCGGGGCTGCACACGATCCACTCCGGGATCGGGCTCGGCTCCTCGGCCATCTGCTTGAAGATGGACTCGGCGATGTTGTTGTTGGCGCGCCAGTCGGTGGCCCGCTCGGCATAGGTGAACTGGTCCATGAAGTGGCCGCCGGTCTCGCGGGCCAGCCGTTCCGAATCGCAGTTGAGGTCGCAGGCGCGCTCGACCAGATGGCAACGGCCGCCGTGGAACTCGATCGCGGCGATCTTCTCCGGCGAGGTCGTGGCCGGCATCACCGCAATGAACGGCAGGCCCAGCAGGCGCGCGAAGTAGGCTTCGGACACCGCGGTCGAGCCGCTGGACGCCTCGATCACCGGCCGCCCCTCGCGCAGCCAGCCATTGGCCAGCGCGTACAGGAACAGCGAGCGTGCCAGCCGGTGCTTCAGGCTGCCGGTGGGGTGGCTCGATTCATCCTTGAGGTACACGTCGATGCCATCGAACCCGGGCAGCGCCAGCGGGATCAGGTGGGTATCGGCGGAACGGTTGAAATCGGCTTCGATCTTGCGGATGGCGGCGGCCACCCATTCACGCTGCGACATGGCGGGCAATCGTTGTCAGGACGGAACGGTGCGATCCGTCCATTGTACGTCGCAGTGCCGTCAGGTGGCGGCCGGTAGAATGGCCCCATCCGGCCAACACGGCCCTGTCTGAAGGACCTTCCCCCATGACCCTTCCCGCCCTGCGCGATATCCCCGGCGTGGCTGCCCAGGCCCCGGCCGAAACCCACGGCTTCGTGTTCAACCACACCATGCTGCGGGTCAAGGACATCACCGCCTCGCTGGACTTCTACACCCGCGTGCTCGGCTACCAGCTGATCGACAAGCGTGATTTCGCCGAAGCCCAGTTCAGCCTGTACTTCCTGGCCTACGTGCCGGCCGGCGTGGCCGTGCCCGAGGACGATGCCACCCGCCGCGTGTGGATGGCCGGCCTGCCGGGCGTGCTCGAGCTGACCCACAACCACGGCACCGAGACCCAGGACGGCCCGGTCTACCACGACGGCAACAGCGACCCGCGCGGTTTCGGCCATATCTGCGTGTCGGTGCCGGAACTGGAAGCGGCCTGCCAGCGCTTCGAAGACCTGGGCGTGCCGTTCCAGAAGCGCCTGACCGACGGCCGCATGAAGAACATCGCCTTCATCAAGGACCCGGACGGTTACTGGGTCGAGATCATCGCCAACGCCTGACCGACCGCGCCAGGCGCTCGCCGGGCACGGCCCGGCGTTACCACAGCGGTCCCCTTCTTGTAGAGGTACGCATGGAAACGATGGAACTGCATCGCGGGCGCCTGATCGATCATCTGCAGCTGGTGGTGCGCGACCTGGCCGCCAGCCGCCGCTTCTACCAGGCGGTGTTCGACAGCATCGGCATTCCCATTGCCGGTGAAGGCCCGGACTATTTCTGGGCCGACGAGCTGTTCATTTCCACCGCCAGCAGCGACGCCGCCGCCGGCCAGCTGACCGGCCGCCACCACCTGGCCTTCCAGGCACGCGACGCGGCCACGGTCGATGCCTTCCACACCGCCGCCCTGGCCGCTGGCGGCACCGACAACGGCGCACCGGGTGAACGCCCCTACCACCCGGGCTACTACGGCGCCTTCGTGCTCGACCCGGACGGCAACAACATCGAAGTGGTCTACCACGGCCCGGCCACGTACAGCGCGGATTCGGTGAAGGTCAGCTTCTGATTCCAGCGCTGCGTGCTCGCCGGGCATGGCCCGGCGCTACCCACCAGAAACGCCGGGCGTGGCCCGGCGCTACCCATCAGGGCATGGCCCGGGGCCAACAACGAAGAAGCCGGGCAGTGCCCGGCTTCGTTCGTCCTGCGTGGCTGCCTCAGTGGGCGGCCATGTAGATGTCCTGCAGCACGGCTTTTTCCAGCTCCAGCTCGCCCAGCACGTTCTTCACGATATCGCCCAGGCTGAGGATGCCGATCAGGCGGTTGCCATCGGTGACCATCAGGTGGCGGCGGCGCGAGTAGGTCATCAGGGACATGGCCTGCTTCAGCGTGGCCTCCGGCGCGATGCCTTCCAGGCCGGTGGTCGGCACGGTGGAAATCACCCGGCGGCCGGCCTGCGGGCCGTCGTCGGCCAGGCTGCGCACGATGTCCTTCTCAGAGATGATGCCGACCGGCACCTCGTCCTTCATCACCACCAGGGCAGCGATTTTATTCGCGCTCATCTTGTGGGCGGCGGCACCGATGGTGTCTTCCGAATCGATGGTGATGACAGCTTCTTTCTTGGATTGCAGGAGTTCGCGGACGTTCATTCTTGTTTCCTGGTGCAGGTCACTGAAGTCAAAAAAGTGTGCTCTTCCGAATCGCCCCCTCCCCGGGAACAGACCTTTCAGCGCACGTCTGGCGCACGGGGTGGCCGCAGGACTGCATCGGCCAGCACGGTGCTGCAACGCGAACGAGGCCGGTGAAGGGCAACCCGCAGGGGCCTCGGACGATTCGATTCTACGACTGCCCTGCCCGGCCACTACCGGCACCGATGGGACGCTTCGTCGTGGAACCTGTCGACGATTCCGAGAATCGCACCCGCGGCAAAACCGGCGCTGAATACAGCGCTTTGAAGCGGCTCAAGTTCGCCACCGCGCGGCCGACGCACGCGCAACCGCCTGACCAGGCAAAGTCAGGCGAAGGAGTACAAGCCTCCTCGCGCTGGAACAAGTGGTACGTTCGGCATCGGGTGTATCTCAGTTTTTTCCATCACCCGCCGTGTGGATGATGCTCATCGCCGCGAGAGCAAAGGCAGGGAGAGCCTTTTCGGCAAGCTTGGAAGAGAGCGGAGGGCATCTATCAGGGTGCCAGGAACACGTTTGCAACCACCCGGCTACCTCGTCACTCTCAGCTGCGGACAGCCCGTGAAAATCTGGCATTCGAGCATGGCGGATGTCCGTCAGCATCAAGCTGGGCGGGCTGAGTTTCTCCTTCCACAGCGGCGACATCAGACCATCCAGCGCTTCAGGCCACTGTGGGTCTGGCTTGGGATGGCCACTCCAGCTCCTGTCCATGAACTGCTTCAGCAGATCTGCGATCGTAGTACCGACTTTTGCCGCATGGATGCGCTTCGCGGCCTTCTTCGCTGCAGCGCTCGGATCGGGCCCACTGAACAAGGTCAGGATCGCAAACTGTCCCGGCGCCTGCCCATAAGTCACAGGCTCATCCAGCCTACGCACCGCCACCGACCGCGTCTGCAGAAGCCGGGTGACCAAGCCTGGCCACAATGCCTGCTCAAACATTTGTTCGGGGAAATGGTGCAACTGCGCGAGCTGCTGCGCAAGCCATGTAGTGTCCGCAGCATAGAGCAGCTCTTCGGCTCCTCCAGCTGATCTCCCATCAGGCACCCTCAACTGGATTAGTGCGAAATGATCGATCCAGCGGTGTATCTGCAAAGTTTCAGTCGCGCGCGGCATGGCCCAGACGAAACGCCCAGCACTGCCATAACGGCTAGGTCGCGACAACCAGGCTTTTCCCTCCCGCATGGCACGCTCCAGAATCATTTCCATGTCGGGCGCTGCCGCATAGCGGCCCACAGCCAATGCTGCCTTCTCCACTGTTTCCAGTTGAATCGGCAGCAATCCTGGGATCGACGTCCCCTTCGAAGAAACCCGTCCGTCGTGCTGCTTCCGCAACCATCCAACCACCCACTCGGTATGCTTGCGGATCTCATTTTCCGCCATGTGGGACAATATCGGGCTGGGTTCAACCACGTGTTGACGAACCTCGATGACCGGCATCACGTCGGAATGGAATCCACGCGCGCATGCGGCGGCGCTGCCCTCCGTTGCCTCTGCGGTGATCGTCAACCTGACCGAGCCGCCTCTCTCGCAATTGAACTGGGATCTGCAGCATCGCTCGCTCTGATTTCCGGAGACAATTTCCTTGGTCCTTCGCGACGTACAGAACACAGCAGCACCGTAGCGCAAGGCAGCGTTGCGAAAGTCGGCCCGGGGCAAACCATGTCTTCCATTGGCGCTTACAAGCACAGCGCGCGGTCGTAGCCATTGCCAGACCGCGTCATAGGCATCCTTCCTGTCGCCTACGAACGATCGGGAGCCATGATGAGGCGCCTTGACCACCTCGCAACCGAGTCCGTTGGGCCATTGCGCAACGAGATATGCGAAGTTCTCCTGGTCGCCAGTAAAGAGCAGCTTCCGCCTCACCGCACCCAGTTGCGCCTCGACCAGCAGGACGATCGACGTATCGTTGAGTACCGAATTGCCGAAGAACTCGGGCCCAGCACCCATATTCTCTGTTGCCTCTTGGCTGCCGAGTGATTGCCTGAAAGCCTCAACAGCCTGCCTCCTGGTCGTGTTGCCACTGTCAGGGGTCTTGAATCCAAGCGCGGCGTCTGTAACTTCGCGGGACTCGAGCGCCTTACGTAGCGCCTGATGGTCCGGGTTCTCTTCCAGCTCAGCCTTCTTTGGGGGCGACAACAGCCACCCCAGCGGCATGGGCTCGTGCAGAAAGAGATCCAACGCATCCTCACCGATCAACAGCCGCTCCAGCAACCGTGCAGCAGGAGAGAGCACAGTCACTCGCAGCCCACCATCTGGACTCGTCCATCGCGCTCCTTCAACTGGCGAAGAGATTGAACAACTACCCAGGGCCGCCTGAAGCTCGCGAGCCTTTTTGAGCCCGCCCTTGATACGCTTCGGAAACAGCCAATCGTGACGTTCGAATGCGTCCACGCAGGGCCCCCAGTAACGGCGAACCGGCAGAGCCCCCGCAGCATTCACATACTCCAACAGCCCATCCACGTGATCAGAGTCCACGTGGGTAAGAACCATCAGGTCAACGGCATCCGCCCCCGACCGCGCAAGTGCCCGCTGCAGCAAGGACCCACTGCCCGAGGGTCCCCCATCAATGACGATGTTCGACCGGGTACCGTCTTCACCCGTCCACCGCAGGACGATTGAATCTCCATGACCTACGTCAATCAGCTCGACCTCGAGCGTTGCACTGCCATTCCCTGACATTAACCACCCCAGTGTGCGAACTAGATTCGACTCACTTTAACCGCATCCTGCCGGCTGGCGGCAGGAGGAACAGATGGCCGCGGCTGTGCCGCAACGCATCACGTCTCCGGCGGTGGCGTTGGTGGTGCGTCAGGCGGTATGTGCGGCCGGCGGTGCCGGCGGCGGCAGCGGCCGCGCGCGGGTGGCCCACCAGCACAGCAGCGAACCGGCGGTAACGCAGGCCACGCCCTGCACGAAGCCCATGCCCGGCTGCAGCGACAGCCACACGCTGCTCCACAGCACCGACAGCACCGGCGCGAAGTAGGAGAAGATCGCCATCGAGGTGACGTTGCCGTGTTGCAGGCCATGGTTCCAGCACGAGTAGGCGGTGGCGGTCAGCAGGCCGAACACCGCCACCTGGGCCAGGCCGCCCCAGTGCAGGTGCAGCGGCGGCGCATCGCCCAGTGCGTACTTCAGCCACAGCACCACGGCGGTGGCGACCATGAACAACGGCACCGCATTGCGCGAGCCACCGATGCGCTTGGTCACCACCGAATAGGTGGCCCACATGCACGAGGCCGCCAGCGCCAGCGCGTACGCCAGCGGGTTGCTGCGCAGGTTGGCCAGCAGCATCGCCGGCGACCACGCGCCTTCGCCGGTGATGACCAGCACCACGCCCAGCAGGCACAGCACGGTGGCCGGCAGCAGCAGCCAGTTGCCGCGCTGCATGCGGGTGAGCACGGTCAGCAGCACCGTCAGGCAGGGCCACAGGTAATTGATCATCACCAGTTCCAGCGCCTGCCCACGGTGGTGGGCCATGCCGATGGACAGCGACAGCGAGATCTCGGTGCCGATGAACAATGCACCGCCGATCAGCAGGTAGCGTCGCGGCAGCTGCGAGGGGCGCGGCACGCCCAGGATGAGCGCCGAAAACACCGCGGCGGCGGTGAAGACCAACGCGGCGCCACCGACCGCACCGAAGATCTCGGTGATCGTGCGCAGCATGCCCAGGACCGGGCTCCACAGCAGCACGGCGCTGGCGCCGATGAGGGTCGGAAGATGGGGTGACGCGGAGGCGCGCAGGGCGCGGAAGCCGTACATGGGGGCGACGACAACTAAGGGCGTTTCGGTTGAAAGGCACGCGCAGCGATGCGCCCGGCCCCGACAGCGGGACAGGCAGGTCATGCGGACGCGTGGGTCCTGGGGAGTGCGCTGGTCCGTAGCGACGTCCCCGGAACGCCCCGGCACTGTGCGTTGCAGGGGGGTACGGCGGGAGGCGGGTTACAGCAGCCGACTGGCCGAGGCGGATTGTACGCCTTCGATGCTGCGCCGCAATATGGCGCTGTTCATCCAGGTGGCTTTGCGTAGAATTCCCGGCCCGCACGCAAAGGAATGACTGCAATGACGCTGTCCCCCACCCGCACGTTCGCCCCGATCATCGCCGCCCTGCTGGCCATGCCGGCGGCACAGGCCGCCACGACCATCGACGCGGCGCACTGGCAGAAGCTGGCACCGACCCTGCAGGCCGCGCTGGAATGCCGCGCCGATCCGGATGCCGCCGCCAAGGCCCTTGCAGGCCTGTCCGGCAAGCTGGATGGCACCGACGAACCGATCAAGCCGCCGGTGCCGTTCACCGTGTTCGGCCTGCACGTCCGCTCGGTGTCGGTCTACATCGATCCCGACGGTGAACTGGGCGCCAGCTACACCGCCCAGCTCTCGGCCAACGCCGCCGCGGTACGTACCGCCTCCAAGCTCGGCCGCAAGCCCGAGCGCGATACCAGCATGGGTGTGCTGTCGATCGCCCAGGACGGCTCGGCACAGCTGACCTGCCTGGTCTATGGCGGCTACGACGAGCGCGGCTACCAGGAACCCTGAGGTACCTGCCAAGTGCGCGCCGGCTCCGTCACAGCGGGGCTGGCGCGTGCAACGCTGCGCGCGCGCACAGCGACAGTTGCGCAATCGCGGCACCCGCCGCCTGCAGGAAGTGCTCTACCCGCGTGTCCAGCGCGCAGCCGCCGCTGTACGTCTCCTCAAGCCGCTTTCCTTCGTCGGCCAACGCAATCAGACCGGTCACCGCCAGCCCACCGGTGATGCGGTGGATGCGCCGGCACGCTTCCTGTGCATCCCCCGCCCGCAGTGCCTGCCGAAGGGCGGGCGCATCCTCACCGAACGCGACGGCAAGAACATCCACCATCTGCACGGCCACCGCCGCGCCCCCCAGCTGGCGGCAGAGCGCCTGCCAGGCGTGGTCCGCCGCAGCCTGCAGCGCGTCCAAGGTACCCGTGTCGCAGGCTCGCCCTTCGAAGGATGGCACCGAGCCCGATGACGGCCCAGCCCCCTCGCCCTCCAGAAGCAGCATCATCGTGGAACGAAGCGCCGCGATATCAAACGGCTTCAGCAGCACACCGTCCGCCCCGGCCGAAGTGCATGCCTGCATGACCGCGTCGGACGTGCTGGCCGTCATCGCCACCATCGGCAGCCGCGCCATGGCTGCATCGTCCGACCCGCGCACGGCCCGCATCAGCGCATAGCCGTCCATGCCGGCCATCTGGCAGTCGGTCAGCAGCAGGTCGATGTCCTCCGAGCGCTTCAGCTTCTCCAATGCCTGTGCACCGTCGGCGGCCACAACAACGTCCTGGCCCAGGATATCCAGCCGGTACTGCATCATCAGCCGGTTCGCGGCATCGTCTTCGGCCACCAGCACGCGCCAGCGGCGGGGCATGGGCGGCGTCGCCTCCTCCGCATGCTCCCCGGCCTGCCGCTGTGCCAGCGGCGCCTCCAGGACGAAGCTCACCTCGGTGCCCCGGCCGAGCGCACTGCTGATGACCACGGTTCCGCCCATCAACTCGACCAGGCCCTTTACGATCGCCAGGCCCAGGCCGGTGCCACCGTGCTCCCGTGCCGTGGCAGCGGTTGCCTGCACGAAGGGTTCCAGCACACCCTGCAACTGTTCGGCGCTCATGCCGATGCCGGTATCGGCAACGGCAAAACGCAGCCGCTGCGTCGCTTCCCCGGGCTTCGGTGCAAGCACGTCAACGGACAGGTCAATCGAACCCTGCGCCGTGAACTTCGTGGCATTGCCCACCAGGTTCAACAGAATCTGGCGCAGCCTCAGTTCATCCAGCAGGTACACCGGTGCAAGATCACGATCAATCCGGATGTTGAGCTCCACGCCCTTGCGCCAGATGTCAGGCTCCATCAGTTCGCCGATGCCCGACATCAGCGCGGTCACATCGGTCGCGGCGGGATTGAGCTGCATGCCACCGCCCTCCAGCCGCGACACATCCAGCACATCGTCCAGCAGCAGCCGCAGGGTGCGGGTGGCCTCGCCGACGATGGCCAGGATGTCCGTCTGGTCCGGCGTCAGCTCCGTGCCATCCAGAATTTCGACCATGCCCATGATGGCGCTCATCGGGGTGCGGATCTCGTGGCTCATCGTCGCCAGGAATCCGGCCTTCGCCTCGGCCGCCCGTTCCGCCAGCGCCCTGGCCCGTTCCAGTTCGACCTCGGTGTCCTTGCGCCGCCGCACCTCGCGTGCAAGCCGCACCTGGTTCCAGCCCTGCACCAGGATGGCGGTCAGCAGGATGCCAAGCACCGGTGCCAGCCAGCGCCAGAGCGTGGCCCAGTCCACCCCGTTGCCGTAGCTCACCGCAATCCACTTGCTGCGTAGATCCTGCTTCTCGCCGGGATCCATCTGCGACAGCATGCGATCCATCACCGTCACCAGCGGCGCATGCTGGCGCTGTACCGCGAAACTCAGCTCGTCGGAGAGCCCGGTCGTGGCCACCACCTCCAGTTGCCCCGAATGCCGGGCGCGGATCACCGCGTCGATCGCGGCCAGGTTGCCAACATAGACATCCGCATCCCCAGCAACGACGTCCTGAAGGCCGCGCTCCGTACTCGGCACCGGCACTACCCGCGCCCGTGGTGCGACCGACTGCACGTACCCCGCAAGCCGCTCCGGGTCGGACGACGCAACGCGCAACCCGTTCAGATCGCTCAACGAACGAATATCGACCCCATCCCGTGCAGCAACCACCACGTTGGCGACCGTTGCAAAGGGCTGGCTGTAGATCCAATCCTCGCCAAACCACGTGCCATCGCGCGGCACGGCCACCACCACGTCCACGGCCTCCTCGCGTATCGCCTCGCGGATGCTTTTCCACGGCGCCGGCTGCACCGGGCTGAACTGTGCGCCGATCACCCGCAGCTTGCGAAGGTATTCACTGGCCAGCCCCGAAGGGCGCCCACTCCTGTCGGCGAACGCAATCGGCGCGAAATCGCTGGGCCACCCCACGCGCAACGTGTGGCGCATCGCCTGCTCTTCCTCGGCACTCAAGGCGAATTCGCCCCGTTCGTTCCAGGCAAGCGGGGCCAGCCAGCGGTCGCGGTACGCCTGCCGCTCGGCGGCGCTGAGCGAACCGAGCGCTTCGTTCAAGGCCTCCACCAGCGGCTGCTTCGCATTGGGCACCGCAAAGTGCAGCAGATCGTTCGGCAGCCCACTCGGACGTATCAGCGCCAGCGCCTGGAAGCGCGGGTTCTGCAGCAGGCGCGTTGCCACCTGCGCGTCGCCCAGGAAAACATCAGCGCTTCCCTCGGTGACCAGTTCCATCGCCTCCAGGGGTGCTGAAACGCCGATGTGCACAGCCTGCGGAAACCGCTTCTTCGCATATTCTTCCGTTGCAGCGCCCGCCGTGGTCACCAGACGCACGCCCACCAGCGCAGGGTCGGCGCGCAACTGGGGGTCATGGGGGTACGCGATCAGCCCCACCGGAGCCTCTGCATAAGGGTCCGTATAGACCAGGCAGCGGGTGCGGCCAGCGCTCAGCGAGACGTTCATCAGCACGTCGACGCGGCCTGAGCAGGCGGCAGCCAGAAGTTCCTGGAAACCACTGAACCGCTGGAAGCGCAGCGTCAGCCCCAACCGCTTCGCCAGATCGGCAAGCAACTCCGGCGAGAGCCCGGCGGGCTGGCCGCCATCCACCATTTCGAACGGAGGCCAGTTCCCCACGAACCCCACCACCGCCACCGGCCGTTCGGCGATGAACCGCTGTTGGGCAGGGCTGAGGTGTGGGGCCGAAGAGGCGTGGCCGCCGGCAGCAGAGGGTTCTTCCCCGCGCGCACGCGCAGGTGGTGCAAGCACGCACAACAGGAACAGGGCAGCAAGCGCCGCCACAAGTCTCCGGGTCAAGCCAGTTTTCTCCTTGCTGGGGTAGTTGGACGGTCACCGCTGCCGGCACGGCAGTCAGCCGGTGCGGACGCCCCCTCGCAGCGATCTCAGATAGGTATAGAGCTGCATGGTGTCCACCAGGCCCAGCTTCTTCATCGCACTGGTCTTCTGCTTGCTGATGGTCGCCACGCTGCGCGAGCTGCGCGCGGCAATGGCCGTTACCGACAGGTTGTTTGCGAGCTGCCTGAGCACGTCGATCTCGGCCTTGGTCAACTCCGCTTCGGGAAGAGTGACCTCTGGGATCAGGTCTTCACCCTGGAAACTTTTTCCGACATGCGTACCGGCGCGTTCCACATTGCGCAGCGCCTCGAGCAGCTCGTCAACCTCGTCGCGCTTGGACACCACGCCACTGACGCCCAGCCCAACCAGGGCATCGACGATCACCGCGCTGCCCGAGATCGTCAGCACCACCACTCTCACTCTTGGGTAGCGGCGCCTGAGCAGCTTGATCAGGGCCAGGCCGTCCGTGGATCCCGCCTGCGCCATGCTCAGATCCGTGATGACCAGATCCGCAGATTCCGCCTCGATGGCCTCGACCAGATCCCGGCCGTTTGCGACCTCCGCCACCACATCGCACCGCCCCCAGATTTCTGCAACCAGTTTCATTCCAAGACGCGCGGCAGGGTGATCATCAGCAACGACAACTCTGTACACGGCGCTCTCCCTAGGCACGTCTCAGCGGTGCTGCAACCTTGTTCCCAGTCCCACGATAATTCAATGCAACTACTTGGATATTCCCCTTCTGGGGCGCAGTTCCGGAATTATCGTCGCGGTATGTGCGGCGCCGATTGACGCATTTGGCGCCACTCATTGCTTCTGTAGCGCCGAGCCTATGCTCGGCTGCGTGCGACGAGCCGAGCATGGGCTCGGCGCTACAGGTTTGTCGCAATCTGCACGCATTGACGGCTTTCGCAACGTCGCTGCAAATATTCGTACTTTTTCTATTTTGAAACTTTCCTCATTGGCAGCACGGGTGCCCAATGCGAATCATGTACCGCCACCGAAAACGGGTGGCACGGGCTTCCAATCCCGTCTGGTAACACCAGTTACGCTTGTCTGCCGGCGTCGCCCATCCCCTGTGGGTGGCGCCGGCAGGCATTCTGCCCCCGCCTCCATGGCGGGCGGTGCGTGGGGGCCTCGTGCCCGCCGGCGTTTCACTGGAGTTACCACCGGTATTGGAACCACGCACCGTCCGCCGCCCTCGCTCTCCAGCAGGGCGGCTTCTTCGCTACATGCATAAGGAAGCCGTCATGAGCACCACACGTTACCCCTACCTCTTCGCCACCCTGGGCGAAGCCGCCAACACGCTGCCCGATGAACTCGCCCGGCCGCTGGAAACCACCCTCTCCGCCCAGCAGGAGGGCATCACCCTGCTGGGCAGCCTGCAGCGCATCCGCCAAGTGGAAGCTGCCGATGGCCAGCCGCTGCGGCGCAAAGGGCGCAGCACGGCCCAGTGCATGGCGCTGGCACGCATCAACCGGGCAAATGCCGGCCTGACCGTCCTGCTGGAGCTGCTGCATGCCAGCGAGCGCGTGCGCGAGGATGGTGATGAGGCGCAGCAGATCGGCAACGACGTGCGCGAGGGCCTGCTGCTGGCCTGCCGTGGGTTGTCCGAGTATGTGGACGAGCAGGTGCAGGCGGCCTGAGGCATTCCGCCGGGCATGGCCCGGCGCTACCGATCGGGGGTAGAGCCGAGCCCACGCTCGGCTGCGCTTCTTGCGGCATTCCGCCGGGCATGGCCCGGCGCTACCGATCAGGGGCTGCGCTTCTTGCGGCATTCCGCCGGGCATGGCCCGGCGCTACCGATCGGGGGTAGAGCCGAGCCCACGCTCGGCTGCGCTTCTTGCGGCATTCCGCCGGGCATGGCCCGGCGCTACCGATCGGGGGTAGAGCCGAGCCCACGCTCGGCTGCGCTTCTTGCGGCATTACGCCGGGCATGGCCCGGCGCTACCGATCGGGGGTAGAGCCGAGCCCACGCTCGGCTGCGCTTCTTGCGGCATTCCGCCGGGCATGGCCCGGCGCTACCGATCAGAGGTAGAGCCGAGCCCACGCTCGGCTGCGCTTCTTGCGGCATTCCGCCGG
>PJTS01000546.1_pt1 | contig 22059 bp, 22 predicted proteins | sample 1512251 | NCBI WGS metagenome assembly PJTS01 (sample SAMN08177686, study PRJNA422409) | Soil metagenome, whole genome shotgun sequencing project. | isolation source: Soil (2) enriched on wood chips: alkali lignin treatment | place: USA: Madison | collected 2015-01-15 | reverse complement strand
CGGGGCGCTCCGAATGCATGGTGTAGCCGTACAGCATGCGGCTCTGGCCCACGGCGAAATCGGCGATGTCGATCATCTCCTGCACTTCGCCGTCGCCTTCGGGCTTGCTCTTGCCCATTTCCAGCGCAACCAGCGAACCCAGCGCATCCTTGTGCTTGCGCAGCGCTTCGCCGCACAGGCGCACGGCCTCGCCACGGCGCGGGGCCGGGGTGGTGCGCCAGACCTTGAAGGCTTCCTGCGCACGGGCGATGACGATTTCGTACTCGGATTCGGTGGTGGCGCGCACCTGCGCGATGGCCTCGCCGGTGGTCGGGTTCACCGGGGTGATCAGCTCACCGCCATTGGCGTTGGACCATTCCCCGTTGCCCAGGTAGGTGCCGGCGTTGATCGCGTCCAGGCCAAGGGATTTGAGCAGCTCGGAAGACATGCAGACTCCTGTATTTCGTTACGTTGTAGGCGCCGCCGCGGGCAGGTGGGGGATGCAGCGGACTGAACCGCCGATGGTAGCAGAGCCGCCCGGATGCCCATGGTGCGGCGCGCCAGCGGGCTGGGGGTGCGCGGCGGGGGAAGATGAATGCTTGGAGGGCAGGGGGCTTGCCTGTAAACTTGGCGGCTGCATGGCCCCGTAGCTCAGCTGGATAGAGCGTCCCCCTCCTAAGGGGAAGGTCGCCCGTTCGAATCGGGCCGGGGTCACCAGAATCAAGTAGTTAGTGTGGATTGCCGGCCGGTAGATAGTTCAGAACAGCTATTGATCGGCACATCTTTGGGATCAGCGCTGCCCTTGATCGTCTGCATAAGCGCGATAACATGGTCGTAGTCTAGGCTGATGCGGACTAGATTTAGCTCTTTCATGAAAGACTCGAACACGAGTACCAATGTTCGAGTTAGGACTTTTTCTCGCTCACGAATTTGCCTGCGCCAGAGCAGAAAGGCGCCTCCCACTGCCAGTACGGCCGTGCACATGTTTGTCCATGCATTCACGACATAGTCTGGCAGCGGATCCAACCACGGAAGTGCAAGAGCCGCGCTAAATAGGTCTCCCAAGGCCACGCCGACCAGAACAAATAGCAGTCTATCCATAGCCTCGTATGCGCGATTCTCTAGAATTCGCATCATAAAGCTCGATGGACGGCCACCCTAGCAATTTTTAGGGCCAGGCATAGGCACAGAAGCATACGGTCAGTCGCCAGCCTCGCGGAGAGGCCCTCAATACCGGAGTACGGATACCGCGCCGTCAGCACCTTCAGGGGTGAGATGGGCATAGTACTTCTCCGTTGTAGCGTAGTCAGCGTGACCCGCAAGAATCTGAACGCGTCGCAGGGCAAGCGCTTCGCCGAGCGCTGGTGTGCTGCCAGACTCTACCCGGGCGTGCCCTTGCGCGAAGCCGTGGCCCGCCTGACCGATAACACGCCCATTGAGCCGGCCGCGCTACTCCCCGGACTGCCTCCGACGCGCGAGCAACTGCAGCAGGCCCAGCGCCTGGACGAGGCGGCCGCTGCTGCGTCCGCCCGGGTGATGGCGGCGCTGCAGCCGATCCGGCCGCCGGCGGAGACCAAGCCCAGACTGACGGATCCCGCTAAGGCTCGGTTGAGGGAGGCAAAAGTTGGATCAAAGCGGCGCTGACGCGGCGCTGGGCCAATGCCCAGCGCTCGCCGGTGTCGTTACTCGGTAGCGGGCTTGGCACGGGGCTTAAGCCTAAAGCTCACGCCTAGCCGATTGATCGCGTTCATTGCCGCGATGGTGAGCGTGAGATCGACAAGGTCCTTCTCGCTGAAGGCTGCGGCCACGGCCTGATACGCCTCGTCAGATGCGTGGGTCTCGCTGACAAGCGTCACTTCCTCAGACCATGCCAACGCGGCGCGCTCTTGCTCCGAGAACAGGTACGCGGCTTCGTGCCAAACAGGCAGAAGGGTGATTGTGTCGAAGGGCATGCCTTCCTTGAGTAGATCGCGTGTGTGGATGTCTATGCAGTGCGCGCATCCATTCAGTTGAGAAACGCGCAAGAACACCAGGTGGATCAATTTTGAGGGCAACGATGTGCCGGTGGTCACAAAGTGATGGAGCTGTCCAACCGCTTTGGCACCCTCGGGAGAGACCACAAACCAGTTCGCTCGGTTCATTTCTAACGTCCTTTTCCTCTAAGTGTGGGCCGGAGTCGGTCCACTCAAAGGTAGGGACGCCGAGCAGGGACGGTTCGTGACAGCTGATAGCGTGCGCTAGGATAGGCGCTTGGCTGAGCACTGGTGTGCGGTGGGGCTCTACCCGGGCCTGCCGCTGCGCGAGGCCGTGGACCGCCTTACCGATAGCACGCCCATCGCGCCGACCACGCCTCTGCCGGGCTTGCCCCCGACCCGCGAGCAACAGCAGCAGACCCAGCGTCTGGACGACGCGGCTGCTGCTGCGTCCGCCCGGGTGATGGCGGCGCTGGAGCCTATCCGGCCACCGGCGGAGACCAAGCCCAGGGCGACGGATCCGAGGAAGGGGCGGTTGAGCGCGAGCGGGCGTCAGCATCCTCGTATCTGACGGCTTTGCTTCCAGAAAACTCCGGATAGCCCCCTTGTGCCGCAAAGGCTCAGGCGGGCGGCGTCCAGAAATCAATTCAATGCAAGTAGTTGATTCCTTTCCAGAGTCAGGCAGGCTTCTAAGCCGATGCTCGCACGCAACAGGGACTGCCCACTCCCTTCAGGCCGAGTTGATTTCCGCGCGCATTGCTCGTTCTCTCAACGATTCCGCAGCGACGGCGATAGGCATTTTAAGTCAAGGCGGGGAAGAAGGCTTTTTCTAAGTGCGCATATATCAGAATGCACGCCGCTCCTAGCCCAAACACGAGCGTTAAAATCAGGGTTACCAGCCAGGTTGTGTAAAACCACGGTTTCGCTTTTTCTTCTGCATCTAGGTACTTGCGATTCTCAACATCCATATCCGCACCCTGCGCCTTGATCACCTTGAGCGTGCGCATCATGAAGTAGTGGCCGTAGGCCATCTTGAACACTTCGAACACGATGAAAATCAGCAGTGAAATCAGTGCGCAAACCAGAACAAGGCGGCTTGAAGTCGGGGAGATGAGTGAAGAGGTCAAGTTCCAGGCAGTGAATGGTGCAGGATCAGTGCCAGCAGTGTTGCCACGTACCATCGTTCCATGAGGTTTTCCGTCCAAATCCAAGCGGATTCTACCTCCCGGCACGGCGTGCAGAGCTTGGTTGGTGTTCGCGCTGTTGGCAGACAGGAAGGCGTCCTGGCATGCGGGTGCGACTGTGCCTGTATCAAGCGCGGCCAGGTGGCAGGGTGAAAGGGAAAGCCTGCTCGCTTACAACCTGCTGTTGCACAACCGGGGCGGAGCGGTTCGACTGGGCAGTTGAATCCTGTGCTCTCTGTTCGCGTGCAATGCTTCGAAGCCGTGCCAAGATGCGTGAGGCTTGGATCCGTGCCACCCAGGGCAGGAAGATCTCACCGGCTGCAGCGGCACCGATGATCGCTGCCACGGCCGACGCTGGTGTTGACGGGGTTCTCAGCTGGGTCTGCAGCGTGAGACAGGCTATCGCAAAAATAGTGGCAAAGATGAGCCATACCACCACCTTGCTGATGACCGTTTTCGACGCGATCGCACGTGATTCCGATTTCGAGGGGTGCCTGAGGCAATCAAGGATATGTGTCAACTCGACAGCCAACACGTAGCGGCAGGTTTCTGAGGTCTGTCCGGTGTGCCACGCGATCACCTCATGTGCGCTCAGGCAGAAGAGGAAGCCGACGAGGTAGCTGAAGCCCATCTCAGCGAGGAAATGGTTGCTTGAACCAATCATCAAGAAAAGGGAAACGGGCACCATCGCCAATGATGCAAATGTAAGCGCCGTGTGCCGCCCGGTCAGGGATCGGTGTCGGACGTTTCTCCGTGCACAGCTTCCGGCTTGCAGCAGGATCGCTTCGGTTTTGTTACGGGTCATCACAATTCCCTGGCGTTGCTCCGCCTGTCCGTGGTCACCGGGCTATCGGCCGCCCTCGCCAAACCTGAAGCACCCAACCCGCCTGCACGCCCACTGCACACGGCGTCCAGCACGCTGCGGTCATCCCTTCCACGCAAGGATTTCCGCCATGAATACCCCCGGTACGCCCAAGCCCACCTGGAGACAGCGCCACGGCCTCTGGCTGGTGCTGGTCGTTGTGCTGATCATCTTCGGCGTCACCCTGTTCCTGCGCTGGTAACCGCCCAGCCCCACGGAGACGCCCGTGCAGTTGCCCACCCTGCTTGTCACCCTGGCCGGTGAACTGATCCTGGTGCCGGTTACCCTGCTGCCGATCATCAATCCGCTCAGCACGGCGTCGATCTTCGTTTCCACGGTGGGCAACCGCCGCACGATGGCCAGGAAGCTGGCGCGGCAGATTGCGGTGAACAGCTTCGTGGTGATCGTGCTGGCGATGCTGGTGGGCACCTATGTGCTGTCGCTGTTCGGCATTTCCCTGCCGGTGGTGCGCATCGGCGGCGGGCTGCTGGTGGCCGCCGCCGGGTGGCGCATGCTGGGCGCGCGTACCGACGACCCGCCCAGCCCGGCGCAGGAGCAGGCCGAGGCGATTGCGGATGCGCAACTGGAAGGCAAGAGTTTCTTCCCGCTTACGTTTCCGTTGACCACCGGGCCGGGAACCATTGCCGCGTGCATCACCCTGGGTACGCACGTGGAATCGGTGACGCCACTGCACCTGCTGTCAGGGGTGATCGTGGCGGTGGGTGGGGCGCTGCTGGTGGTGGGCGTGGTCTATCTGATCCTGCGCAATTCCATCGTGCTGGTTACGCGGCTGGGGCCGACCGGCGCGGTGGTGATGCAGCAGCTGGTGGCGTTCGTGCTGCTGTGCATTGGCATACAGCTGATGTGGACCGGCTGGGTGGATTTGAACCACGAGACGTTTGCCGGCGCGGCGTAGCGTTGAGGTTGCTCGACGGAGGTCGCCCGGACCGTCGGCCGCACCCCGGAGCGACGCGAGGCGCTTTTGTAGCGTCGAGCTTGCTCGACGGATGGGGCAGGAGCAGTCGAGCAAGCTCGACTCTACGAAAGGCAGAAGCCAGGAGCATTCGAGCAAGCTCGACTCTACGAAAGACAACGGCAAGGGCCCGGGATCAGTGCTGCTGCAGCAGTTCCACCAGCTGGCGCAGGCGGTAGGGCTTGGGCAGGAATTCGACCTGGTCGGGCAGCGGCGGCAGCTGCGAGCGGGCGTAGCCTGAGGACAGGATCATGCGCGCGTGCGGCTGGTCGCGGGCCACGTGTTCGCTCAGTTCAATGCCCGACATGCCGTTGGGCATGCTGATATCGCTGAACACCACGTCGAAACGAGTACCGCTCTGCAGCAGGGCCACCGCCTCGTGGCCGTCGGCGGTGGTTTCCACGTCGATGCCGAAATCGCGCAGCGCCAGGCCGATCATCTCGCGCAGGTCGGTCTGGTCCTCCACCATCAATACGCGGATCGGATCATCGGTCATGGGTAGAGTCCTCTAATGCAGGAAGCAGCAGGCTGACCGTCGTGCCAACACCGGGGGTGGTGGCCACGTCGACGAAACCGCCGCTCTGGGTGGTGAAACCGAACACCTGGCTCAGGCCCAGGCCGCTGCCTTTGCCAATGTCCTTGGTGGTGAAGAAGGGCTCGCTGGCGCGCTCGGCAATTTCCGGCGCCATGCCACGGCCCTCGTCGTGGACACGCAGGGTAACGTATGCGCGCTCGCTGTGCCCGTCGGCGTCGGGGTCCAGCCGTCGCTCCAGCGCTGTGGTAATCCGCACGCGCCCGCCCGGCGGGGTTGCTTCGGCTGCGTTGGCGACCAGGTTGGTAAGCGCGGTTTCCAGCTGCGCGCGGTCCAGGCAGACCCGCGGAAGGCCCAGGGTCATCGAGGTGTCCAGGCCGATGCCGGTCGGGCAGCTGCGCTGCAGTACCTCCAACTGGCCACCGATCAAGGCATTGATGTCCACCTGGTCGCGCACCAGCGTCTGCCCGGAACTGAACGCCAGCAACTGCCTGGTCAGCAGGGCGCCTCGGTCGGTCGCCGCCTGCGCGCTGGCCAGCAGCTCCTGTGTGCGCGGGTCCTGGCCGACCCGCAACGAGACCAGATCGATGGCATTGCCGATGGTCGTCAGCAGGTTGTTGAATTCGTGCGACAAGCCGCGGCTGAGCCGGCCCACGGTCTCGAACTGCTGGGTCTGGCGCAGCGCCCGTTGCGCGTCGCGCAGCAGCCGCTGTGCCTGCCAGTTTTCGGTGATGTCGCGGGTGATCTTGACGAAGCCCAGTAGCGTGCCCTGTTCCACCACGGGCTCGATCACGATGCTGGCGCGGAACGAGGAGCCGTCCTTGCGCAGTCGCCAGCCCTCGCTGGCATGATGGCCCTCGCGCGCGGCCTGCTGCAGCAGGCGCTGCGGCTCACCTGCCTCGCGATCCTTGGCCGGATAGAAGCGGCCGAAATGAGTGCCGACCACTTCGTCGGCGGTGAACCCCTTGATGCGCTGGGCGCCTGGGTTCCAACTGCAGATGATGCCATCGGGATCGAGCAGGTACAGCGCATGGTCATGCACGCTGTCAATCAGCAATCGCAGTTGTCGTGAAGGATCCGTCAGTGCGGAATCCGTGAATGCGGCAGCGACCACGTTGATAGAAAAAGCCCCTGTAAGGGCGCAGACCCTAGGCAGCGCAGCGTGAAGGATATGTGCACGCGCGGCGTGTGCCATTCGTCGTATGCGGCTGAATGCGACACGGGGTATCCTCATCCCCCTTTTGTCGACTGGAAACCACCTGCATGCGTCCTGGTGCAACTGCGCGTGACCGCTGGGTCTGGACGGCTTCAGCCGTGCTTCTTGCGGCAACTGCCGCTATGGAAGTGGTGGTGCCGCTGGGCTATGCGGCCTGGCTGGCCTACTTCATGGCCGTGGGCGTGACGGTGTTCCAGCGCAGTGCGCGGGTGCCGTTCATGGTGGCGGTGATCGCCTGCGGATTGCTGGCCATCGGCTACAACGTGGCGCCGGCCAGCAGCAACTCGGCATTCTCGTTCGTGAACCGCAGCATTGGCGGCGTGGCCTTCCTGATGATCGCGCTGATCGTGTCGCGCGCCATCGAGGCCCGACGCCAGGCCATGCGCGCGCTGTGGCTGCAGGAAGCCGAGAATGCAGTGGCCCTGAGCCTGCGCGGCGACCTGGGCCCGGAACAGATTGCCGAGGCGGCCATGTCCAGCCTGGCCGTGCAGTTGCAGGCCCAGGTGGGCGCGCTGTACCGCCTTGAAGGCGGCCGACTGCAGTTGACCGGCGGGGTTGCACTGCCCACTGGCATTGCCAGCGCCGTGGGGCTGCAGGAAGGCCTGCTCGGCCAGGTGGCCCGCGATGGCCGGGTGCTGCACCTCAGTGGTGGCGATGCGCAGGGGCTGGAGCTGCAGTCCAGCCTGGGCCGCATTGCCGTGCGCGAGCGCATTCTGGCGCCGATCAGCAGCGATGGCAGCCTGGTGGGCGTGATCGAACTGGGCCGGGCCAGCCCGGGCCAGCAGGCCGCGCTGGACACCGAACTGCTGCAGCGCTGCGGCGAAACCGTGGGCATGGCACTGCGCGCGTCAATGCTGCGCGCGCAGCTGGTAGTGCTGCTGGAAGAATCGCAGCGCCAGGGCGAGGAACTGCAGGCGCAGCAGGAAGAACTGCGCGTGGCCAACGAAGAGCTGGAAGAGCAGAGCCGCAGCCTGATGCAGTCGCAGGGGCACCTGGAGCAGCAGCAGGCCGAGCTGGAACAGAGCAACGTGCAGCTGGAAGAGCGCACCCACGAACTGGAAGCGCAGAAGCAGGCGCTGCTGGTGGCGCAGGGCCAGCTGGTGCGCAACAGCAACGAGCTGGCGGCCACCTCGCGCTACAAGTCCGAATTCCTGGCCAACATGTCGCATGAGCTGCGCACGCCGCTGAACAGCTCGCTGATCCTGGCCAAGCTGCTGGCCGACAACAAGGACGGCACGCTGACCGAGGAGCAGGTGAAGTACGCCCGCGCGATCCTGTCGTCGAACAACGATCTGCTGGCGCTGATCAACGATATCCTGGATCTGTCGCGCATCGAGGCCGGCCATGTCGAACTGGCCGACGAAGTGGTGGTGGTGGACAGCGTGCTGCAGCGCCTGCGCGAAACCTTTGAGCCGATGGCGCGGCAGAAGGGCCTGGCCCTGCAGATCGAAGCCGATGCGCTGGCACCGACCCAGCTGGTGGCCGACAGCCAGCGCCTGCAGCAGATCCTGAAGAACCTGCTGGCCAATGCGCTGAAGTTCACCGAACACGGCAAGGTCAGCCTGCACGTGCGCGCCGGTGGCAGTGGCCGGGTGCGTTTCGAAGTGGCCGACAGTGGCATCGGCATCGCCCGCGACCAGTTGCAGGCCATCTTCGAGGCGTTCCGCCAGGCCGATGGCAGCACCCGCCGCCGCTACGGTGGCACCGGCCTGGGCCTGTCGATCTCGCGCGACCTGGCCGAACGCATGGGCGGCAATATCCAGGTGGACAGCGAACCGGGGCGGGGCAGCTGCTTCATCCTGGAACTGCCGTTGCAGGGTGCCCCGGCGGTGGCCGAATCGGTGCCGCACGCGCCGGCTGATGTTGCGCCCATTGCTGCAGCGCCGGCTGCGGTGCATGCGCCCGCGCCGCAGCTGGGGGTTGCCCATGGCACTGCCGCGCCGGTGCGCACCGTGGCCGATGATCGTGGCCAGCGTCGCCATGGCGGCCGCCTGATCCTGGCCGTGGAAGACGATGCCACCTTCGCCGAAGCGCTGGTGGTGCTGGCACACGAACTGGACTTCGACTGCGTGGTGGCGACCACGGCTGAAGAAGCCTTGGCACTGGCCGTCGAACTGCGCCCGAACGGCATCCTGCTGGATATCGGCCTGCCGGATGTGTCCGGGCTGAGCGTGCTGGAGCGATTGAAGCGCAACCCCGATACCCGTCACATCCCGGTGCATGTGGTCTCGGCGATGGATCGCAGCCAGGTGGCGCGCGAGCTGGGCGCGATCGGGTTTGCGATCAAGCCGACCACCCGCGAACGCCTGGTGGCGGCCATCGAGCAGCTGGAACAGACCAGCCAGCGCGACGTGCGCCGCCTGTTGATCGTGGAAGACGACAGCGATCTGCGCCACAACCTGGAACTGCTGCTGGGCCGCGACCAGCTGCAGATCGTGGCCGTGGGCACCCAGGCCGAGGCGCTGCAGCAGCTGAGCACGGTGACCTTCGATTGCATGGTGATGGATCTGGCCCTGCCTGACGGCAGTGGCTATGACCTGCTGGAACACATGGCCGGCAACGATGACGTCGGCTTCCCGCCGGTGATCGTCTACACCGGCCGCGCGCTCAGTCGCGAGGACGAGCAGCGCCTGCGCCGCTATTCCAAGAGCATCATCATCAAGGGTGCGCGTTCGCCCGAGCGCCTGCTGGATGAAGTGACCCTGTTCCTGCACAGCGTGGAAGCCAGCCTGCCCAGCGACCAGCAGCGCCTGCTGCGCGAGGCGCGCCGCCGCGACACCGTGCTGGACGGGCGCACCGTGCTGCTGGCCGAAGACGATGTACGCAACATCTTCGCGCTTTCCAGCGTGCTGGAACCGCTGGGCGTGAGCCTGGAGATCGCGCGCAATGGCCAGGAAGCCGTGGATCGCCTGGCCCAGCGCGAGGTGGACCTGGTGCTGATGGACATCATGATGCCGGAGAAGGATGGCCTGACCGCCATGCGCGAGATCCGTGCGCAGCGGCACCTGCAGGACCTGCCGATCATCGCGCTGACCGCCAAGGCCATGCCCGATGACCGCGAGCGCTGCCTGCAGGCCGGCGCCAACGATTACATCGCCAAGCCCATCGACGTGGACAAGCTGGTGTCGCTGTGCCGCGTGTGGTGCTCGCGGCAATGAACGAACAGGCGCTGTTCGACCTGGAACTGAAGGTGCTGCTGGAGGCGCTGTACCAGCGCTACCACTATGATTTCCGCAGCTACGCCATTTCCTCGCTGCGCCGCCGGGTGCGCCAGGCCATGCAACGCTACGAGTGCGAGCGCCTGGTGGACCTGCAGTACCGGCTGCTGCATGAGCCGGAGTTGTTTGCCCAGGCCATGCAGTTCTTCACCGTGCAGGTGTCGGAGATGTTCCGCGACCCGGCCTACTTCCGCGAACTGCGCGAGCAGGTGGTGCCGGTACTGCGCACCTGGCCGTCGGTGAAGCTGTGGGTGGCCGGCTGCAGCACGGGCGAAGAAGTCTGGTCGCTGGCGATCCTGCTGCATGAGGAAGGCCTGCTCGAGCGCAGCATCGTCTACGCGACGGATATAAATCCGGAGGCTCTGGCCACCGCCGAGGCCGGCGCCTATGGCATCGACCGCCTTGCGCAGTTCAGTCGCAACTATCTGGCTGCCGGCGGCACCGGTTCACTGTCTGACTACTACGCCACGGCTTACGATGGCGCGGTGTTCGATCGCCAACTGCGCCGCAACGTGGTGTTCGCCGACCACAGCCTGGCCACCGATACGGTGTTTTCCGAAGTGCATCTGGTGTCGTGCCGCAACGTGCTGATCTATTTCAACCGCGATCTGCAGGACCGTGCGGTCGGGCTGTTCCGCGAAGCGCTGGTGCACCGCGGCTTCCTGGGCCTTGGCAGCAAGGAATCGCTGCAGTTCGGCATCCATCACGGCGCGTTCGAAGTCTGTTCGCGCGAACACCGCCTGTACCGGAAGGTGGCCTGATGCCCGGGCCGCGTCCGGCACTGGTGGTGGTCGGGGCTTCGGCAGGGGGCGTGGCCGCGTTGCAGCAGGTGCTGGGCGTGCTGCCCGCCGATCTGCCGGTGCCGGTGCTGGTGGTGCTGCACCTGCCGCGCGATCGCAGCAGCCGCATTGCCGAAGTGCTGGCGCCGTACTGCGCGGTCGCCCTGCGCGAGGCCGAGGACAAGCAGCCGCTGCAGGCCGGTACGGTGACCTTCGCGCCGCCGGACTACCACCTGCTGGTGGAAGACACCCGTAGTGTGGCCCTGTCGATGGATGCGCCAGTGCTGTTCTCGCGGCCGGCCATCGATCCCCTTTTTGAATCGGCGGCGGCGGTATTCGGCCCCGATGTGCTGGCGGTGCTGCTGACCGGGGCCAGCAGCGATGGCAGCGAAGGTGTGGCCGCGGTGCGCAACGCCGGCGGCCGCGCCTGGCTGCAATGCCCCGAGGAGGCCGAAGCATCGATGATGCCGGCTTCCGCCCTGCAGCACGCCGGCGCTGACGCCGTGCTGTCCCTTGATTCGTTGTGCCGCCACCTGAAGGAAGTTTTCGCATGAACCTGCTGCCGCCCGAGCCTGCCCCGACGCAGTCGCCGGTCAACCTGCTGATCGTCGACGACGTGCCGCAGAACCTGGTAGCCATGCAGGCGCTGCTGCGCCGCGACGGTGTGAACCTGCTGCTGGCCGGTTCCGGCGCCCAGGCGCTGGAGCTGCTGCTGGAGCACGAGGTGGCGCTGGCGCTGCTGGACGTGCACATGCCCGAGATCGATGGATTCACCCTGGCCGAACTGATGCGCGGCTCGCAGCGCAGCCGCGATGTGCCTATCATCTTCCTGACCGCTTCGCCGGACGATCCGGTGCGTGCGTTCAAGGGTTATGAAAGCGGTGCGGTGGATTTCCTGCACAAGCCGGTGGCCCCGCAGGTGATCCTGAGCAAGGTGAGTGTGTTCATCGAGCTCTACCAGCAGCGGCAGTTGCTGAAGGCACGCAACGAGGCGCTGGAGCGCGCGCTCAAGCTCAACGAAACCATGGCCGCGGTGTTGACCCACGATCTGCGTACGCCGCTGTCGGCCATCCTGCTGTGTGCCGACAAGCTGAGCCTGGAGCTGCCGGCGGACAATGTGTCGGCGCAGCAGACCCTGAAGCATCTGGAGGCCAGCACGGTGCGCATGGCGCGCATGGTCGAACAGCTGCTTGACTTCTCGCGCATCCGCACGGGTGGGCTGCGTATGGACGCGGCCGCCTGTGACCTTGCCGAAGTGACCCGCGCGGTACTGGCCGAGGCGGGTAGCGCGCACGGCAATGCGCGCCTGCAGTTAGAACAGAACGGCGATGGCGGCCTGCAGGGCGATCTTGACCGGCTGGGCCAGATCGCGGCGAACCTGGTGGGCAATGCCTTGACGCACGGCGGGGATTCGGCCGTGCAGGTGCAGGTGGATGGCCGTGATGCACACACGGTCACCCTGCGCGTGCGCAACGACGGGCAGATCGATGCGGCGCTGCTGCCGCGTCTGTTCGAACCATTCAAGGCCAGCTTCCATCCCAGCAAGGGCCTGGGGCTGGGCTTGTACATCGCCGATCAGTTCGTGCGCGCGCATCACGGGCGGTTGACCGCACGCAACGAGGCGGGACAGGTGGTGTTCGAAGCGATCCTGCCGCGGCGCGTGGACGGTCGCGCACTGGCAGTTTCCTGAATTCTTCAGCAACTTCCGGTGGCGATTGAGACGCATCCGTCCGCAACTGCTACGGTGGGTGTCTCTCTGGTCAAGGACGCCCCATGCCACTGTGCGCCATCGCCTATGTCAGCCAGGCAAAGGCAGATCTTCCGGTTGAACGCATGCACGCGCTGGTGGACGACGCGGCACGCTTCAACAAGATGGCGGGGGTCACCGGCGTGCTGCTCCACGATGGCCAGCGCTTCCTGCAGTACATCGAAGGACCGCCCGATGGCATCGATTCGGTGTACGAACGGATCGTGCGCGCGGGCAGCCACCACGACCTGATGGAGCTGGCGCGCGGGCACCTGGGCCAGCGCCAGTTTCCCTATTGGTCGATGCGGGTGCTGCCGGTAGAGGTGTCTCTGCTGCGCCAGTTGGCCGCCGGTGACTGGGCCGGTTTCGCGCGCACGCTGGACGGTGATGCCGGCGGACCGACCGCCATTGATCTGCTTGCGCAGATCGTGCAGCCGTCACTGTAACCGCCCTTCCGGGCACGCCGCTTCACCCGCAGGTCACAGGCGCCGCGCTTTCATCGGCCGGTCCCCGGGGAATGGAGCACGACATGGCGCGCATGAAGTGGCAGGGCAGGGCGATGCTGGCAATGGCGCTGGCAGCGGTGGTTTCACCGGCACTGGCGTGTACGCGCGCGGTGTACCTGGGGGACAACGGCGATGTGATCACCGCCCGCTCCATGGACTGGAAGGTGGATGTAGCCACCAACCTGTATGTTCTTCCGCGGGGCATCGAACGCAACGGCCAAGCCGGGCCGAAGTCGATTGCCTGGAAGGCGCGCTACGGCAGCGTGGTGGCCACCGGTTACGACGTATCCACTACGGACGGCATGAACGAAAAGGGCCTGGTCGCGAACCTGCTGTGGCTGGTGGAATCGGAGTACCCCAAGAGCCGCAGCAACAAGCCGGGCCTGGCCATATCGCTGTGGGCGCAGTACGTGCTGGACAACTTCGCGACGGTGCAGGAAGCGGTGGCTGCGCTTGAGCGCGAGCCGTATTCGATCGTGACCGACAAGGTGCCCGGCGAAGACCGCCAGGCCACGCTGCACTTGTCCCTGTCCGATGCCACTGGGGACAGCGCCATCGTCGAGTACATCGGTGGGCGCCAGGTGATCCACCATGATCGCCGCTACCAGGTAATGACCAATTCGCCGATCTTCGACGAACAGTTGGCACTGAATGCCTACTGGAAGCAGATTGGCGGCACCGTGATGCTGCCCGGTACCAACCGCTCGGCCGACCGCTTCGCCCGTGCCTCGTTCTACATCAATGCCATTCCCAAGGCCGAAGACCCGGTGGTGGCGCTGGCCAGTGTGTTCAGCGTGATCCGCAATGCATCGGTGCCCTACGGCATCACCACGCCGGGCGAGCCCAATATTTCGTCCACCCGCTGGCGCACGGTGGCCGACCATAAGCGCCGTCTGTACTTCTTTGAATCGGCGCTTACGCCCAATACGTTCTGGGTGGACCTGAACAAGATCGACTTCGGCGGGCCGGTGCTGAAGCTGGACCTGGGCCCGGACCAGCGCAACACCTTTGCCGGTGATGCGCTGTCCCATTTCCAGCCCCGCAAGCCGTTCGCGTTCCTGGGCACCGACGGCTAGGGCGCGGCGTTCGTCGGCATTGCAGGCGCCCGATGCCGCGCGCACACTGCCGGGATGGGCGCGATCTCCCACCTGCGACACTACGGCCAGGCCACCGGCCTGGACCGGCACGCCTACGCGCAGTGGGTGTTGCCGCTGCAGGGTGAACTGCAGTTCGAAATGGAAGGCCACGGCGGGCGGCTGGACTTGCTGCAGGGGGCCTTCGTGGCTGCTGGCGAGGCCCACGACCAGATGGCGCTGGGGCCGAACGGTTTCGTGATCGTCGATTGCGGCCCGGGCGTGCTGGACGATGCCACCCAGGAGCATCTGTGCCGGCAGCGCTGGCTGCACCTGCCGCAGCAGTTGCGCCAGCGCCTGGCCCATGTGCGTGCCGACAACGCGGTACCGGAGCTGTTGCCGGAAATGCTGCAGACCTTTGCCCCGGCCGGCAGTGGCGCGCGGCTGCAGGGGCTGTGCGCGGCGGTGCAGCGCGAGCCTGGCCAGCCGTGGCCGGTGGCGCGCATGGCGGGGTTTGTGGGCGTGAGTGAAAGTCGCCTGCATGCGCTGTTCCTGCGCGAATTCGGGGTCAGCCCACAGGCGTGGCTGAGTGCCAACCGGCTGCGCTGGGCCAAGCACCAGTTGCTGACCACGACCGCGTCGATCAGCCAGATTGCGCTGGCGGCGGGTTATTCGGAGCAGAGCGCGCTGACCCGCGCACTGCGCCGCGAAACCGGCATGACGCCTGCCGCCTGGCGCCGCGGCGAAGCGCCATGACACCGGCCGCAGGGGCCTGAGGCGAAATGCCCTGGTCCGGGCCAGTAGCCTGGGTCAAGACGCGCGCGGCAACGCCGCCTACACTGCGCGGCCTGTCCTTCCCCCGACGATGTATTCATGCGCAACAACCCGATGGCCTTGGGCATCGCCAATGGCGTTGCCGCCGGCGCGCTGTGGGGCGTGGTGTTCCTCGCTCCCGCCGTGCTGCGTTCGTTCAATGCCCTGCAATTGTCGGCCGGCCGCTACCTGGTCTACGGACTGATCGCGCTGGTGTTGCTGCTGCCGCGCTGGAAGCGGCTGGCGCCGAAGCTGGGCCGCGCCGAATGGCTGGGCCTGCTGTGGCTCAGCCTGGCCGGCAACCTGGTGTACTTCCTGCTGCTGGCCACCGCCGTACAGTGGGCCGGTGGCGCGGCGGCGTCGCTCATCGTCGGGCTGATACCAGTGGTGGTAACCCTGGTCGGCGTGCGTGAGCGGGGCGCGGTACCGTTGAAGCAGTTGTTGCCGGCACTGGCGCTGTGCGTGCTCGGCGTGGCGCTGGTGGGGTGGGAGTCGCTGATGTCCGAGCATCTGGCCACGCCGTGGCGACAGCGCGTGCTGGGGCTGATCTGTGCATTTGGTGCGCTGTTCTCGTGGGCGGTGTATTCGGTGGGCAACAGCCGCTGGCTGGCGCGGCGGCCGGATCTGTCCAGCCATGACTGGTCCATGCTGACCGGCGTGACCACCGGCGGCCTGGCCCTGCTGCTGGTGCCGATGGCGTTCTTGGGCCACGCCGCGGCGCACACCCCGGCACAGTGGACGCTGTTCTGGAGCATCAGCGCAGGGGTGGCGGTGTTCGCCTCGCTGATCGGCAATGCCTTCTGGAACCGCGCCAGCCGCCTGTTGCCGCTCACCCTGACCGGGCAGATGATCGTGTTCGAGACCCTGTTCGCGCTGCTGTACGCCTTCGCCTGGCAGTGGCGCTGGCCGACCCTGCTGGAGGCGCTGGCAATCGTCTGCCTGGTGGCCGGGGTGCTGCTGTGTGCGCACGCGCACCGCGCCCCTCGCGCGATCGCCGAACATGCGGGCTGATTGTGTGCGTTGCGCGTCCTGATCGCTGCTTCGTCACAGATGCAACCAAATGACGGCATGTTGGCAGATGATCGGCGCACAACATTTTTGCGTTGCAGCACTTGACAGCCCCCCGGCGCACGGTGTTTTCTGTGCGCCATGGTTTTCGATACCGCCCTTGCCAGCCTGATCGCCCCCGCCGCCGCGGGCCGCTCGACTGCGCCGGTCGTCATTACCACCATTACCACCACCACCGTCACCACTGCCCTGGTGCGGCCCGTCGTCTTCGTGTAACTCCCGAAAACCACGGCCCCGCACCATCCAGGTGGCGGGGAAACTCGACACCTGCATGCGACGGGGCCTCCCAATGAGGTCTGCATGTCTGCCAACGCCCCCGCCCATTCCGCTGCCCACGCCGATCTGGCTGCGCCGTCCACTGTCGTGCACAAGTTCGGCGGCACCTCGGTGGCCGACGCCGAGCGTTATCGCCACGTAGCGGGACTGCTGCTCGACCGCCCCGAAGCGCTGCAGGTGACCGTGGTGTCGGCCATGAAGGGGGTGACCGATGCGCTGATCGAACTGGCCCAGCTGGCCGCGCGCGGCGATGCCGGCTGGCGCGATGCCTGGCACGCGGTGCGTGCGCGCCATCGTGGCGCGGCGGTGGCCCTGCTGGGCGAACAGGTGGGCGAGACGGTGGAATGGATCGACGCGCGCTTTGACCAGTTGGCCGAGGTGCTGGCCGCGCTGGCGGTGATCGGCGAACTGCCGCGAGAAGTGCTGGACCGCGTGCAGGGGTTGGGCGAAGTGTTTTCCGCGCAGCTGCTGGGCAGCCACCTGCGGGCACTGGGCGAAGACTGCGCAGTGCTGGATGCGCGCGACGTGCTGGTGGTCGGCCATGGCGAACTGGGCGTGGACGTGGACTGGCAGGCCAGCGCCGACCGCTTGGCCAACTGGCGCCTGCAGCACCCGCAGGCGCGGGTGGTGGCGACCGGATTCGTGGCGCGCGACCGCCAGGATCGCATCACCACGCTGGGCCGCAATGGCAGCGACTATTCCGGCGCGATCTTCGCCGCCCTGTTCAATGCCGATGAGCTGCATATCTGGACCGATGTGGACGGCGTGCTGTCGGCCGACCCGCGACTGGTGCCCGAAGCGGTGCAGCTGGAGGCCTTGAGCTACGACGAGGCCTGCGAACTGGCGTACTTCGGCGCCAAGGTGGTGCATCCGCAGACGATGTCGCCGGCGATCCGCCTGGGCATGCCGATCATCATCCGCAACACCTTCCAGCCGCTGCACCCGGGCACGCGCATCAGCGCCGAGCGTTCCCCGCGCGGACCGGTGAAGGGGCTGACGCTCAGCCCGGGTCTGGCCCTGTTGAACCTGGAAGGGACCGGCCTGATGGGCGTGCCGGGTACCGCCGAGCGCGTGTTCTCTGCGCTGCGCCAGGCCCATGTGTCGGTGGTGATGATCTCGCAGGGGTCCTCTGAACATTCGATCTGCTGCGTGGTGCGCGGCGCCGAGGCCGCGCGTGGCCGCGAGGCGCTGCTGCAGGCGTTTGCCCACGAACTGTCGGTGGGCCAGGTGCAGCGGGTCCAGGTCAGTGGCGATGTGAGCGTGCTGGCTGCGGTGGGCGACGGCATGGCCGGCCAACCGGGTGTGGCTGCACGCCTGTTCGAAGCGCTGGGCCGCGCGCAGGTGAACATCCTGGCGATCGCGCAGGGCTCGTCCGAGCGCAACATCTCGGTGGCCGTGTCCAGCGCCGATGCGCCGCGTGCGCTGCGCGCCGCCCATGCCGGTTTCTGGCTGTCGCCGCAGACGTTCGCGGTGGGCGTGATCGGTCCGGGCAACGTGGGTGCGGCATTGCTGGACCAGCTGCTGGCGGCGCGCCCGCAGCTGCTGGCCAAGGCCAATGTCGATCTGCGCGTGCGCGCGTTGGCCTCGCGCTCGCGCATGCGCCTGGAGGCGGAGGTGCTGCATGCCGACTGGCGCGCCGCGCTGCAGGACAACGGCCAGGCCAGCGATCTGGATGCCTTCACCGAGCACCTGCTGGCCGCGCACCTGCCACATGCGATGGTGATCGACTGCAGCGGCAGCGCCGAGGTGGCCGAGCGCTACGCCGACTGGCTGGCGGCGGGCATCCATGTGGTCACCCCGAACAAACAGGCCGGCGCCGGCCCGCTGGCACGCTACCAGCGCATCCGTGCGGCGGCAGCAGCCAGCGGCGCACGTTTCCGCTATGAAGCGACGGTCGGCGCAGGCCTGCCGGTGATCACCACGCTGCGCGACCTGGTGGACACCGGTGATGAGGTGCTGGCGATCGAAGGCATCTTCTCCGGCACGCTGGCCTGGCTGTTCAACCGGTTCGACGGTAGCCAGCCGTTCTCGGAACTGGTGGCGCAGGCGCGTTCCATGGGCTACGCCGAGCCAGACCCGCGTGATGACCTGTCCGGCGTGGATGTGGCGCGGAAATTGGTGATCCTGGCCCGCGAGGCCGGGCATGCGCTCAGCCTGGAACAGGTGCAGGTGGAAAGCCTGGTGCCGGCCGCGCTGCGCGAGGGCAGCGTGGAGGATTTCATGGCGCGGCTGGTCGAATCGGATGCGGAACTGCTGGCCCGGCTGCAGGCCGCGCGTGAGCGGGGCGCGGTGCTGCGTTACGTGGCACGGCTGGGGGCCGACGGTGCATCGGTGGGCCTGCAGGAGCTGCCGGCCGACCACGCCTTCGCCAACCTGCGCCTGACCGACAACGTGGTGCAGTTCCGTACCCGCCGCTACTGTGACAATCCGCTGGTGGTGCAGGGCCCGGGTGCAGGCCCGGAAGTGACCGCCGCCGGCGTCTTCGCCGACCTGCTGCGGGTGGCGGCTGGCGAAGGAGCGCGGCTGTGATCGCCCGTGCATTCGCGCCGGGCTCGGTGGCCAACGTGGCCGTGGGCTTCGACATCCTCGGCCATGCCATGGCCGGGGTGGGCGATACGGTGACCGTGCGCCGCATCGCCGACCCGCTGGTACGTATCGATGCAATCCGCGGCAGCGAGGTGGCATTGCCCTTGGACGCCGCCGGCAACACCGCCGGTGCGGCGCTGATGTCGCTGCGCGAGGCGCTTGGCCTGGAATTCGGCTTCGCCATCGAGATCGACAAGGGCATTCCGTTCGGCTCGGGCATGGGCGGGTCGGCTGCGTCCTGCGTGGCCGCACTGGTGGCCGCCAACGCGCTGCTGGATTCGCCGCTGCCGCGCGGGGCGCTGTATCCCCATGCGCTGGATGGCGAAGCCGTGGCCAGCGGCGGGCGCCACGGCGACAACGTCGGCCCGCTGCTGCTGGGCGGGCTGGCATTGTGCACCGCTGATCGCCTGGTGCCAGTGCCGGTGCCGGCCAGCTGGCACAGCCTGCTGGTGCATCCGCACGCGGTGCTGGAAACGCGGCGGGCACGGCAGGCGCTGCAGGGCAGCTATGCGCTGGGTGAATTCGTGGCGCAGAGCGCCAACCTGGCGCTGGTGCTCAGTGGCTGTCATCGCAGCGACCCGGAACTGGTGAGGGCTGGGTTGCGCGATGTGCTGGTGGAGCCGCGCCGTGCAGGTCTGATTGCCGGTTTCGATGCCGCCAAGGCCGCAGCGCTGGCGGCCGGCGCGATGGGCGCCGGTATTTCCGGTGCCGGCCCCAGCGTGTTCGCCTGGTTTGAAGATGCCGACCGCGCCAGGGCTGCGGCGGCGCCGGTGCGCGCCGCGTTTGCGGCCGCCGGCCTGGACAGCGAGGCCTGGGTCTCGCCGCTGGATGCCCCCGGAGCGCACCTGTGCTGAATCCTTCCCCCCTTCTGGAAACCGACGTGATGCATTTCGTATCGACCCGTGGCCAGGCACCGGCCGTTGGCCTGAGTGCCGCCATCGCTGCGGGGCTGGCCCCCGACGGTGGCCTGTATGTTCCCGAGCGCCTGCCGTCGCCCCGTGTACTGCAGGCCGGTGCAACCCTGGCCGACACCGCAGCGGATCTGCTTGCGCCGTTCTTCGCAGGCGATGCGTTGGCCGGCGCGCTGCCGTCAATCTGCCAGCAGGCCTTCGATTTCCCCGTGCCCCTGCGTGCGCTGGGTAACGGCGACCATGTGCTGGAGCTCTTTCACGGGCCGACGGCCGCGTTCAAGGACATCGGTGCGCGCTTCCTGGCCGGTGCCTTGTCGCGCCTGCAGGCCGGCAAGGACCGCGACCTGACCATCGTGGTGGCAACCTCTGGCGATACCGGCGCGGCCGTGGCCGCGGCCTTCCACCAGCTGCCGGGCGTGCGCGTGGTGGTGCTGTATCCCGACGGTCGCGTATCGCCGCGCCAGGCGCATCAGCTGGGCTGCTTCGGGGACAATATCCAGGCGCTGCGCGTGGCCGGTTCGTTCGATGACTGCCAGGCCATGGCCAAGCAGGCGCTGGCCGATACCGGGTTGCAGGCGCAGGTGCCGCTCAGTTCGGCCAACAGCATCAGCCTGGGCCGCCTGCTGCCGCAGATGAGCTACTACGCACACGCTGCGCTGGTGCACCACGCGCAGAGCGGGCGCCGCTTGAACCTGGTGGTGCCCACTGGCAACCTGGGCAATGCGATGGCCGCGGTGCTGGCGCGCGCGCTGGGCGTGCCGATCGGGCAGATCGTGCTGGCGACCAACGCCAACGCGGTGTTGCCGGCCTACTTCAACGGCGGCGATTACCAGCCGCAGGCCAGTGTGGCCACCGTCGCCAATGCCATGGACGTCGGCGCGCCCAGCAATTTCGAGCGCCTGCGCTGGCTGTACAACGAGGACGACGCCGAACTGCGAGCAGCGTTCCGTGCGTTCAGCGTGGACGATGTGACGATCCGCGCGACCATCGCCAGTGAACATGCCAGCCATGGCGAAGTGTTCTGCCCACACACGGCCACAGCGGTAAAGGTGCTGCGCGATCTGCGCATGCGTGGCGCCAAGGGGGATTGGGCGGTGGTGGCGACGGCGCACCCGGCGAAGTTCGAGGCCGTGGTGGAGCCGTTGATCGGTGACGCCGTGGCAGTGCCGCCGGCGCTGGATGCGCTGCTGCAGCGCCCGGCGCATGCCGAGCCATTGCCCGCCGATTACAGCGCGTTGCGCGCGGTGTTGTTGCGCTGATCAAATGCCGCCGGGCATGGCCCGGCGCTACCGGAGAGCGGCGAAGGGGGTAGCGCCGGGCCATGCCCGGCGGCTGCGCTCACCGCAGATCGTCACCGGCCAGCGCACGCAGGCCGTCTTCGTCGTGGATCTCCACCACGTTCAGGTGGGGCAGGGCGATCAGGCCCTGCTGGCGCAGCTTGGTGAAGGTACGGCTGACGGTTTCCATGGTCAGGCCCAGGTGGTCGGCAATATCGCCGCGGCCCATGGGCAGCTGCACGCGCAGGCCGTCGCCGCCCAGACGGGCTTCGCGCGCGGCCAGGCGCAGCAGGAAATCGGCCAGTTTCTCCGCCGGTTGCAGGCGGGCCAGGGCCAGCGCAGCGTCCTGTGCGGCGTCCAGTTCCTGGCAGGCGCGCTGCAGCAGCTTGCGCTCCAGGTGCGGGTAACGCCCACGCAGGGCCCGCATCTGCGGCATCGCCACCCGGCACACTCGGCTGTCCGCAATGGCTTCGATATCGTAGCGATGGTGGTCGCTGCCGCTCAGGCCCAGGTAATCGCCCGGCAGCACGAAGCCGCTGATCTGGCGGCGGCCGTCGGCCAAGGTTCGCACCAGGCGCAGTGCACCGGCAGTCAATGTATAGACATGCAGGCGCTCTTCGCCGCTGCGGGCCAAGGTGCTGCCCACCGCCACCTGCTGCGACACGGTGACCTGTTCCAGGGCCTGCACCTCGTCCGGCGACAGCGCCGAGCACACGGCCAGGTGCCGCACCGAGCAGTGCAGGCAGTCCAGCGTGGTGCAGGACGATCCAGCGGAGGAGGGATCAGCGCGCTGGGCGCCGTCGGGCCGGGACATGGTGCAGGGGCAGATCGCGGGCGGGGGAGGCCTTTATGATACTTCATGCGGCCAGATGGCCCCTGATCGGCGGTTGAGCGATGCGGGGCGCTAGAATGTTGCCCCCTCCCACGTTCCCGTTCCTGCAGGAGTTCCGCCCCGTGATCAAGCCCCGTACCCCGCCCGGCACCCTTGAACTGCTGCCGCGCGAGCAGATCGCGTTCCAGCGCATGCTGGACGTCATCCGCCGCAACTACGAGCGCTTCGGGTTCCTGCCGGTGGAAACCCCGGTG
>PJTS01000543.1_pt1 | contig 22123 bp, 14 predicted proteins | sample 1512251 | NCBI WGS metagenome assembly PJTS01 (sample SAMN08177686, study PRJNA422409) | Soil metagenome, whole genome shotgun sequencing project. | isolation source: Soil (2) enriched on wood chips: alkali lignin treatment | place: USA: Madison | collected 2015-01-15 | reverse complement strand
TTCTCTTGGTAGCTTGTATAAATTTCATGAATTTGAGCACTGCGAAATCCGAAAGGAGAGCAAAAGAAGTAGGCGTAAGAAAGGTAATTGGTGCGACCAAGAGGAGTCTTGTATTTCAATTTCTGACAGAGGGCATATTGATCAGCTTTTTCGCAGTCGTTGTCGCTATTATCTTAATTATTATAGCCCTTCCCCATTTTAATGCGTTGGTCTCTAAAAATCTTTCTATTTCATTTTTAACAGTATCGACTTGGTGCTATCTTTTGGTATTTTCATTACTAACTGGCGTTCTAGCCGCCGCATATCCCGCATTTTTCCTTTCCGCTTTCAAGCCTATCAGCACATTAAAAGGTAGATTTAAAGGTAACAGTAAAGGATTTAACATCCGATCCATTTTAGTAGTCTTTCAATTTACATTGGCCATAATCCTGATTATTGCGACTGTTGTGATATCAAGACAAATTCAGCATACAAAGGATCGTGATCAAGGATATTTAGGGGATGGTTTATTATATACGGAAATAGAAGGGAATATAGCAAAGAATTATACAAGCATAAAAAATGATCTATTAGCAAGTCAAGCAGTTGTTTCGATATCAAAAAACATGTCCCCTATTACAGATTATTACGCTTCGGGCCAGGGAATTATTTCCAGTGCATCTAATGAGGAGGATAAGCGCATTAATTACCTCTGGTTTAGTTCGGATGCTGATGCTGTTAAAAATTTAGGCTTCACGCTGGTCGCAGGTCGGGATATAGATATTTACAATTTTCCAACAGATAGTTCGGCGGTATTGATTGATGAGGCGGCAGTCAATAGCCTCAAGTTAAAAAATCCAATTGGAAGTACCATTGAGGGTGTAGACTCAAAATGGACCGTCGTAGGTGTTATCAAAAATTTTATCATGGACTCTCCGTTTGGTAAAAATCAGCCAACAATCATTTTAGGTCCCAAATCCTGGTTTGATGTGATTCATTATCGATTAAATCCAGCACGTTCCACCAGTGATAACTTAAAAACTATTGAAGGAATCTTTAAAAAATATAATCCTGAATATCCTTATTCTTACCATTTTATTGATAAGATGTTTCAAAGTAAATTCAAAGAAACACAGGCGGTTGGTACAATTGCAATGTTCTTTGCCGGGTTAACCATACTAATTGCTTGTCTAGGTCTCTTGGCCCTAATTGCCTATATAGCCGAGACAAAAATGAAAGAAATTGCCGTTCGGAAGGTATTGGGGGCGTCTGTTTCTCAAATCACTTCCCTCCTTTCTTTGGACTTTATTAAATTGATTATTATTTCTCTTCTCATTGCCTCACCAATTGCATGGTGGGTGATGAACAATTGGTTAAAAGATTATGAATACCGGATCAATATTGAATGGTATTATTTTGTGATTGCGGGTTTTACAGCTATACTTATTTCCTTTGCGACCATTAGTTACCAGTCCATAAAAGCAGCATTGGCTAATCCCGTTGATAGTTTAAGGGACGAATAGATTTGCTAAACTATGGAGTAATATATCTTTTTGATTGTTACGAAATATTCGTAGATTTATAACTATATTTAGTTAACGAAATCATGAAGCATATTCAACACTATATATGGAGCGTTATGTTCTTTTTGGCTTATTCGCCCACCGTAAAAGCCTTAAACGGTAGAGAAATCCTCGAAAGGTCTTATCATGCAATTGAAACCCTAAAACAGGTAAACTATCAATATGAACAAGACATCAATTACACTTCTGAAGATTATAAAAATAGTCTAAAGGGACAAACCTTTCTAAATTTTAATGAACGTGCAATCGGCAGCAAAGCATTGAACGATATTTTATTAAATTTACAATAACAAAAGTGAAGAGCTTTTAATTGACATATGAGAATTGCAATTTTTGGAACACACAAGGTTGGCAAAACAACATTGGCCGAAGAACTTCTGGAAAACCTCCCAGGGTATACACTTGAATTAGAGCCATATTATCAACTGGAGTTTTCAGGTTATGAATTTTCTGAAGCCCCCACTCCCGAGGATTTCATTGAACAATTTAATTATTCAACCAAGCTGATTTTAGAAAGTGGAGACAATGTAATCTTTGACCGATGTGTCATTGATATCTTAGCTTATCTTCATGTTCTTGATCCATATAGAAATGTGCAACATTTCTATGAAACGGCTCAGACACTTATTGCGGAAATTGATCTTTTTGTCTTTGTTCCTATTGAAGAGCCGGATCTAATACCTAAACATCAGATAGAACTGCCAAAAATTAGAAACCAGGTTGATCATGTAATCCGTGATTGGATTGAAGATTTTGGAATACCTGTGGTTGAAGTATACGGTACATTATCAGAACGAAGAGATCAGGTAATGACTAGAATTCCCTCATAGAAATTATTACACAGATCGCGTTTCATATCGTTCATTTTACCGTCTTAGATAAAAAGTCTATGCGTATAAATTATCGCTCTAATTCACCCAATAAGGCTTTAGCTTCAGCATTGTTTTGATCCAATTGCAATGCCATTCTAACGTCATTTAGCGCAGGTTTAGTGTTTTTTTCTCCCGCATAAGCTTTTGCCCTAAGATAATAAACAAAAGATGAGGACGGGTATCTTTTTAATATTTTATTCGCAAGGTCAATCGCTTTTTGATTTCGATCTATGTTGATCAAAAACCGAATAGCACTATACCAGTCCTTTAAAGTAAAAGAGCTTTCATTTAACAAATTGTTTATTTCGGGATGATTATTAAGGCAATAAAAAGCTGGTAAATTATGTTTCCATGCTGAATTTTCAGACATTGCTTTCCTGATAATGAAAACGGCTTTTTTCTCGTCACCAAGTAGAATATATGCCATCGCTATTTTGCTATAAATACCATTCCAATCTTTAAGTTTCTCCTCTGCTTGCACTAACAGTTCTTTACCACGGGAAATATTTTTAGCTTTCAGTGCATAAATCGCTTGATTCAGCGTTATCCTACCATAATGGTAATTCAATAATTTTTGCAGCTCCTCGAAGGGCGATACGGAATTGTCTACCCTTAGATCAATCTGATTATACCATTCTTTTCCGATACCTTTGACCACTAAAGCGGCAGATTGTTTACCATTAATTTGTCCGCCTGCACTTTGTCCTGCCAGAAGGCTTTTTAAAAGGCGCTCTGCTAACGTACCTGAAGAAGATTCATAGCTTGCTTTCATTCTATAGAGTACCTGATCGGCCAATTGATTTCCCATGACCACAAAATGATTTCCAATTATGTGATCCGATTTTCCTTGCCAATATTTTAATGCCTCTCCGGTAAAGGCATATGTATTTCCTTGTGCATCTATCCCTGCTACCTGTCGGTCATACCATCCATTATCTTTCCGTTTTGTAAATTCTATGGCTTCCTGGATAGATTTCCCCTTTTTCAGACCTTCAAATCCATCAATAGCATAAGAAGGTTCTGTTTCGGCAATCACAGAAAAAGCTCCGATTCCCGGCTGGATGTAAATTGTCGAATTGCCAACATAGATATTATTCGTAGCAACTGCAATGCCCCATTCTCGAGCCGTACTATCATAAGCAAGAATGGAAAAAGTCGAGTTTATATTTTTATTGAGTAACAGACTCGGCAAATTTTGCGAATAATTAGCACCATGTATGAAAATTAATAGTATAGAAAATATAAGTCTGTATGGCATTTTTTATTTATAAATTTTCTCCTCCAATATCACCAGCAAACACAGGACACAACATACTATCAAATAAGTGCTTACAAAAAATATAGCCAAATAAATATACTATCTTTAATTCATAACTTCTAAAAACTGATGCTAACTTTTTAAAAAATTGCATTGAGGCTATAACACATTGAATGGCTTCTATCTTTCTATACAAAATCGAATTACCTTCACTAATTAATATTATGTACAAAAGGTATTCAACCTAAATTTCAGTCAGATTACTAGAAGTAAAACGAACTTCTTAATGCGTTTTTCCTGTTTAGCCTTATCACAAATCAATGGACTTTGATGAACAGGTTTAAACCCTTAAAAAATGTAGGGAACTGCGTGTCCATGTGATCGAGATTAGAATAGATATCAAAAACCAGGTTTTCTCGCCCTATATTTTTGTAAAGCGTATCAGCAATCGCCTCGAGCCTTAAGCCGGTTGGGTCATCTGTGTTTTCAATTCCCCCATAAGTGATATAAACTTTCTTGGAATGAGTAGACTTTTTTTGGTACCGCTTGGTCAGTGAGAGTAGGTAATAATCGTTATAATGAAGAGAGGGACTGGCAGCAATAAATTTATTTATCTTACTAAGCGGAGCGCTTGCCCCTTTTAAAAACGAATATAAAGTAAAATAGCCCCCAAGGGAATGTCCGTAGAGTACGACATTTGTACTATCTATTCGATAAGATTTGGCAATCCGTCCATAGAGTTCCTTCTCAATAAAACTCAAAAATTGATCAGCACCGCCGCTTGTACTCATTTCATATTCCGCTTTCGCCATTGGATAAGTGTAGTCGCGCTGCCGCAATGAATCCATTGCAGGAATATCTTTATAGCCGATCCCGACAAGTATGGTCTGGGGAGCTAGGCCTACATTTGCATAATCCCGGAGCGCTTGGGCAAATGTATCAAAGTACAGATTTGCATCTAAAAGGAATATGACAGGATAAATATTTCCCGAAGTACCGTATTCCTCAGGCAAGCTAACCTTGATATTGAAATCATCTTTGACATTAACCGAGGTCATCTTAAAGGAATCTATTAACGATCCTTTCTCGACGGAGTCGGCCTTTGGGGACTGGCAACCCATCAATATCAAAAAAGACGAAATAATTAAGTAAGCGAAAGTACCTTTCATATTGTGTTTATTTTTGCTTAGCCTAAAAATACCCGATCCCCTGTATATTATCGTATATTTAACATTACTTAACTAAATAATTATCAACAACTTAACAACCATCAAATCTTCAGCTGATTATTAAATAAAAACCTCAACACTGAACGCATAAAGATTGGTTTTTTCATATTTCGGAAGCGTGTTTCCCCTTCTGATCTGCAAAATAATTGTGTATTTAAACGCACATTTCTTATCAAAGACATCAACAGGATATATTTCTGGGTATTAAGCAAAATAGAAGTATTTCCTTCGTACCGTGTATGAAATACTAAAGTGATACTTAGTCAATACTTGATCGATACTTAATGTATACTGCAAGCGTGCTTTTCCTGTGCTTCGCTACTGGTTAGAAAACCTTGATTTCATACGCCTTTATTAAAGGTTCTAAAATCGATCATTTTTGCTAGTCCGGAGATTTCAAAACACGGGTTTCACAAAGCTTCCTCGGCGCAAGCGCCAAGGAAGACTATTAAAAATAATATTTCACAATGAAGATCCTATCGAAGATTATTTCAGGAATTCCATTTCATATTTATCCAAGAAAAGCTTACCATCCAATAACCAGGAATCCTGCGGTTTGATATCCATCCAATAAGCAATTTGTGGAACGATATCATATTGGTTCATTATAAAAAATTTGGCATTTTCCTGTTCAGATAGACAATTCCACTTCGCATTCAAATTCCAGGTGTAATTACCATTAGGAAACTTGAAGTCTGTATCCAGCGATGTTGCTACCTTGTTCTTAAATGTTCGCTGTCCAATATCATCCATGGACCAAAATCCGGCAGTTTGACTCCAAAAAGAAGTACTTTCATCTACTGTCCCCAAACAGTTGTACGACTGAATTTCCTCATCCGATAACGCTTTAGTGACAAATACCAGATTATTGACCATACCGTTAAAGGTTCCAACCGAAGATACATTACCCGAGCCGACAAAGAAATTTGCTGTTGGTGCCTGAAAACTTCCTCTACCAGTGGTAATATCTCGTTCTTCGCCGGCAACACCATTTACGTAAAACTTCGCGTAGCGCTTACCGTCGTCCTTTTTATATAATTTCACAGCAAGAGTCTCCCATTTTCCGACCTCCCCTGCTAGCGATCCAACCACTTGTAATTGATTATTAGAAGCATTTTTATCCGCCAAATAAAAACGATACTTACCTGTATTCGCTCCTTCAATCATAAAAGCCCATCCGTTACCACCCGTGTAAGCATGAGTGACTCTCCCCAATATTACAGCGTGATTACCACCTGTAGGTTTTACGTTATTTTTCACTTTACACATAATCGTATATTCTTTATCATCCTTGATGTCATAGATATCCGTATTCGCAGCAGTGATCGTTGGCATATTCGCATCTTTGGTTTTAATTTCCATTGAATTTACTAGTGCTGGTGCCTCCATTTTCTGTCCTACAAAATTAGGGTTATAGAGAATAATAGGGATCTTTCGTTCTTCCAGTGAAGCGCCACCATATCCTTGCCCTAGACCACCATGGTTAGCCGTTACTACAATTAGCCAATCTTCATTTTCATACGCGGATCTTCCTTCAATTGCAGCTTTTATTTCACCAATATAGCCGTCTATTTTATCAATAGCAGCCTTATATGCAGCATTGCTTAATGAAAATCCACCGCTTTTCCCCGCCTCATTGACGCCTCTGAAATTGATAACCCCAAATGATGTATTGGTTAACGTAGATTTCAGCGTATCTATTGCGGTCTTCTTCACTTCCTCGTCATTTGCTTTCACAATTCTTGTCTCTGCATAATCCAGTGCATTATCATCCAATTCTTGCCAGGAAGTTGCCGAAAAGCTTCTCATACGTTTGCCCTGTTCGAGTATACGTTGAAAAAAAGTAATATAGCCTGTGGCCTGACCAGAGGAATTGTGGCCATGTGGGTCATCTTCATCGATATCTTCTTCGAATGAGTCTCCATATACACCATGTTTCGCAGACGATTTTCCGGATAATAATGTTGCCCAGGTAGAAGCATCTCCACTTGACGCATCGGACAATCCAGCGTAGGTATATTTAGCGTGCTCCAATAATTTTTGGATATGTTGAGGCGTGTATTTTTCCAACGCTATTCCCGATAGACCATCTACAGCTATAATCAATACTTTCCGGGTTTTCACCTTCGTATTCTCAGGCTCCTTTTCAAAGATTAGTGCCGGATCTACAAATTTTTTGCAGGACATCATTAGCATAATCAGCAAAACTCCCCATCCTACTTTATACCATATTGCGTTTCTTTTCATCTTTTCTTATTTAAAAAGTCCTAACTCATTTAAAGCTGCATTGCCACTGGCATCACCATTGACATCAGATTTATTGATTTTAAATCGGATGTATCTAAAGTTCTTCAATGTTCTAGTCTCCGCATCAAAATAAATCACTTGTTCCTTTCCTACCGCTGTGCTACCATACTCCAAATCAAAAACACCAACCGTTGAAAATGCATCGATACTATTCCCAACTTCAACCGTGATTTTTTTCGCGTGGTTTGTATTGCTATCGTGACGCTGTACCAACGTAAATCCTTTAGCATCTATCGCGTCTTTTGTATCAATCGTGATAACAAAAGTCCGGTCCGGAACGGCAGTGTTAACGTAATTGGTTGGAGGTGTACAACCGCTGATACAAGGATGCCATGTATTTGTCAAATTATTATCAATCAGATTACTCGGTGGTCGATTTTGTGCCCCTCCGCGAGTATCCCAACTATTTGCATCTGCAGTCCAACCTTTCTTTTCTAGAAAAACTGGAGCAACAGTAGACGCATTCCCTCCGGTATGGGTTACCGGATTGAAATTCCATACATCGCGATCCAATAGTGGAAAAGTCTTGGTCTGAGACACATATTGCTTAGAGACAGAACTGACATATAAACCCCATTTATTAAGGTAAGGTTCCATGTCCGTTTTCGTAAATTCACTCAAAGCCTCATAGAAAAAATCAACCTTTGATTGATCATTGACGGACGTAAAGCGTGCATCACGACCTCTCTTATAGATATAGGTCATAAAATCATAACCATATCTTTCCAGTATCTGTGCCCACATCATCAATCGGATATCACTTGATTTACTTTTATATTTATTGCCATCTACATCCATGCTTGCCCAATTTATACCACCTGTTTTCGATTTCGGCTCTGCTATATAGGGTACTGCAGCGCTCCAGACTTCAGCAATTTTGTAACTCTGATGACCAAATACACGCGATACTTTAAAATGGAATAAATTATTGGTTACCTCACCATTACCGGCAAAGCTCCAGGTGGACCCCATTTGCATATTATGGCCCAATTCGTGATAAGTTCCCCAATTGGTATTTTTTACACCCTCAATATCGGTTGCCTGCCTGAAATAAGATTCGTTATTACGTGCATATACTGGAAATCCCGAATATTGGGCTACGCCATCTTTGAACAGGACATCATGGACAATACGCCATTTATTGAAAGGTGCCCTATGTTTGGGGTCAGTGCTTCCTTCAACCAAGCCAGTCCAATCCCAATAACCTTCCTTGATCGCTTTATCCCATGCTTCCATCAATTCATTTGGGTTGCTTACACCATATTTTTGCGCTTTAGCTGTTTCCATCGTAAACACAATACGGTTACCTTCCAATTCAAACCAAGGCACAGCAGATTTTTTGATCTCTTCTGCCCAAGCGATAGGATCTGTTACCCCAAGTTTGAAACTTGGTGCTTTAGCAACTCCGGAAAATGCAAGCTCAACCTGGCGACCTAATGGTGCAGAAGGAAGAATATAGATGAGCCCGCCATACAGATTTCTGAGGTAATTTTTCCCTGGGAACAACACCTGACGGGAATATACCACTAAGTCACGTTGTGGTACAGGAATTCCCTCTGAACCCGTTGTCGTATGAGCCCCAATTTGTGCATAAAGTCCGTAAATTCCCTCAGGCACATCAATCACAACGAGTTCCCCAGCCGGCGCATACATGGATGTACTCTGCCAATTCCCCGGCGCCACAGATATCCTCAAATCCGAACCTTTTACCTGTACATAATTGAGGTCTACTGTAACCTTATAATTTTGCAGCCGGGGTTCTTTATTATCCACCAGTCCGGGAAAAATACGTGCTTGAGTATATTTGGATCGATCAATAAACTTCGGATCTCTGTTGACATTTAGCCCCAGTGTATCATCGATATTGTTTATCTCGAAACCATTTTCAAAATCATAACCATAATTTTTCGTACAAGCTACTGTGGAGGAAAGCAATGCCAATACACCCACAAATTTTAAAATCCTTTTCATCGTAAGCTTAATTATTTGAATAGTTTGGCGTCCAAACTTTTGAGTCAAGATTAAATTTATCCGTTCCTAATATCCCCAGCCAATTATAGATCAGAACCGGAGCATCGACCGAACGGATCGTAGACAATTCTAGATTTTGTGGTGCTGTAGGACATAAACTACCCGAGCGCTCCGAAAATGCATTCCAGCTTACTTCGCCAGTAATATTAAAATTTATTTTACTCTTTGATTTATCGACAAGTACATTTCCTGCACCTTCTATCGCTGGCCAATACCCAATCAAATCGTTCCAATAGATGTTATCATCGTAAACCGCTGTCTGGCAATAATTCGAAGCGATGTATTCATCGGGTAAAGCCTTATTATAGATCCGTACGTCAGTAATTGTATGGGAAGCTCCGCTACCATAAGTAGCACCAGAGCCCAACTTCAACGACTGTGATGAACTTCCTTGAACGCCATTAATACTACCCTCAGCTTTGAGTACACCATTTCTGAATACTTTTGCTTTTCTGGTTCCTTTATCGTTATAGATTTTTGCAGTTAAAGTATACCATTCGTTAAGATTGAAAACTTCATTGTCAATAACCTGTGTTCCCTTCACTTTTAATCGCCAACCGATCCCACCATTGTGAATAAAAGACCACCCATCGTCCGAGTTGCCAGTATTACCCATTTTGGAAAAAAACGTAGGATTTAATGAACCTCGATTATGAAACTTTATTTTCATCTGAATTGTGAATTCTTTATCTACGGTATTTCCCAAATTATAAATATCGGCTTTGTCGGCATCAATCACTGCACTTGTCGCGGTACCGGTATATCTGATCGCTGATCCATCATAGGTCGGGTCTGATAGATCCACGCGTTCAATAAATTTATATTGGAATTGATTGTTGTAAAAAAGGACAAAATTGTTTCGGAACGGAACTGAGTATAACGAATGATCGTCTTGTATTGGATCCAATTCGTAAGTCCCGCCTCTATTTGAAGCAACAACAATTAACCATCTTTCGGAGTTATAGTTTAATCGTGACTCGATCGTGCCTACAATCTCCTTAAGTTGTTTATCCACTGTATTGAGCGCAGTGAGATAGGCTGCGCTTTTCGGTCCATACCCCTGTGTTTTCCCAACTTTATCCGCTCCGTTTAAAGTGACCAACGTAAAATTTGAATCGTCCCGTTTTAATTCTGTTTTCGCTTCTTGTACAACTTGTTCATCCGAAGCCAATACTTTTTTATTATCAATCGTCGAGTTTTGACTCAATTTGTCTACAATAGCATTTGAGGTAAATACCGCTGTACGAGTTCCCAGATCCTTTTTCAACCGATCGAAAATAAGTGGATACTTATCAAAGGCGGCTCCTGAAATGTCATCAGAGACAACTTTATGTTTATCTTTTTTTACACCAGTCAATAAGTCCGCATAAAACGTAATATCCTGTGTAGCATCGGAAGCAATCGAATTCCAGCTAAATAGCCCTTTACTCGTCATTGATGCCAAAAATGGCATCTTATTATAATCTGTTGCTTCTGTGGCCACGACTGAGCCGACGGCTCCTTCTATCACGATATAGGCAACTTTATAGCTTTTTTCGCTATAATCGTCCTTAATATCATCTGTAGAAGCAAAATGTGCCTTATTCTCAATCTCTTTATTACAGGAAGCTAACAGCAATAAGGGTAACACGGCATAAAATAGTTTACACACTTTGCTTCTCTTCGTATTATATTTTAAGATATTCATCATCGTTAATCTTGAATAGTTAGTCGAACAATATTTCCCAAATCAGACTTCCCATTAAATGAAAGGATAAGACCAACCAAAGTAATGGTACGTTGTCCGATCGAGTTCACCCCGATATAAGAATCAGTTACACTGCCCAAAAATCGCCCCGTATTGTTATAGCCTTTGGCTAGGCTACCATCGGAATTTAAAATCATTAAACCTTCTCGAATCACATTATCATATCGTTTGAAAGTTCCCGACACCAACAATAATCCATTATCCAATACCGCTAAATAGTCTGGAATCCCCCCCGTAAAACTCTTTGCTTTAAAGCTTGGGTCGACCGATCCATCCGCATTGATTAATACAATATTATTTGTCTGCTGCCCTTTATAATTCAAAAAACTTCCAATCAGATAGAATTTGTTCCCGACCGGTACAATTTTATAAATGGTATTATCGGCTCCAACGCCAGCATTAAATTCTGTATCCAATTCGCCTGATGTCTTTAAACGGAGAATTCTACTTGCACTGATTTTATTGTTGTATTGCGTAAAGGAGCCCACCATCGTCAATGTGCCTTTGTCATCCATTGTTGCATCGAACACACCTCCGTTAACCCCATAAGATCCACGTTTTGGAAATGAGCTATTGTCAACCAAAAAAGTAGAATCCAATGATCCATCTAAATTGACACGTGCAATGCTGGCAGACTGAAAATAATCACTTAGGATCTGGTTGTAGGTTGAGCGTGCATAATAATTACTGGTATAGCGTTTAAAGCCCCCTACCACCGTTATTTTATTATCCCTGTAAAATGCTTTAACGATTCCACCATCCAAAACACCCCCATTAAAAACAGGTACGTTCAATGTCCCTTTCGTCGGGTCATCTGTAAGGTTTAATATCTCTACAGACTCTTTATTCAATGATCCCGACACATTTAATATGCTCATGCTACGAACAGTTTTATCCGTATCGTATTGCGAAAAATTACCGGCAACAAATAAGCGTCCATCTGGAAGTTCGACGATATTATTTATCGTCCCCCCTTTGGCTCCTTCACCGAACGCCATTCCCGACACAAATTCACCTGTAGCCGTTATCCGTGCAATACCATTGATTTCACTCAAAGCCTTACTCCCATTATAATCATCAAAATTTCCTCCCAGAAAAAACTGGCCGTTATTCAATCGCTTAATGGTATGCAGTATCCCTGATGCTCCGGTACCCGCATTAAAAATCGGATCTATTGCTACCTTACCAATAATTGGTGTCAATGGTCCGGCGAAGGTCTGCCCATTGATAACCAATCTTGCACTACCGGTACTTACCGTCTCTGGCAGACGCACCGTTATCGTAGAATCTGTGGCGGCAATGATCTCTGAAGGATTATTATTGACAAAAAATGTCATCGCTGTTTTATCGATACCTGATAGCCCCACAAGTTTGTATGTTACCTCTTCTCCCGGACGCGCCTGACTTGGAGAAGGCGCTGCATCCGCAAATTTCAAATCAAATGCATGTTCACTGGTTCCATAGGGATCCGTTCCATAATCAATACTTTTTGTACACGAAATTGCGAAACCGCCTAAACATAAGGAGGCTAAAAGCATATGTATTGTATTCTTTTTCATACCTATTTCTCCTTATATTTTATGCCATATTCTATCGCAAGGTCAGAAAACCGAGCATAGTTATTAAATGAAAATCCAAATTGATGATCGATGTAACGAAGTACATGAAGTCTGCCATTTGTAGGCTCTATATTAGATGTAGCAACATAACCATTTTTCCAAAAACTCTTTGGTCTACTCATATCTGGAATATAAGAGAACAATAGCTGTCGTGGTCCCTGGTATTTGATTGTCACACCATCATTTTTAAGATCATGGAATACAGTACCGATATTCACGATGAGATCATCATCCAAGGTTTGATAAAGTCTACCAGAGAAGGCATTTAACGCCATCGTATCTACCTGGGGGAAGTCTACAATTCCAAGATTCCCCTTGATCATATAACCTTGCAGCATCTTTTTCCATACACGCGGATCAATCTCGTTCAACGCCGTCACCGTATCTTGTCCCGCCTCAAATAACGTTTTATTTAAGATGCGAATAGCGCGGCCGATACTTGGATCTGTTGGTGCAAAAAAGGTAATTTGTTCATTTGCTATGGTATTCTCCAAGCCAGCAAGGTTGATGACCGTCAGCAAAGTATCAAACAGACTACGTTCATCTTTCCCTTTAGATTGAAGATATTGTAGCATATTGCCATCATACTTGGCCTGATGGATACCCGAATCATCGTAGTAATTTTTTGAACAGCTAAATCCTGACAGGATTAATGCCAGTAAAAAAGGTAAAAAATAAGCTCTTTTCATCTGATTATATAATTTTAATCTTATTTATTCCAATAATTAAGTGACATATGTGGATTGTTCTTTAAAGCCTCTCTGCTGATTGGCCATGTCCATGCCCCAGCATTAAATGTAGAGAATGTTAAAGGTGCTAGCGTATACTCTCCACTCAAGATCCGCTTGGTACGCACGAGATCAAAGAAATAATATCCTTCCCCCATAAGTTCCTTTCCGCGTTCATAGAAAATAGCTTGTGATAAACTTTCATAGCCATTTGCTGGATACAAAGACGCATTCGCTCTGCCACGTACCCGATTGAGCAAAGTGGTAGCTTTATCAGCATTTCCCAATCCAACACATGCCTCGGCTTGCAATAGTAATGACTCAGCCAGACGAAATACCATAATGGAGTTGGCATAATTTTCAGCGGTATTTGAGCCTGTAAACTCAAAATTCACGAACTTATAAAGGCGGAATTTCCCGTTTCCAGTTTTCCAGTTCGCCTCGTCAAACCATTCCGCGATACGACCATCTGGCTCTCCTTCCGGATATAGTTTTTCGATATATTGGGGAATGTAAGCCATCTCCGAATTCTCACGGTCCTGATTCAGGCGAACGGTGTAACCGTCCAATACGTAAAAAGGAATCATCTTGCGCGAGTTTGCAGGAACAAAACCTTGATAATTCACACTATTTGATATTTCAAATAAACTCTCCCGCGATCTACCCTGAAAAATCTCCTTAATCCGATTTATAGGCAATAACTCATAAGCTTTGTTTTGTTGCTCACCTTGTTGAGTCAGTTCATCACCAAGTTCATCGGCCTGTTGATAATACTTTTGTTCGTTGCCTGTATCAAAGCCTGCAGCCCACATATTGAAATGCATCATCAATGCGACCACTGATCCACGCATTGCACGCACACCCCGATTCGCAGGTTCGTCATATGTCCAAGGCAAATCATTCTTAACCGCTGCTAAGTCCTTTAGACACATTTTGGCAATCTCGATATGTGATGTTCTGGGCAGAGGTTTATCATTGTATGCATTTGTGAAGTAAGGCACATTCCCATATAAACGTATCATAAAGAAATAGGTCAGACAACGCATAAATACTGCTTCGGCCTGATAATGCTTCACTATTGCTGGTGAGATGCTTTTATCATTTTCGGCGAGTCGAAGAACATTCTCATAGAGAATATTACTTGACTGGATCACCTTATAAAAGGGCTGCCAGTTATTCAGAATATCCCACTCGACGATATAGGTCCAAAAAGTGTCGGCATTCGTTCCTGGTAGGGGGCGTTGTGTGGTTGCCAAGCTCTCTACATCTCCAATCGCCGCATAATTAATATCGAAACGATTCGGGTAAGACTGTGTTCGTCGAACCATCCCATTGCGCAACTCACCCATGATAAAATAAGGTCCTTTCAATAAAGAAGCTTCTCTAAAAAGTCGATACAATTCCAGTGTAAAGGTCTCCGCATCACCTTGGTCTTTCCAATAATTATTACCCGAAAGGCTGTCAATAGGTTCTACGTTGACAAATTTATTACAGCCCATCAGCGAAAAGATCAGCAGAAATGAACCAACGATTTTATAATAGTATTTTTTCATTTTTTCCTCTATTAAAATTGTGCACTAATACCCAACGTGAAAGAACGTCTATTTGGATAGCCATCCGAACGATCATATCCCATACTGGAAACCCCCTCTGGGTTGACACCTTTATAGCTGGTGAATGTGTAAATGTTATTTGCTGTGAGGTAGGTATTCAACCCATGCAATTTGTAACGCTTTATCCACTCCCTTGGAAATGAAAAACGTAGGGTTGCTGAATTGAACTTAAGGTAGCTCCCATCTTCCATAAACAAAGTCTGGTTGGGGCGAAATGGCTTCATACCACCTTGTCGCTGATAATCAAAAGGATTCGGGTAGGTCGCCACATCTCCTTCGCGCAGCCAGAAATCATACCTGTCCAATGGCAATAAGGCAGCATTCTGACGGCCATTACGATCCTTATCAGTCATAAACGGATCAAAATACGAGTTCAGCTGCGTAGCCAATACTTCATTGATAATATCACGCCCTCTGACATAAGAGAACATCATATTCAGAGACCAATTTTTATAGCTTAAAAATGAATTGATACCACCTGTTACTCGGGGTTGTGAATTCCCGACATAGACCATATCCTTTTCATCAATAATATAGTCACCATTCACATCTGTCCAATTGGGATCTCCGCCCTGAAAATAATAGACCGTATTGCCGTTTATCATTTTCATCCGTTCACCGCTGCTTGGATTGACAGGTACATCTCCGTCAGTACTGAACACACCTCTATAATCATACAAAACATGAGAAAAGGGATTTCTACCCAAAATATAAGCCTGGTGGTAAGTATTGTATACTTCGTCATAAGCAATATGCAGGCGGCGTGAGTTAGGCAGTTCCGTCAATGCTTCTTTATTTATTGCTCCATTGAGCTCAATACGCCAATTCCAATCACTTCCGCGATCAAAGGGACGATAGGCCAACGTAAATTCGTAACCATAGGTGACGTGAGCCAGATCGTTTGATTGTTGTTTCCCAAAAGCGTTATGATCAGCCATATCAATCTGCATCAACTCATTTTCAACCTGTTTGTAATAGACCTCCTGAATAGTATTAAATTTATTATCAAAGAAATCCCCTTCCAATGCAAAGCTCATAGACGTCGTTGTTGCAGGTTTTAGATCAGCATTTGGCATATTTTTCCAATCAAAACCAATTGTTGGATTATTGTTAAAATAGCCTGTATAAATATATTTACCGAAGGCATCGAAAACTGTTCCTGTAGGTGTAATATTACGGCCCCAGCTTCCTCGCAGTGCCAGACTGTTTACATAACCGGCATCTTTGAGATTTTTCATAAATCCTTCGCGCTCCATATTCCAACGCACAGCAACTGAGGGGTTTTTGATCCAGGGTTTTTCTGCTCCGGTAGTAGAGGTCTTATCAATACGATAGGTCAGATCCACAACGTATTTCAAATTATAATTATAAGAGAAACTCGCTCCAAAGCCGGCACTACGGTAGTCCGACACCCCCGTTACTCCCCCCTTGGCAGCAGACAATCCGAAAGGTCCCTCCAATTGATCATTCGCAAAACCATCTTTTAGGTATTCCTTTCTGAGGTTGTCTTTCATGTCCAATTCATTAAACACATAGGTATTAAAGGTGTGCTTACCGATTTCTTTCAGATAAGACAAGAAAAACATATTATTCAACGAGTTGGTCTGCGAGTCATAATTATAAAAGCTCGACCTGTTGTTGTTTGCTATAGCAGGTTTATACGTGTCCGTTCGATCGGTAGAATAGTTATAAGAGAAGGTATTTTTTGCCCTGAAATTCTTGAGGATATCAAACTCGAGCTCCACCATACCGATCAGGTTTGTACTTTTATTATCATTACGACCATTCAATGCAGCGATCAAATCTGAAGTAACAAATCCTTGTGAGGGTGAAGGCAATAAAGAAGAGGCTGTTGCTGCCGAGGCTACCCCACCCTGGCTCACAGAAGTACCACCGCCGAGTTGCTGCTCACCAATCTTACCCGACATGGAGGCAAAAAGACGTAGACGCTCATTGGGGGTATATTGGGTGTTCATATCAAGTGTGTAGCGATTGAAACCTGTATTCTGTACGATACCATTCTCTTTGTAATAATTCCCATTTACCTTATAACTGAATTTATCATCACCACCGGATGCTGAAATATTATGCGACTGATTGTACGTGGGCTTGTAAAATACACCCTGCCAATTAGTCGAATTATTAAAGTATGGATTTAAGCTATCCGTCAGCACCTGATGTTTATTGATATCATCCCGACCTTGCCAGTAGCTATCCGCATAATTATAGACTTGATTAATACGGCTCAAACGCTCATCCTTCCCACCCAACACGTTACGGAGGTTCGGTGGTATAGAAAGAAACTGATTGGTTGTATATTGGATACGAGGCACTTCCGACCGTCCCCTTTTAGTCCGGATCAAAATCACGCCATAGGAACCTCTGGTACCATACAATGATGTGGAGGCCGCATCTTTCAAAATCTGCACCTCTTCAATATCTTCAGGCGGGATCAAGGAAAGAGGACTTATACCTGTACCCGCTCCCCCATATCCATATTCGAAATTGGTATTATCATCTACGCGCACCCCATCGATAATGTAAAGTGGAGAAGTAGGGATCAAGTAAGTATCCACACCGCTGCCGACGGTTCCCAAGTTAGAAAGACCACGTAGCAAGACTGTACCCCGTGTACCCGGAGTACCGTTATTCATCTGTACATTCAGACCAGCGACCTTACCCTGCAATAGTTCAGTTATATTGGCTACTGGGTTATCCTGTAAGTCCTTTCCGCTTATGGAAACTGATGACCCCGTCAAAGTCTGTCTGGAACGTCTAGAAAATCCCTGAACAACAGTCTCCTCGAGCATATTCTGTGCAGTCGACATTTTTACGTTGATCACAAAGGAATTTCGCCCCGTCAAGGAAATACGGGATGCTGTGTAGCCTGTAAAAGAAAAAATCAAGTCATCATTACTTGTTGTGCTGACACTGTAGGCACCTGTTGATCCTGATGCGGAAAGTACCTTGTCAGTTTTCGCCGAACGCACCGAAACACCTACCATTGGCCGATTAGTGACCGCATCCAAAACCATCCCTTTTACAGTCACCTTAGTCTGCCCATGTGACATGACCGAAGTCAGCACACAGCTGATTAATATTATATATCTTTTCATACGTATCTTAGTTAGTCATTGTCAAATAAAGGTGCTTGTGTAGGGAAGTAGACAATAATTTCCCAATCCCCTTTCTGATAAATGGTATACAGCAGTTTATAGGTTGACGAAATACGTGCACCTCCAAAAGCAACACGATTGTACTTAAAAGTAGAAAAAGCTTTTTCACCTTCATTGAATCGCGTATTTAGTGTAGGTACCAAAGGCATTGGATAAACCACATCGTAGGTGACAGAACTGGAATCGGCGGCAAACTTTGGATTAAAACCATGAACCAGATACTTCCAATCTTCTGCTGTCATCCCATTAAATTTCGAAAGTTTAATCGGTTTCAATTTTGAATCAAGAAACTTGAAAGTAATAGAACTCCCGTCGCCGGTACGGTTCAGCCAGAATTGTTGATCCAAAATTGGCTGTCTCGTAGAATCCCCAACAACATTCTCTGACTCATTAAAATATGCGCTGGCAGGCATCTCTTTTTGGGGTTTCAATTTAAAGTCTTTGAAATATCTTTTTCCACCAGAGTTGGAAACCTCTACATCAAATAGATAACAGGAATCTGGCTCGACACGGACAAAATCCGATGAAGCGACATTCCACATTGTAAAGGATCCCGAATGCAAACCGATCTCCCAAAGTGGACGGTTTACAATCTCGCGCTTGGCATTGATTTCTTCCAATGATGTTTCCAAACCCGTATACGGCTTTTTCCATACCTCAACCGGGAAAGGTTTTAACAATTCGGGAGCTTCACTGCCATCGAAAGCCCGCACATTTAAAATCCGGAAATTTAGTGGACGTGTCGACTGATCATCATTAAAAAAATTCTGATTATAATTTCTCCCCAAAACCGGTCTGAACTCTGTTTGACTAAAAGCCATATCCAAGCTAAAGGCGGCTTTTTCACTCGGTACGAAGTCCTTAACACAGCTTTGCAAACAACACAGTGCTGTCGAAAACAAGAGACTACTTCGTAAGTATATATTGAATTTTTTCATTTATTTATTCATTCTGGTTAAAAAATCGCCAAATCCAAACTCATGACGTCCCCCTAAAACATGTACCACCCCATTGCCCGTAAAAATATTCACGGCCTGAGAGCTGGCTCTTATCCATTGCGACTGGAAAGAGTTATTTTTAGTATCACTATAATACATGATTTCTGCACCACCATTTACCAAACCTGATGCATTCTCCTTGATTCGTTGTGCGTGCATCGGGTGCCTTATGCCATAGGTTTCGATAAATAGTCCATCGATATAGAGTGTAGAATCCGTCGTTACGATCCCCGCGCCAATATATTTGGTCATGAGGGTATCCAATTGAGCGATATCCAAGTTCTGGATGCTCAAATGTTCTTTCTTTTGATTGTCTCGCACAAGGTTTAAATTGGAAAGTGCAGTTTGAAAGGTGCTATTTGTTGGTGCAAAAACAGTCACCTTTTCGTTTGCTACTGCATCCTTGAGATAAGGTAATCTATCCAACACCAATAACACGGAGTCAAACACCCCCGGTTTGGATTGTAAATAGGCCAGTGAATTCCCGTTAAATACCTTCTCAGTATTTTCATATTCATAATAGCCCTGGTATTTTGTACAAGCCGTTATACACAAGAGCATACCCAATAAAATACTTACATTATATCTTCTATTTATTTTCATCATTTCCAATATGTATTTTGTTGCAATTCTTTATTATTTGCCAATGCATTCTGACTAATGGGCCAATAAATTCCCTTTTGGGCAATCAACTTCTGGAAAGCAGGATCATTCTTTTTTATTTTATTGTAACGCACGACATCAAACCAGCGCCAGCCTTCCCCCATCAGTTCTTTACGGCGTTCCTGAAATACTGCATCGATCAGATCAACATTGGGTCCTATCTCTACAAGGCCACGATTTTTGCGGGACTGGTTCAATATTGCAGTAGCCAATTCTGTACGTCCTAATACTGCATTTGCCTCAGCTCGCAATAAATTGATTTCTTCAAAACGACTGAATACCAAAGTTGAAGTGAAAAATGGGAGTGAACCATCTGTGCCTGATTCCCCATTACGAATGATGTGTATCTTTTTGAAAATTGGTCGGATACCTCCAAAATCAGCAAAATAACTGGTTTGAACAGTTCCAGTAGAATCAATACGAAAACGTTGGTCCCCTGCCTCATTAAAAATATCGACGATACGCTCTACTTTCACATAAATATCGGGATTGGGTTTTGACACCAATGGTTTAGCCAATGTCAGCGACTCGATATGCCCATCTGTTCCGCCTTCATTACTTGAATTTGGAAAGGGAAAACCGATAATATGTTTGATGCGGTTACCAAAGAAAAAACCTACGTTGGTTGTATTCGTTATATCTGCTATATCGGTTGCAGCGATACCGCCACGCGTCGCATTCGCGATCACATAATCCGCAAACACCGATGCTTCAAGATAATTTCCCGATAACGCATTAATATGGGCCAAAATCGTATATGCAGATAGCCTATTAAACAATACACCGGACCATTTCACAGAAGTGGAGCCCAGATAAAGATCTGCAGGTAGCACGGGATCATTAAAAGATCCATAAAAAAATGGCAATTTATCTTTAACAGCATTTATTTCGTTTTCGGCATAGGTTAGCACCTGATCCACAGAAGAAGCTTTGATCTTTGGGAAAGCCCCTTCATAAGATTTGTCCCAAATGGGAACATCACCCCAGGTTCTTGCTAATAAGTAATAAACAAAACCTTTGACAACACGCATTTGAGCGACGTCGATCTCATGCAAAGCGGCAGTATACTGTTTATCATGTTCGAGAACTTCATATGAGCGTTCAATAAATAAATTTGCGGCATTGATCACGGCATAAAATCTTCGCCAATCCGAACCTTCCTGAATCAACTTAGCCGAAGAATTTAGACGTCCATCTACAATATCCTGTAGATCACGACGGTTCAATGCAGTAAAATCACCATTCCGCAGTTCCCCATATAGCCAATGTGCATTGTTTTCGGCCAAGGCGGTACGCAACAAACCATATACCCCAAGAAGAGAACCCCGGATATCATTGATATCTTTCCACTTATTTTCCTCATTAACAATATGATTGGATTCAACATCCAAAAATTTTTCACAACTACTTGTCCCAAACATTGCGGAGATCGCAATCGTCGAACAAAGTAAAAAACGAAGTATTATATTCTTTCTCATCATAGGTTTAAAAGTCTAATTTGACACCGAGGGTATACATTTTTGGATAACGGATTCCTGTACCAGTGTCGTAACCGTAAAAATTGACCAGCTCAGGATCGCGTCCAGAATATTTGGTAATAGTCAATAGATTACTTCCTGTCACATAAACGTATAGTCGATTTAACTTTTTATTGTTCACTACTTTAGTCAAATCATACCCCACCGATAAATTTTTAAGTTTCACAAATGAACCGTCTTCCATAAACAGATCCTGCTCAGCCTGATAGGGAACTACCGAAGACCAAGGATTATAAATTGGATATGCTGTTTCGTCAAAACTTTTCTCCCAGGAAGTGATTTCACGTACACCATACAAATTCTTGGATTCAGCGACGTTAGCGAAATCATATTTTTTCGAGGCTTGCTGGTTTATGATCTCGCGGCCTAGATTAAAATACAAGAGGAAAGAAAGATCAAAGTTTTTATAGGCGAATTGGTTTGTAAATCCGCCAGTCCATTTGGGAATTATATTGCCCATTAATAAGCGGTCTTCATTATTAATATCAAAATTACCATCTTGATCTACCCAACGAGGATCGCCGCCTTTCATATCAGTGCCATTGTAGGTCATTACCCCGTTATCGCCATCACGGACAGGCACTTCCGCATCGGATTGATAGCTTCCTCTATTTTGCAACAGCCAGTACTGATCAATTCGTTCCCCTACTTGCAGCTTATTTTTCCCTACCACGATAGCATCCAATTGATTTGGCAGCTTTTTCAATTCGTTGGTATTGTAAGCAATATTGAATGTACTATTCCAACAGAAACCGCCAGTACTGCGCGGCATTGTATAATTT